>JAAUXT010113421.1_pt1 | contig 20233 bp, 16 predicted proteins | sample 7278171 | NCBI WGS metagenome assembly JAAUXT01 (sample SAMN14350112, study PRJNA611818) | marine sediment metagenome | isolation source: surface marine sediment (1.8m) | place: French Polynesia: Moorea | collected 2018-08 | reverse complement strand
GACAGGGAGGACAATTGAGTATTGAATATTGTCAGAGAATTCAGCATTTCTGAAAAATCCTGTTCCTGAGATAGAGCGGTGGATCGGTCAAATAAAAAGCGAACCTCGTACGACTCCTACATCTCACGCTGACGCACATATGACAAGGCATGCACCTGGAATCCTCACAAAACCTTCACACTCTCTCCATTTGCAGGAAACGAAATGAAAGGTAGCGCACGAAGAAATTCGTGACGTGTTGATGATCTTTTCCTGCACTTAGCAACGTGTGAATTGCAAAACGCTCGCAGTTCGGGTGCACTCCGCTTGCCTTTGATTTGCCTTGATTCACAAATCAGTTTGTACCCGAATCCTTCATCCAATCCATCTGCAAGTCAGTTCAGGGAGTTTACTCATCAGCAAACGTGCCATTACACTTCGGAAAGCACCACGCGTTCCTTGCCATACCTGTGTTCCTTCTGCAACTTGGGGAAAAACACCATTTCTTTGTTGTTGAACTCAGGCTGAAGGCCGCCGTCACTCTTCCCAGGATTGAGTGGACACAAAACGCAGACAGCCAAAACATTGCAGGCCTGTAAGCATGTCCCTGGACCAAGCTGCAAGAAAGGGGGACACATCTTTCCACCGAGGTACTTCTAGATGGTGTCACAACCGACGCACTTTCCAAGCAATTGTCGGTCATTGGAGTTTTTCAGCGAAATTGTGTTCGTGTATGAAGAACACTGCAGATGTGCTATTTGTTTGTTTTACATCTTGTCCCGTTTGGTTCTTTCTCACCATCAACCGGTGTTCACAAGAACGGAGATGTACTCAGGCTCCGAATTACGATGTTTCTAGTTTCCTCGTGGGACAAATTGTGTCACAAAATGCAATATATCAGTCCCCACAGCAGCTTCAGTGTTAACAAAGTGCTTGGGAATGTGATTTGCATTCGCCCTGGTCGCCCGCACACGCCAGGTGAAGTCCGAGTTTGTTCCTGCTCAGCAAATAAAATTTTCGTGCACAGCAAAAAAAAACGGTATCTTTGGACTCAAGAACGCGTGGTCCCAACGACATCGTGCACACACAAGACCCAAAAAATATTTGTTGAGTGTTGATTTTGGGAGCCGCCTTTTCAAAACAGAGTCATTGAGAAAGATTCACCCTCTGGACGAATCTGTGGCAGTCAGAGCCACAGATGGCTGCTACCTTTACGTGAATCGTTTGAATTCTGCAACTGGATCTACGACCAACGAGGCACTTCAGACGGGCCCACAAAGAAAATATAACCGGCCGAATCTGTCTTGTTTCATTTTTACCAGAAGCGCGTTTTGTCTGGTGGTTTCACTCCTTGGCATTGCAGTAACCGACCAAATTTGGAAGAAGACTGAGCAGCAGAGGTCTCTCTGTGAGAAAAAGAGAATTCTCCTCATCTGGCAACATGGCTGTTTTGTGAAAACTCTCCTGTTTCGCTTCCACTGCAGGAGATTTGTCTCCATTCTGTGAAAAACGATGTGCGGCCGGCCGCAGAGCAGATTGAGATTCCTCAGGTCATCACTTATTGGTGGCCCCAGAAGATTAACATTTGTCATTGTTGACATCCACATTGTTTCCTCACAAACTTGTCCCTTTGGGATGCAATCCATTCTTCAGCCAAGATAAGAAACCAAAATGTGAAGCGTGCTGTACAAACATACAGGGCTGGAAGTCGATCACGTTTCCAGCGCAATTTCTAAATTTAGAAGTTCCAACATTTTTTACTGTCTTTATTGCATCTGAGGAAGCCGACAAAAAGCAAAACTATCAGAGGCTTGTGTGCGTGGTCTGGTGCCGTCTGTTGACACTCGGTCGCTGGGATTTCGATAACCATGTGAAAACGATGGGAAAACATCCTGCACATATGTTCAGCTGATAGACAGCAATTCAGAATACAAGTGCTGGAGTGTCATGACATTGAATGGGCTTTTGCGCCCCGAGTCGGAATTTGTCCCAAGTGCACGTGCAAATCGTCGGACGAGTGCGGGTCCACCGTAGTCTCATTGTTGTCATTTGATTGGTTTGCACGTACAATTTTTCTCAAATCTCTTGAACGACGTTACAAGTGCAAAGCCATGCGAAAGTTTCACTGGGCAGCGTCATGTTTTTGACATAATTTCAGATTTCAGTACCGTGTACAAGTCTCATAAGCCGGGTCCACAGTACCAGTAAATGCGTCACGTGCGGCTTCTCTCTCCACAGATCAACGAGGAGGTTCCGACTTGAAAACGTGGATGTACACAACGTAGACACAGAGGTCTTCCACATGGGAATTTTGACATGCGTGAATTGTTGTTTGACCCCTTCCTTTCCATCCTGATTGCACTCCACTGCATCTACACTTGTCCGCTTACTCTTCTTGCGTGTCAAAATTTCCTGTTTTGCGGAACCTGCCATTTACATCAACGGTCTGTGTGGATCCCGCAGTGTCAACTTAGCCTTTTTGTGCAGCACGTTTCTCGCTGTTGACCTCACTGAGAAAGCTGGAGTCTTCAAGTCCACAGCGGTCAGGTTTCAGTGTCAGGCTAACTACCGGTAGCTATCTTTCCCCGATTATGTTTGTACATGTACAGTCTCAATGTCAAAAGGAATATTTTGTACAAACACATCCCATTGACACAATGGGATTGTGGATGCTTGTTTCCTTTTCCTGTAACATTCATCCTGTGTTTCTCTGTGTTGTCCCTCTTACGGCAAGGAGACACGAGAACCTGAAGGGAGAGAGAAACTTTCTTCAAGGGAAGGGTACGAGTACATCCATTATGATTTCTTCCTGTGTTTGCCCCCACTTCAATTTGTTTTAATGGATGTAACCAGCAAGAATCCTGAAGGATTTTCTTCTTTGGGGATTCGCTTCTAAATTGGGCCCCTGCCTGAATTGGGCTTCTCCTCTGTGCCGAGAGTTCCCCAGACTTGTTAGCATTGTCCGCGATTCGTTGACGGACAAAGCGCCGCCAACTGAAGGTGGATCCCACACGTGGGTTTTTCACAAAAAACAGAGTTGCACTTCTGAGACAATACATCTACGTGCTGCACAAACAACCGAACGTTTACAATGCAGCCTAAACGATGTGGAGCGGTGAATTCACTTCAAGCCCCCGCAGATCCCCGGAGCTCAGAGCGAAGCTCCCGGTGAGAATGCTAATACATCACACAGACGATTATCACGAGGTTCGTACGCTGCTTTTGCCCTTTCCTCACTTTCCCAGTATCCCCCGAATCCTGCTCTGACCACGTTCGTTAGAAACAATGGAGTCAGCGGTCAGATGGATTTTGGGCCAAAAGTGCAAACTTGTTGTTTGACCGACCGTTCAGAACACACCGAGGTGCAAGCAATGCAACACTAATGCAAACAGCTTCTTCTTGTTCACAATACACATCAGCATCAAAATGATATCTCGAGCTTTCAGAACGTCTTGTTCCTTTGCTGGAAGTTTCACCCGGGGAACAAAGATGTGACAGTCTGCAAGCACGTGTGTCCTTCAAGAGCAACGGCAAGGTTTGCAACAGTAGGTTGTAAAACTTGAAATGCTTCAGGTTGAGTTTGGCTAAGCAAACAAGTGATCAATATTGCGGACCTTTCCCGATCACGAAGGGAAACTGGCACTCAAAAAGCTTGATTTGAACATTTCCTCTCATGTGGTTGATCAATTGAGGGTGCTTTCCTGTCAAAATGCAGTTCTCGCGTTACCAAGCAACCAGGCTCCTGAAAATGTTTGTCGTGACGCGCATTGAAACATAAACAAATCGTCATTTCACCAGCGACAAGACGAATCTTTCAGCCAATAAGGACCTGAATAATTTTTGGCTGAGTTAATCGGAAGTGGGATGGTCGTGAGAACTCCGAGAAATTGAACAGATGAATTCAAATTTCGTGCACAAGCAAGTAGTCGTAGTCCTTGAAGCGCGAAATCCTGAGATTGCTGTTACCATTGCTATCCAGGTCGACAGCCCTGATCTCGAGTATCATCTCTGCTGCTCAGGAGGGTCTCCGGAGAGCGGCGCATCATGAGCTCCGGCGGGCCGCGCCGCACAACGACCGCGTCCGGATCAACAGCCGCAACAATTGCATTTGTCACGAGGGATTCGCGTCGTGACGTGACGTGTCGAACCTGCTCGACAACAGACTCGCCTTGCAGGTTCTAATCACTTCACATTCTGTTTTCCTGTGGACAGAGCAGCCGTATTATGACCATCGCTGTGGAACGCGAAGCTTCACAGATGTTCAGGAGTTTGTATTCCCCACCGTACTGAACTGAAAAATACTGCTTCCTGGACGGCAGGATTCTGTTTCACTGAACGTGTTGCCCAAGATACTGCTTCACAAGTTTTCTTCAAATTTACAGAGGGAACCAACGTGATTTACATCCCGCAGGCGCGTTGTTGGTCATCGTACCCGACAGGCAACCAAAGAGACGCACACATCGCCCAGCTTCTTTGGGAACACATGGTGAAATCAACTTATCGGCTCTCATGGCCATGTTACCACCACTGAGAATAATGAACATATAGATTTTGAGGTTATTTGCAGACCTCGATTCTCGTGAGGTGTATAAGTTACTGATAAGAAACCCTTCGGAGCAATTCTGACCTACAATACCCCATTTGAAGCTTGACAAGAAGAGCAGCCAGCAGTGAAAAGGCATCGTGCTTTTCTGAGATAGCTCGAGCCTGACAAGACACATTAATTGCTTTACTTCTCATTGTGTGGTCCAAAATCTTTATTCATGAGACTGATCACTGATCACAGGGATTTCCCATCAAGGATATTGGCGATGGTTCTGGTTTCACATGCAGAAGGACAGACTTTGTGAGCTGCGTTTGTGCGCCGAACATGATGTCCGCCCAACACAATGCCAACCAAACATGATGTTATCAGGTGACGCTCAAAATGATGCGCCCAAAGACACGACTTTAACAAGCAAGGCTGGTGTTTGCGGCTGACAGGAGACATGTACTCGTATGACCCTTGACGGCAACGCCTTGTGAAGAACCTCCTGACGAAACAAAAACAAAATTTGAGAGAAAACATCAAGCATGTCCCGACTAGTGAGCTATGAGTCACTTATTGGTTGGCCAAAAGATGCTTTTTTGAGCTGTTGTGGCGCCGCATTATTTGCGCACACCACAAAAGGATCAGCCGCGCCCTGTTAGCACAACCACTCCGATAAAATTTATTCATTTCCGTCGCCACTTTTGTGTCCTGAGGCGCAGAGTTCAAGAAGTTCATTTCCCCAACACGCGACAGAATCCTTTTGCTGAGATCGAGCTTCCCAGCAGGTCGTTCGCCCTTCGACCCTCCCATGGGCCACCCCAGACCAACGCCCATCTCAAACAGAAGCGATCGTTTCGTGACAGATGAAAACTGCCGCAAAAGATGTCTCACAATGTGCCGATCGACTCGAGTTCACTTTTTGTTCCGATATGAAGAAAGGCAAAACAACATCTCACCAGATTTGATTGTCAACTCCTGGGTGATTGAAGAAATTGAATCCAAAGCACTTGGGAAAATTGTTGCCTCAACCGAGATCGCTTCTGTGATGCACTGAATGAGCGTAAGGAAACAACGAACACTTGATGCTGGAATTGACAGAAACTTATGTGGGAAAAAGTTTGAGTGACTTCCGTCCAACCTGAACCGGAACAGTTCAGGCTTTGAAAAGTGATTGGGTTGGTTTGATGGCTCTTCTTTGTCATGTTTCCCTTTGTCCTCTTTCACTTACATTGCAACGGAGCAGAGGAGATTTTTTGTATATTTTTTCACGAAAATCCGCGAGTTTCAAAACCCCAGGAACCTGACTGCAACACAACATCCTCATGAAGGCGTTCTAGGCAATTGTGATTGAACAATAGGATCCTCTTCATCATTTATTGAAACATATTCACTCGTTTCCTCCAGGAGAAAACATCTTGTTCTCAGCACTGTCAGCCACTAATGGTCATTTGGGCCTTCAACAACCGCTCCGAGTTTTGGACACAGACAAGAAAAATAAAAGCCATGAAACAGCCTGTGGACACCGTCGCTTTGGTCTGAGAATTAACGAGGTTTCCCTTTTCATCTTTGTCTCTACCTCTTTCTCATTTGTTCCTCTCTATCTCCATCTGTTTTCATGATGTTGGAACCTCTTCTGTGCTGACTCGCCCAGGAAAACTTTATGAATTGACAAACAACGTTACTTCGTCGAGTTTCGTGTGTGATGTGCACAAATTACACCAGGGCGAGGTGGACCCACAGATGTGCTGCTCATACGCCAAAGTACCATTTTCAAATGCGTCACTTCAACAGAGACTGGTGTGTTTACGTAGATTGCTCCATTTCCCCCCGTACTTTCTGTACCCCTGGACGTCCTTGGATGGTGAGGACCTTGGTCCTGTGACCACGGTGTCTGGTGGTTTCTGGTTGTGGCAACATTTGATCAGCTCAGAAAAAAACGCTTGAGTGCTTTTGCGTCTGAACATTAGACGTGAGACACGGTTGTGTTGTGCCAACCGAGGCTCTGCGTGGGGAGAGAACCAGAAGGTTAGGGGATGATACAGTAAGATAGAAACCAAAACCCTGAGGTGACAACTGCCCTGGGGACAGTGTTTTTTCTTTGAAAGAAAAAAAAGCTGCAACAAAGCCAAGAACTTGGATGGCTGCAAGAGAAAAGCGGAGGCTCTGAGTACTCATGACACAGAGTTAGGTCTCCTCTGCTACATTCTTGAGAAAAAACCAAGTACATAGCTGCGTCTGCAACACAATATACGTAAGTACATGGTCAACTAGATAATGCTCAACCTTGCACAAAATACTCAGACATGTTTGTATACAGGCAGCGACGCCTGATACCCGAGTATGAAACTGGCACGGACTGCCCCACCGGTGTGGGAGAACAGTAAATCGGTGCAGCCGGGTCTGTTGGGGTGTGGCCTCATCACATGTTGTCAGATACAGGCTGGCCTCTCCAGTCCAAATCAGCTCCTGAGAGTGACCGTGATCGGTCTGTACTGGCGTACGGTCGTTTGTCAAGTGTGCGGCACTAGCTGTGGCAGAGTCAGATCAAACCTGGGATCGGCTCTCTTGACGGCCCGACAAGTTCCCCCAAAGTTTGTCCCTTTGGGTCAGCAAAGACCGCCATAACGTGTCCATATTTGATGTGAACATTTTCAAAAATGAAATCGTGCTCTCCTCTCCGAGGGACTGGATCCCTTCCACCAATTTTGGATATTGTATGGTGGCGTGGAGAATCGTGCAAGTGCATTTCTGTGTTCGTCTGTGTTGACGCAACGGAGATGGGACGTTCGTGTACCGGGCTCGGACTCCGCAGAACGTGTGAGTCGCTCGGCCAGAATCTACCAGGGACAAGGATGCTGATCAGCGCATCGGAAACAGGGACCTTTTCAATTCAAAGTCGACCAGACAGAGTCAGCCAAATGGCACAGACAGAGGACAGCGAAACCGACAGGCATCATCTTTGCACGTCGATGTTGACGTTTTTTGTTGCGTGGAACTTCGTAGCCCTTGCTTTGCACACAACAGACAAAAGCACGAAGAATCTTGTGCCCTTTGCAGGTGTTGTTTGCTGAAGTTTCAAGCACAAAGTACAAAACACGATTGATGAAATTTGTTTGTCCTTTGTCAAGAAGAAGTTTCTCTTTCCTTTTGACACGCGCTACTTCTTTACATAGATATTTCTCAGCGTTGCAGTGCTCAGAAAGTTGCACACAAAAGATTCTCGAATCACACTGGTGTAAGTCGGAGGAGGTGGCAGAAAGCACAGCGACGATGACACAGCGAATCTAAACGTCAAGGCATCTTTCGAGCAGCTTCACTGAAAGACATCTATTTTTGGGCAGGACGATATGTGAAACAAGATTGAAGCCACTAAAAGCATTGTGTTTGCAATACGAGTTAAATCCTTGGCTGATTCCAAGGAAATTAACTAAATTGCTTTAAACGTTTCATGAGGAAATGTAACCATTGCCGTGGAGTGACTCTCCATTTCCCCAAGTCTGTCTCCAAACACTAAGCACTGGAATTGAGCAGAGCCGCGGCCCATCTCTGCAACCTTCCCTTCATCCGATATGCCTCCGTGCAATTCGCCAATTAAATATTTGGTCAAAGCTCAGATTCTCCCAAAATCGAAATCCAGGTGAGTTCAAGCACTGCAACTTAACTTTTTGTTGTCTCAATCCATAAAACAACAGAACAAAAAGACTGACTTGGTTCTGAAAACCATTAGCACTGAGCTCCTGAGATGCAGCGTTTTGAGTGAGGAGGATTGAAGTCAGGATTCGAGTTCTAATGAAGAGGATTGTGTGGACTCGAAAAGGTCTACACGCAAGCATATCCAAAACGCTTTGACCCATGGAAAGTTGAATTTGCTGAAAAACAGAAAGAAGTCGAATCTGTGAAGCATTTCGGCTGGTAGCTCGAATTCTGATGCAGGTCCAGTGCTCTGAGAACGCGACCACAAAAACGAGTATCAAGTGTCTTCCCTTCCGCCCAATCCATATTGTGTGCCGACCTGTCCTAAGCTAGACAAACAATGTCTGGGACATCATTGTCAAGTGTGGTAACAGATGTAAAGCTTTTGATGGACTACAAAGCACATAAAACTCGATGAAATGTTCTCCCGCAGGTCTCTAGATCATCACTTGATATGAGAGAATGTGAATTCATGAATAAAGCTTCCAGACGTGAAAAACCACAGCTGTAGACTGACAAGTTTATTGAATTCGCTGCGTCCTTTAGCGCTCAGAAGGGAGATTGCGGCCACGGCCTCTCTGTCGCAAGTGGCAAGTGTCTTGAACCCGGCCACCCGAAGCCTTTCTGGCCTTCAGTACAGAACAAGTCAACGAGATCGCAAAATGTTACTGTCTCATTTGATCTGATCTTATGATATGAATGTCTTTTCGAAGAAAGAACGGCAGTGCTCGACAGCGCCCACGTCAAACCAATTCGCATTCTGCGATTTGAACCAGGATACACGGAAAAATAATTCAAGCAAGTTCCTTGATGAACCCAACCAACCTTGGACAACCAAGTGAATTCAACAGAACAAACTGTTCTGGAGAAAGCTCAGTCCGTTTCCTCTAAAATTTCCTTCTCTTGTGTTGTGGATTATGGGGTGAACGAAAGTCGTTCTCCTGACCAGTCATTTTCGTCAAAATACCCCAAATGTGACTTTTTCTCAGTTTGTTTCCAAACACCACCAACATACGAGGGAGGTCCACGGATTGGCGGTTTCTGTCCAGTATCTCCGGAGTTTCCGGCACTCTCGAAAAGATCGCTACTTTGTGGACAGAAACCGCCAATTCGTGGACCTCCCTCGTACAAACAGGCACGACAGCTTTGGAGTCTCTTCTCGAACTTTTGTCAGCAGCACAGTTGGGGAGAAAACTCGGGGAATGACCGGGAAATCACTCAGCCAATTGTTCCTTGCTGCCGTCGCTTGACTCATGCCGAGATCGGTCAGCACGATGATGGGAGCCTGGTGAATGTGAAACGGAGCTGCGCCGCGGTGACGGACATCACGCGTGGACAGCAGAGTGAGCGAGGCCAGTGACGGACATTCTTCCTCTTGTGCAGCCAGCGGGCTGACGGGTAAATGATATGTGTCAACATTGTCAGGTTTCTGTGTCTCTCCGTAGCACGACGTCGTGTCAGAAGACACAGCGTTGTGTTCGCAGCATCGGGCCAAAAATGCTAGGGCGTTCCCTGTGTGAATGATTGATGTGTGCTTTCAAATTCCGAAGTCCAACAGAGCCCATGCACCATTTTAGCAATTCAAACACCTGCACGGCGCTTGTCTACATTTTGTTTGTGCCTGCATGACGACAAAGTCGGCAGTCATACCTCCATTGACGGGGCTTTTGCGCTCGTCCAATTTTCTGGTTACATTTGGCATTTTGTAATGCAAAGGCAACTACGCTGAATAAATAGTCTGGATGAATGGCAAATGTTCGGATGAGACACAGTGGAACTCAACCCGTCCGAGGCACGAAACAACGCGGGACAGATTGGCTCGTGCGGCAACGCAATCTGGACATATTCCTCGTGAACTCAGCCTCAGCCCGAGACCTTCAATCCATGCTCTCCCGGCACAACCCCAGCAGATTTCATTCAGGACCGCGATTCATGAGGAAGCCACTGAGCAACAACTGTGTCCAATATTGTCACGCAAACAGAAGGAGCGCGCTGAATGGAATTGCGTACGGCCGAACTGTTATTCCAGGCACGGGAGTCGTAACCCCGTCGAGATATACATCAAAGCGATGCGTTCCGATTACATTTACCCAATTGATCAGGTCATCATGGAAACGGATTTTCTCGGCGATATTCTGTTTGAATCGAACATTTCTTACAGCAAACAAAAATTTAGTTGGCTGCAGGCCTTTGGATGAATGATTCGACGGTAGAAAAATTCTTCTGCTCACAATGCTTAGTTCTTTCTTGGTCAAGTTGACACTCGACAGATGGTCACGGGAGACGAAGCGACCCGGTGCTGACGGGAGTCTAACTCTGGGGAAGAAGGTCAACCAGGACTTTCAGCACTCTATCTCGAAAAAACAAACACGAGAGAACTGGACGTGAAATATACGCTCTGAGGAAATAAGAAATTTAAAGGCCCGAAAACAAGACACAGTCTGAGCGTGAGCGTGTCTCCTGAGACACAGAACTCCCGGATCTGTCAAACGGCTGTACGAGACAATTTGTTTGGAGCATTTCGGAAAAGCATTTCTCCTGAACAAATTCAACGAAAGGGTGCCACAGATACTGAAACATCGTTGTCTGTGACAGAGTCTGGTCATGCTTTTCAAGTCAGAGTTGCTTCTGTTGTTGCGTGCCCTTCGTGTGGCCTTCTGTGGGGCAAAAGCCACAACCTGCGAAAACAAATCAAACCGCTGAGTTCGGAGATTATATTTGCCTAATTGATTTTGCGGTGTCATCTCTGCAGCCTGGAACTGGGAATAGGGAGCACAACACGACACTGGAGGCTGCTACAAGCAGCTCGTGAGTTTCGCGCTCACTGTGTCTTCAGAGCAAACACCGATTTCTGACTTGATCTGCGCGTCGAGGAAGGCATTTCTCCCAATTGGATGATTTCAGTTTCACGTCGAGCAAAGCTTTGGTTTTTGAAAAACACGGTTGGATCGGACACAACCTGCATCCCGACTTTGCGCTACTTGTGTTGTCTTCCATCTCACAGACATGCCGACCGACACAATTTGTAAATTTCTTCATGCAAACCAATCAAAAGGACACCAAGACTTAGCAAAGAAAGTGAAGCTGTTGAAGTGAATCTCCAGGATCTTCCAGACTGTTCTGTCCTCCTTTGAGAGAAGGACGAGAAACGGACGTATTGCGAGCTGTGCTCCAAAGGTTGCGAAGGAACCAGACAGGATATTCCTTTTGTCGCGAGCCGCAAATATGCTTCATCAAAATTTCATAAGCTTCCTTGATGAACCTGATAGAGCTGTTCAAAATTTGCACAATTTACTGGATATTTTCAAAAGACCTTTGTTTCGCCGAAAGGTGAAGCGGCCATTGTGGCCATGTCATTCTCACGAACTGTTTCGTAAAGTTCGCCGATTGTCAACAGGGAAGTGAGGTGGTTAAGCTGCTCCGAAATCGAATTTCCTTTTCGCTTTGCCAGCCTCTTCAAATTGCGCTGTTCGAGCTGCGCACACTCTGTCCATCACAACTTGATCTCGTTCGAGCTGAGCGTGTCCGCGGAGTGGCTGACGAGAGAGACTCCAGAGGCAACACTCTTGTTTTTGAGCAGCACGCAGGCAGGTACACTTCGCTTCCAAATGTTCAGGGCTGCAGTCCCAAACGGCAGCTTTGCTACTTGCGTCATGGCTGTGTCAGGAAATGAGCAAAGCCACCAACAATTACCAATAGCATAATGCGGGAGGCCATAATATGCTGTCATAACCACGCAACACTTGTTAACAAATGTTCACTCAGGGAATATACAAATGTGATAAAAAGTCAGTGATATTGCCAAATACCATTAGAACTGAGCACAGGGAGGATTACTATCGCTCACATGCCCACAGCTCTGAGAACATACGATTATTGAAGTTGTTGGTGCTCCCCGAGGAGGGAGTCTGATCTTTGTTTTTCCCACGGCGAACACAAATGTTCAAGAACTATTGCCACTTTTTTTTGGGGTCCAGTTGGACGACAGGCACCACAAAGAGAGAAAAACTTACGTTTCTCCAAAAGGAATGTCGGAGAGAATCAAAAATGGATTTTGTATCTGAGAGGTTCATAAATGTTTGAGAGAATGTTCACAAGATTTGGAAGGCAAAAGGGCTCACCAAAAAGTCCAATGAGCCACTTGAGAAACATGACAGGAACAGCACCAAAAGGAACACGGTCACAAACTCGACGCTGTCTTCCACCTTTTGTGTCCTCGTCTCCTTGCTGATTGGTTCCGCACACGTACCGGTATGAGCAGCATTTGTAAACGGCCACGCATAACTGTCACTGATATCACTTTGGCTTATTCATTTGGGACGGAAATGGCCCCTTCCACAACACTTGGAGCAACGAAAATGACGATCATTACGGGAAGCACGGGCGGACTCAGGCCCCGCGCACTTGACCCTGTTTACGCCTCGACTCCCTTGTCTTGGGCTGCTTCTTGTCGTGGTCTTGTGTTCTCAGTTTCCAAGAAAACCATCTCCATCTGTTTGTGGTGGTCACACTCAGTCCCAAATGACACCGAACATCTCTCTCTCTCTCTCTCTCTCTCTCTCTCTCTCTCTCTCTCTCTCCCTCTCTCTCTCTCTCTCTCTCTCTCTCTCTTTCTCTCTCTCAAAGCTCACAAAAAGATATTGCCTGTTTCAGAGTTCGAGCTGTCCACCAATCTCAGTGCAACTCAATTTGCACATGTTGTCATCCTCTTTGCCATCTTTATGAGCCCCTGATCGTGAAAAATGTTCCACAACTTTATCCTGTTAAACGATCCCCTCTGAACTGGTCGGGGAAGGAAGGTCAGAGACCAACGTGCTGATGGCGAAAAGCAAAACCAACTGAATCCTACAGACTGTGCAATGCTGAATCCTTTTTGACATCCAAATCTCGTTTGTTGGAACGTAGGTCACCCAGATCCACACAACAGACAAGCATTTGGCAGCGGATGACTCGAGAGGATTTGGAACTTGTGCAAAAAATGGGAGCCAAGAACATCATCGGCAGAATGGAGCACTTCTTTTCTGACAGAAAGCACAAGAGAGAAATTACAGCACCAAAAAGTCAGATGCCATGATGACAGTTCCGAGGCATGGACGAAAAAAGTTGTTCCAGCGGAGACCATTGCTTCAGTGTGACGGCCTTTTCTTCTAAAACTCACACAGGAACAACAGATGAAGAATATCCCTTCTTTCCGTTCCACCCGAAGTGGGTGTCTTTGCTTGCCATCGGTCTGTCGATCTGTTTGACCAAAGAGTGGCGGTCTTTGTTCTCATGATGTGGTTCAGGCAATCTCTATGCGAAAGGGCTTCCTTCCATAACTCTGCCTGTTTCGCCAGAGTGTCCATAAATAAGGATCTTGTGAGTGCCAAAGTAAATAAAAGCTTCAAAATGAAACCCTGTACATGATCCATCAAGACAATAAATATTATTTGCGATGACATTTACACGCAAAATTGACCTGCAGTTCTGAGCCATTCCTCAAATCTCAAACCCATCGCCTACCTTTCAATTTGACCAAATTTATTGAAACTTTGCAAGGGAAAAGAAAAGCTGGCTCTGTTCAAGCTGAGGACTCGAGCTGTTCGCATCTCCACGTACGGAGTATGTAGAGTCACAAATTCTGTGCTGCCTGCAGGTTTGCTTGCAACATCCCCAGTCCAGAGTTTTGAGTCTCCCAAACAAGTGAGAGATCAGGCATCAGGTCATTGCCATAACTCAGGGAAGACACCCTGGAGGCGATCTGCTGATATGGTATCTGCAGATCCCATTCATGGTGTGCTCAGAAAATAAAACTCAAACTTCTTATCTCCTTTCCTACCACGGACGCCAGCCACAAGGTCCCTTGTTGTGCGTACAACTGGACGCCGCCCGCATTGCGTCTGTCTGTATCTGCGCTTGCAGCAACCTCGAGGCGGAGGCCCGATAGACATCTCGAGGCGCTCAAGCCGCAGAAGGTCGCAGTCAGAACCCGCTGCAATAAAAACATAATCTCTTCAGCCACGTGATGCGACCAAAAATGTTGCCTGACATGAAAGAAAGTGATACGGCAACAAAGCTTACAAAAGATTTATATGATAATGAACATTTGTTTACGGGCTGCAGATAATCAGTGTAATGAGCCGTTCAATAAATTATTTCAAAGAAAGACCCACATTGATCTGCATTTAGATTCCCTCAATCCAACCAACAAATAAACGATGGTGATCTTCTTGGAATAAATTCACTGCAAAAGCAGAAGATTCACCCTAAAATGAACGAAGCCTGAGAATTTTCTCTATTTGTCACTCGCTTGACTGAGAGCGGCAGACGCTGACAATGGAGATGATCTTGTTAATTTTGATGTTGCCATTCCTTCTTACAAGACCACTCTGATTCTCTTTCTGCTGAGCCCAACAAATTGTTCTTCTTCCATCCAATTACATTCGGATTTGCCTAAGAGATCGCACTGACGACTCCTAATTACTGTGAGGCATACTGCAGGGCAGACTTCCAAAATGGGCATCTTCTTGGCCCTGTCTCCTTTCCACATATGATTGGTCTTGCTTCAACGAAAGCCGTCACAATTAATTCTGCACCAGTTCAGATCCCTTGAAGGCGGATTTATGTAAAAACGGCGATTTTTTTCACAGAAGTGGATCCTGTGTCTGTCAGTGTCGACCATCACCCCATGGGGACAAGAAAGGTTCAAGTTGCAAACTCCGATGTCAATTTCCTTTCAAAGGGGATATCAATCAGCGTGGCAAATAATGTTTGTGTTGGTACCAACTGTGAAATTGACCTTTTCTCTTTGACAAAATCCAGCGGATCGATGCTTTTGGTGTCGAAAGAGCCTGAGTGAGATGTGAGAACAGAGGGCTTTTTCGTTGCTTTCAGCAATGAGACTTTCGTTCTTGTTCCAAGCACAAAGACACAGCAAGAATCTCTTTCCTCGACATTCGCAAATGATGGTTGTGCCATCTGCACAGATCGCATACAAATCGGTGGAGAACTATTTGAATCTGTTGCTGCAAAATGCTGTAAACGACGGTCAAGTTCAAGCATTTCAACTTCATTCTACGTCGCGCAACAATAAACCGAAGCGAATGATCAGAGAATTGGCAACAGAAAGTGTTGAAGGAAGCACGTCAGTCTCTGTACAGGTATGTAAATCTCTGGTTGATTTCTTATCGTCCTCCAGGCCTTTACACCGGGCAGATCAATGAAACAAGGAGGTAGTTAACACAAGCGTTACTATTTTTTGCTTCTTTGATTTGGCACACAAAAAATAGGCTGAACGATTGGCGTTTGATTAATGATTCCGCGCATGTACCAATGTTCATGGAAAATCTCAAGGTTCTGCATCTCTCGGAGAATTCTGCTCACGGTAATCACATCCAGCGATCAAACAAAACCAACTTCCAGGACAAGGTGTTTTCGTGCATGGAAGTGGGAACAAGGAGAAACTTACTTACCATCTGCACACGCCAGCAAGAGTATGTTCACGTAAAGGTATCCCAAGACATAACAAGTGTTCATTCTAGTTGCCTACACACGAAGCGGGAACACAGAGCCTCCGAACTGTCATCGTTTCACACAGGTTTCATGATGCGAGGAATCGAGCCGTGCTCTTCACAAAGCGGCGCACTGCAAGTTCTCGATGCGCTGGTTAATTGTCTCCCGGTTTATGGCAACACGTGCATCAGCGAAGAGTTCTTCCACTGAAGTAGTGTTCGATGCCAACTCCCTCGCCATGCTGTTTTTTTCTGTCCAGATATCACGATACTCAAATCCTTTGTTGTTGGTATTCTTACAGGCTGAGTTCCACCGCTGTTCTGGTTGCAGTTCACGAGCTGGATCAGGTGGTGAATAATGACGCGGTCCCCGACCGTGCGCTGCGTTTGTAGTCGTGCTGAGTCCCAGGTGTCGCAATCAATGGCGTCACTGGATCCCTCGGCGACGCCTGCCAGCATTCACAACTGCAAAGGAGAGCGAGCAAAATGCGTCAGGGCTCGTTGTGCAGATTAACAAGTGCACTTGTCCAGGAACTTTGTTGTCAAGAAACACTTGCCTTTGTGGTCTGGAAAGAAAACAACAAACACCCAACCAATTGACTCGCACATTCTGATTCCAGACGGACGAGTTCCGTGTTTTCCACCACCAATCGTCTTGGACACCAATTCAGTACCAAGACGGTTTCGAATGAGGAAACGGGTCTCGAAAAAGACATCACTTCAAAACAGCTTTTTGCCATGCATGCTTGGCAGGCAGCACTCCTGCAGTTCTTGCAGCTGCGGAAGACACAAAACAGTCCTGGTGTCACACAGCATGACACTCACAGATGTGAAGTACTCGTACATTCGTCTACACTTCACCTTTTGCGTTTTTCTTTCAAAAAAGAATATGTTGGAGGCTTCAGAACCAAGAAGCTTCTTCCATGGCAACCGAATTTTTCCCCAAGTGAAAGACGCTCGTGAGAAAAGCGCATTCCTTTCCAGTGAAGCTGCTCAAACACCCAGCTGCAGGTCGAGCGTCCTGACAGCGACATCACAACCAGAGTTAACTGAGGCCGACGAACGCCCCATTTGTCGTCCCGACGCCGCTCGAAGAGCCCAACCTTCCCTGGTCGCCCTTTGCCTGTTTCTATTTTCACGACGAAACAAGTTTGCCCCTTCTTGCAACGTGAGGTTTTTAGCAGCGCACAATGATGTTCCAGACTGTCAGACTTGGCAAAACGTTTGAATCGGCAAAAGTTCTCTGTTTGGCAAAACATTCGACGCACATTCAATGCTCAGCCTAAATGGAATTGTATTGTAAAAATCATCTACCTTCGTCACTTCAAGGCACAAAAAGTCCGTGTGTTTTCCTCTGGTGCCTTACAAATGATAGCATTCGGAAAACAGAGTTTAGGAACAGATTTCCCAAGTAGCTACAAGGGTACTCAGCAAAAACTTGTTACTTAATGGTTTTTAATGGATTTCGGGAGAGTTTTTGAAGTACGTATTGAATCAGAAATGGAAGAAACACTGTGAAACATTGAAGGGAAGACGGGGAAACAGGCAAAGCGACGAACACCCGGCAGTAACAATTGGAACCAAACACAACTGAGAAACTGGCCTCTTGTCGAGGGTGGGCTGTGTTTGTCAGAATCGGCCGACTTTCCGATTTATTTCTGTTTGCCGTCTTGGGCTGCACAAAGAAGAACATTTTGACAACACCCAGAAAATTGCTGCCGTTCGCAGAAAGGGAGTTTAGAAATGAGCTCGAGCACACAATCTGCCAGGATTAAAACACTACAAAAGCAGCTGAAACACCTTTGAAACAATACTTCTGTGAAATCATCACACTAAGCAGCACTTTGCTGAACGAGTATGTGAGAAAAGCAGTCTACAGACAGAACAAATCGATTTAAAGAGCGATCAATATCGAAATATTGCATTGACTCGTGTCAAATCTATGATTACTCTTTGTCAGTCGCACACAAATGACAAAACTGTTGCATTAACTTGTCGCAATTCATCAATTTATTGACCAGGCTACAGGAAGCATGGAGCCTGATGTCGTGTTTCTGCGACGCCCTCGTGGCATCGAGGATCTATCCGCCGAAGGTTGGATTGGACACCAGATGCGTGGGTACAAGGTTTGTCTGTGGCATATCAAGGCAAGGCGGAAGAGCCGCCTCTTCACAATGCTCGTATATCAGCTTCCTTGATAACGCTTTGGTGTCAGGTTCAGTACGTGTAAGACGCCCAGTTCTGAAACCACCACAACACACCCTGACAACGTCAGCCTGGTGTTGTTCATGCGTTTGGTGATAATTCATCAGGATTCTGCTGGAAAGGACACGAATCAATCAATGATGCCACTTGTGTGCCAATGATCCCGTCAGGTGTGAACACAGATCTGACTTCTGTTTCCATTCCAACCCTCCACACAGCCACCCGACCAGCTCGACGTCGAACCAGGGGACCAACACCGGGCTGACAGCTGCTGGAGAACAACCAACAATCATCCCATCACTTGAACCCCAGCAAAGCAGCTTCTGATCAGTGTCAGTCAGTTCAAGGCCAGTTTCCAAAATTGGGCACGGCGTTGCCACTTTTCAGGGATATGGCGCGGGACGCAAGCTGTGTGAACCGAACCCGAATGCAACAACAGGAAGGCAATTATCCGGTTCACGTGAAGCGCCGAGTGACAAATGTTCGGCTGATGATCTTTGATACAAGAAATAATGAGACACACTCTGGTTGTGTTTATTAGGCGAATATATCATGAGATCCATGCGAGTCTGTCGGAATATCGTCAGCCCCAAATTTGATCCACCACAACGTGGATGCATCAATCTGAATTTCAAATTAAAAGGAACTAATTACATATATTATTTCGGCTATTCTGGAGAATTACGCACTTGGGTCGTTAATTACAAGATGATTGAAATGTGTGTGGCTCTGGTTTGGCCGCAGATTCCTTTGTTCTGTTGATGAGTGGAAGCCACACGTCGATACACTTCATCCGCCTTTTTTGTGCCTTGTGCCAGTTTTTGGCGAAAAAGTGACACAGAAACGCCGCGTCGTCAGATCTGTTTGTGGATGATTTGTGAAAAAGAAGCACACCTGAGGCAGAGATGTTCATGGCGATGTCGGGTGATCTGGAAGCCAGAGACGTGGGTACGGGTACGGGTACGCGAAATGGAATTTGTGCGGCATTGATCTGTACTCCTGGTGAAGCGAACGAGAAACACAACGACTGAATCCTTCCACAGACAACTGTCGAAACACCAAGTACAACAACTGCGATGCTGAATGATCGATAGAAAACTGCATTAAAAGCCGCATTTCCATCAAGTTACCAGAGCAGTTCCATCAAAGATTTTTTGTTCGGATTTCCATGTTTGTAGCACGATGCGATTTCAGTGTCTTGTGCACGAACAGTGTTGACCAATGTTTCGTCCTTTCTCCTTTTCTCTGCAGGCACACAAGCTGTCACTGTTTCATGCTTGTAGAACCCAAACAAAATGGTCCTTGTTTAATTATACAACTCTTTTCTTGACCAAAAGTTGTGTGATTTCACAAGAAAGAGTCTGAGAATCAAGAGCAACTCGTATCACGTCACCACTGCCACAACCGCGGCACAGAGGCCATGACCATCTTCAGACAGGGTTCTGCAGCGATGACGGCACACAAGAACGTTCGGCTGGTTTTTAGACCATCGAGTTGCGGAATACTTCTTTCAGGCACGATTTAATTTGGGTTGTTCACTATCATCGCAACCTGCGCTTCTCCCAACTCCCACAAGTTTACAACTCGCGCCAACGATTGCCGTGTTCAAACAACATGAATTGAGAAAGAAAACAGTGTCAACACAGCGTTCTGATTATTTTGCCGCGCGGTGCTAAAGTTACGGCACAATGAGTAAACAAATAACGCCTTTCTCTCTGAATAGAAGCAGTCTTGGAAGTCCGATGCTTCAGCCGAGACAACACTTCAGGGAGCCAATCGTCGGAAGAGAGCGGGAACAGAAAATTAATGCTAAACTTGAACACGATCGCGATTCGTGTTTGAAGAAAAGAAGCACAGCATAGGATATTTCTGTGGTCATTTTGGTTCTATTGCTCCTCTGCTGAATCGGATGGGGATTCTCCTTGCAATCTGTATTCCCATCATCCTGGGCAAAAAGCGCACAACTGAATCAGAAGTTAGGCCTCAGACTGCCAAGCAGCTTTTCGGCTACGGCCAGCTGCGCTCTCCCCGCGATGACCTGCGAGTACATCGGCAGCGAGACCGACTCGAAGGGCCAGATCAAAGTCCTCTCCACAGGTTCTGTCGGAGGTATTTCCGCTTTCTGAGAACCCTGTCGCGGACGACGCACCCTGGTCGCAATCTTTGTTGAGTCTGTCACTACCGACACCAAGGTTCCACATCGGCCTCAAAAATGAATAAAAGTTTAACACTAGCGGCGCCCATAGCTCCGATAGGAGCTCAGCGGCACTTGTAATGGGAGCGGCACCGCTCATTAATTAGTTGCGGTCATTGAGCGGCACCCCACTCAGAGATG
>JAAUXT010109229.1_pt1 | contig 20233 bp, 23 predicted proteins | sample 7278171 | NCBI WGS metagenome assembly JAAUXT01 (sample SAMN14350112, study PRJNA611818) | marine sediment metagenome | isolation source: surface marine sediment (1.8m) | place: French Polynesia: Moorea | collected 2018-08 | reverse complement strand
TGTATTGTAGAAATATGTATAGACAAAAGTAACTGTACACTAACATTACTAAATACTAATATTACTAATATTATTCTTTTCCATAGAGGGGAGATGTAGTATATTCTGTCACATTCTCGAAATATCCATATGCAACCGTAATATTCTGTATCCATCCGGAACCTTCTATAATTTTCATGCATCAATCAATTTCAGTATATAAACCAGAATTTGTCACAAGCTTGTCAGTTCATCACCAGCCAGCAATAAAGACAACAAGAGTCAACTGGGAACACGACTTGGTCTTCATTCGACATATTTCACGTACGAAAGCCGAAGAAGCACAGTCGTGACAACACAAGGCGGCTCTGTGCAAGCGAAAGACATCCAAAGCTGGACGTCGCTCAGCTGGGTCATCTGACATCCCTCGCTCACATGGAACGTCCCGAGATAATCCTGACGGGTTTCAATCTTATTGGTCAGAAATGGACATCAAAATCGTGACTCTCGAAGTTTGTAACCTTCTCGGTGCGAGATCGTGGCGAGACAGCTTCGTTAGGCTTTGCGAACAGCTCCAGGTGGCCGAATGTTTTTCGGCGCTTTTGGCTCCAATTTTGTCTTTGTCGGTTTTGCAAGTCAAATGATCAAATCTCAATTTTCCATCACGAACTGAAAATCGTGTGTCTGTTTCCCATAACTTTGCAATCGTTTTTGTGATTGGGATCAACCGTCAAATGCAAAGCTTGATTCCACCGAAGCTTCCGATGTCACTGCAACGAACAATTTTTTTAGCAACTGTCAAACAGCTCAGAAGTGTAATGACAGCAACAATGAAAGGGTTAAGCTTGAAAATGTTCAGGTAGAAAATACATTGAAACTTGATAGGCATCTCGGCAGAACATCACCACCAATTGGGGAGTGAACCTGCAGAGCCGGTGTTTGAACAGGCAGTCCGTCCGCAGACGGAGGCTTTGGGATTTTGGACTCTCTCCAAACTTTGGGAAAGTACAGTGGGACCAGAATGGCAATTGTCGTGTTCCTCGGCTTCGTCTTCTGCTCCATGGTGCTGCTCATCTTCTGTGATTCACGCAACGCAAAATGACTTCGCACCCCTGCGACAATCTGAGCTAAACTCCTGAGAAAAACTGCAAAAACTTCAAAAACCTGGTCTGAGCTTCTGGACTCTCTTCTGGAATATGACGCTTGCATTTTTGCGGTAAGTTAGATTTGTTTTGAACGAAATACATGTACGGTTAAAAGTGGTCAGGCCAGTTGAAGTGCAGTTTTCAGTATCCACTTTCACTGTTTCATTGGACGATCGAGTGAAATGCACAAAGGATTTCCTTCCTTGGACCACTCCTGTGGATAAAAATTTCAAAAACCACAGAGAAAGGGAGAACATGCCGGCCTGCCACTCGAAGTGCAAAGGGGCTGGTTTCTTTCTGTTGTGGATTGTCCAAAAGACTTGTGTTTGAAGATGATCTGCTTCCACGAATTTTTCGTGTGTTTCTCGAGGATGACTAATGATGGTGGACAGTTTTTTGGGGTGACATTTGCAAAGGAGGTTTGTTTGTGAAAAATAATTGAACTGAGGGCGCCTCTCCAAATGTTTCGTCCAGCGCACATGATTTTTAAACGTATGAAATGAGAATCTCCTGGCCTGGAGACGTGAACAATCATGGACCTTTTCTCTTGCCTTGCCGCATCACGAGAATTGAAGCCAACTGGCATGCACGGCAGTTTGGAGTAAACATCACTGCTCACAGTTGTTAGCTCATGTTACTTTAATGGACGTAAGTCCAGAACTTTTCAAAGTGCTTCTCCACAGCGCGGTGTTGTTGGCGGTGCTGGTGGCTGGGAGCCGGGCTGACGATGAGCTGGAGTGGGACGAGGAGGACGACGAGTGGTACAACAACCAGAAGCTGCCCGTGGTGCGTGATCTGCTTTTTCAGAAAAACGGCTTTTGGTGCTCCAGGGAGAAGACAGTTCAAGAATCGCTGAAATTTCCAGAATTATGTGTCTCACCCTTTGAACAAAGATGAATTGTTCTTGGGGACAGACAACAAATCAGAATGCCTGAAATTTTGCCTGTTTGGTATGGATTCATGCATTACTTCACTTAACTGCATGACATTATTGGGCTTCATGTTTGAGGGTGACGTCGCGGAAAACCGCGTGACGTTTGAAAGGTACCGAACTCTCACACTTCGGCCTGCGATTTGACATTGCATAAAGCCTTGTGACTGCTATGTGTGTCCTGTCCAGGTGGATCTAGAGGGGTTGGTGGCCAACTTGACAGCGCAGATTTCGTGGTTCAAGTTCGTGGGTAACGTGACGCTGTCGTGTGCAGCCGAGTCGCGCGAGAGAGACACGCTCATGGAGGTGGGTAGACCAGGAGCCTGCGGGGTGTTGAGCTGGATTTTGTTTGCCTTGAAATCTCTGGTTTTTCAAGCAGAATGTTTCATGCACTGTTCTTTTAAGACTTGTGTGAATTTCTGATGCACATCAAAGTGAAATTGTTTGATTTCAGGCGATCGAGCAGCTGCATGAATGTCTGGAGCGGCACTACCAGGAGTGTGCGTCCGAGTTCGCCAACATGACCGGCTGCAACGGCCCTTACGAGGCTGAAAGTGCGTCGAATTCCAAAGGGCTTGAAAACACATCACTGTAACGTTCTTGTGTTGGTGAGGTTTTGGAGAGAGTTGGAGTCTCTGGCCTGCAGGGATGTTTCCTGTTTGTCTGCAAGAGCGGTGCTGCCATACTCCACTGAGACCGACCGGGTCAGGGGCTTGCAAAGTTCTCAGTTGACAACACTGAATTCTTTTACTTTTGTCTGCAAGGTTCTTGCATTTGTTGATCCTTTGTGTAAGTGAGATCTAATGGCAAGGCTGTCTTTGCAATTGAACAAAATGTGGCCTGCTGACTTTGAGACGGAGGCCTGGGGTCATTCACAATGGTTGTTCTGGAACAGAACATCACTGTCGTGCGACTGATTTGTTTGTTGTGTTTTGTGTAGAGCCCTGTGGCACAATTCGCATGGGACACGTCTACTTGGGAGAGAACCGGAAAATTGATCCGAAGCTCATCTCTCCGTACAACAACGATGTCAACTGCTTCTGGACTGTCACGGTGAGACTTCCGTGTTCTAATCCCACAAGTTTGATTGGAGATGAGCCTCTCTTACACCCGTCAAAACAAAGCACGTGAAACGTCCAAGGCAAACTGAGGGAGGTCAGGTGGCAGAGCCCTCGGATTGGTGAAGCCGACTTTGTCCTGCCGAACAACCTGAATTCAAAACACAACGAACACGTTTCCTCGAAACCAAGTCAAACACTGATGTCTCCTCACCATGTGCACTCACGTCCATGGCGACACCGCGTCCTGTTCTTTCTTTCTCAATGTTCCGTGTCACATCACAAAAAACCTTCTCTTGAGCGCGGGAAACACACACAGTTCAGTCAAGTGCGACAAAGTGAGGGATCACTGCAGGTTCCAGAGGGATTCCTGATCAACATGACGATAGATCAGTTCTACACGGAGTTCTTCGGACTTCCTTGCGACACTGACTGGGTCGAGTTCTATGACATGAACATCACTGGAAGGTTTGTGTTCTTCTGTGGCTTCTTGTTTTGCTGCACATTTTTCTCGAAGGTTTGAGGAGACAACACAGCAAAACCAACCAGTGTGTCATTTGGTTTTGACACTCGCAAAAATAAATAGGAACCAAATTCCTTCCTTTGCATGTTTTGCAGGAAGTTTGGAAGGTATTGTGGAAAAATCCCGGCCTGGACACTTTACGGAACCAACAGAACCATCTTCGTGCAAGCAGTGACCGACGCAGACGTCGCGAAGTACGGCTTCAGGGCCGTGTATCAGGTCAGTGTCGCCTGGATTCGGGTCTTCGTGGCAAGTCTGAGTTCAGATCCAATGTTACCGTGGTGACTTTGTCGAGTACCACACTGGCTTTGACATTTACCCCTTTGTGTGTGCTGAAGCAGTTTGCAGGAAAGAAACTGGCAGTGTACGAATTTGAACCCATGCACCAGTTAGTTTGGTGAATCTGGCAATGAATGTTTGTGTTGTGAGAAAACGGGAAATTCGTGGACGAACCACGTACGAGTACGTGCCTCTGAATTGATGAGTCGCATTGAAAAAGAACACACTTCCAAAGGATGTTTTCTTTTTTTGTGTGTGTGGGCTTTTGACAGCATTCCACATGCAACAGTGGTTGCTGCGGGAGAGTGACACGACGCACCGTCGAAAGGCACTTTTCGCTTCAAGGTTCTGTTCTGAGAACTATTTCAAGAGGGGCAAACAGTGGTTTCCCAAAGAAGGCAATTGAATTGTGCTGTGTCCGTTCTCAGACATGTGACGATGCTTTTCAGGTGATGGAACCAGGCCGAGGCAGAACAATGGACGGAGAACTGATCAAGATGAAGGGTCCGAAGAGCGTGATCACCCTCACCAACGACACGCAGCCGCTCTTCTACGAGGTGTACGAGGTAGAGTCTTCTGATCTTTGACTTTTTCGCTGTCGCGAAACTCAACCACACAAAAAAACTTCAATCGAACAAGATCACATCTTCGACAGAGACCCGATCAACAGTATAATTTCTCAGCGTGAAAGGCAATCGATGTCAGACATTTTGATTTTGAATTTGACAAAAAAAAATGTTGGGCAGCGGTGTTGCTTGAATCACCTGTCTTCAGTTATTTTGCTGTGCTTCTCTCGTTGGCAGACTGGCTGGTACGAGTACCGATGGAGACTGAAGGCTGACATATACCAACGGTGGACAGTCATTGGCACCTACATCGTACGTGCGAAGTATTCACGCACACACACACACGCGCGCACACACACACACACTCACATACACACACCCACTTTGCCAGAGGGGTTGTTACTGCACGGCTGAGGTATCAGAACCCTGTTCAGACCTGACAAACCTTTTTGGTTTGCAAATTTATTTTGTTTCAAGCTGAATCAGTTTTCCTTTGCAGTCGGACGAGCGCGGGTCTCTTTCCATCCACGACGGCACGACCGCTGCGAGCGCCCAAATCTTCAAGCGAGATCACTTCTTCCCATCCGACTTTATGCACAGAAAGTATCACGCTACCATAAACAATCCTGGTTCCAAAAGTTACACAGTGAGTACGAATGTTTGTGAGTCTGTGTGAAGATAATCCGAACAAAAATATAAAATATATATTGTCTGCAGTCGCAGGTGTCAGAGACAAAGACACGCTCTCGTTAATTTTCAGGAGCTAACTTCTATTGCTTTCCCGGGGGACAAAGAGAGCATTTCTCAGACTCTGTTTATCATACTGAAAAGAGGAGAAATGGACGACAACACAACATTTTCAGCTGTGTAAGTTGTTCCATTTGCGTTTCCGTTCGTAAAGGATAAACTGAAAGGATGACAGTGTCTTGATTTTCCGTGGACAAATGAGTCCGGTCCCTTTGCATCGGAACCTTTACAGGTGATTTCAGGAGGTTGCACTGTTGTATGGAGCTCAATTTTTGAGCCACCTGAAGAGGGTGACCGAAACAAATCACCTGTAGTTAGCATCTACAGCAGTTTCATAGTCAAAATAAATTTCAAATTTAGATCTTTTGGGTCTTTTTGAATTTGTATGGGTCAAGAATAATGCATGAGAAAGGAAATTCTCCAGTTATCATTTGTAAATTTTCATGGGCAAAAAGTTTAATTTTTTTCAGGGCAAAATGTTCACATTTTTGGGGTCACTAAATTAAGTATTGGACAAGTGTCATTTGTTTTTTCATTTTTAAAAATTTGTACATGGTTTTTAGGTGGGGCCAAAGTTTGGGTACAAATGTGGGATTTTTGGAAAGTGTTCAAAATAGATATTTTGCAAATATTTTGGCAAGCTTTATGTGCAATTAGGTGACAAGTTTCAATGTACAGATAATTGAGGTAGATAAACACATTCTAAGTCATAAAAAATAACAATTTATTAAAATTAATAATTTGTGATATCCACTTATTTGTGTATTGGTTGCTGTGTTCAAGTCACTGTGTTAAGGTCCCTGTGTTTTGGTTGCTGTGTTTTGGTCACTGTGTTTCGGTCGCTTCTCAAATCACCGGGAGCTCCATGGAGCTATTTTTCACGAGTCTGTCTTCTTCTTGAACAAAGTTCCAAGTATATAAAACCAGAGTATATACACTTGCAATGTTGGGGTTGTTTCAAACTGAGAACTGAACAAAAACCAAAGCGCTCTGGTGCAAAACGCACGGATCGTGACGTACTTACTGTGCCCATCCACGGTTACGCTTCGGGTTCACCCAAGTTAGGCGTGGCGGTTTTCCCTTGGATTTTGCCGTGTATTGTCAGGTTCTGTCTTGTGCAGCACTCAACAGTGACAGACCATCACAAACACACCTGACTCCACCCGGTTCCCAGGTGCTGTAGGTTCGGCGTTCTCACGGCCCTTTTTCTCCTTCAGCTTCACCGTAGTGAACAAGAACATGGAAGAACTGAGGAAGAGTCATCACAGTCAGATCTGCAAAGGAGGCTCGGAAATCGACGTGGGGTCGAGTGGTCGTGTTAGCATCGGTACAAAGCTGTGCATTTCATTTCACTGCCTCAGATGTTTGGCTCTTTTCTTGTTGTGACAGAAACAACTGTCATATTCGGTACTTGCGCTCCTACAGGTCTCAACAAAGTGGTGGACTTCAGCAGGGACATGCCAGGAGTGTCTATCCACTGCTACTGGAGCATCACCACGCCCCATGAAAAGGACTTTGTCAAAATCGTTTTCTCCAACCTCGCCTTCACTGGATACAACGAAGACAACTGCACACACGAAGGTACGAGTCTGCGAGGGCAAAGTTGCTGTGTTGTTCTTTCAAACACAATGGAGGATGGGGCTCAAACTCTGATTTGGTTCCTTCAACAACCACAACAGGTGCGACACTTCAAGAAAACATACCCCCACAAACACCTGTTCACAACAGAACTGAAAGTCAACCAAACCCAAAGGGTTATCTTTGGCTCTTCCAGCTGAATTTGGATTGCGAACCTTGTGGGGTGGGCCCCACGGCCAAATCCTGGAACAAAGCCTGAGTTTCATTGTTTCACTAAAATAGAAAAGGAAAGAAAGAATGAGATTGGGAGGAAGTCTTTCCTGAACTCGCGAGAAATAGGATTTGTGGCAACCTTCTGTTTCAGGTCTTTACATCTATGATGGGGAGGATCTCTTCGACCCGGATACCACTGTCAAGTTTGGTCCGTGGTGCTACGATCAGCCCCATAAACTGTTCCAAGAGAGTGGGTATTGCTTGCTAAAGTCAAATTTCCAGTGGCAACAAATAATTTGGTGAAGTTCGTGTGACCTGTCTGTGACGATGACGGTCAAGGTTTGTGTCAGCAATCGATCTGAACCGTCTCATTCGCAGAGGTCACAAACATCACGTCAACGGGTCAGAAGCTGTTCTTGTATTACTACTCCTACATCAACTACAACGCGTCCGCTTGGGAAAGGCCTGCGTTTGAGGCAACAATTGAAGTGACTGAATGCAAAGGTTACTTCCAGGTACAAGTACACGCAAAACGTCACTCGAGACGGTTCAACAAAAACCAAAACAAATGACATTGATCCTTGTACTTTTTCCTGTTGACAGCCATGCAGTGAGTGGAGCGTGAAGAAGTGGGCGAGCGAATCTCCTTACTTTTCCGTCGACAGAGAATTCAGCACGGACAACCTCACTAGCCTTGAGTTCTCCTGCAAGAAAACCAAGTGCTGCACCATTCAGGTTTGTTCTTGTTTCAAAATGAGATGACCAGGAGGTCATATGTTGCTCAGGCCATAGATGAAGAAATCCATAGCAGAGCCATAAAGCCATAAAACAAAATGGCAGCCCTATATCTGTATAATCTGATATCTAAAGTAGAGCTATAGAGCCATAAAACAAAATGGTAGCCCCTAGGTATAATGGCTGCCCCCATATAAGAAAACCAAAATGGCTACTCTCAAGAGCCTAAATGAGATGTTGCTTCCTCGGCTGCCACTACACAAATGATACTTATACTGTTTCCCAGGCCCAAAGATTGCAAGATAACTACCATCAAAGCCTTTCAGCCAATCAAAATGCATTATGCATTCCAGCCCTAAACCTGGTATAACTGCTCATGGGGGGGGGGTCACTCCACATCACACATCACAGACAGACACATACTGACAATATAAGTCGCGCCTTACGTGACTAAAAAGCAACATGGCGGACCCCAGTGTTTGGTCAGGGGCCAGAGCGTCTGTACCACGAAGTCAAATGTCACATTTTCACTTGCGGTGCAAAGTGGTGGGATTCTCGTGCAATGATGTTTTTGAAGATTCGGGGCTCGTCCCCCAGATCCCTTTTCCCCAGACCTGCAAGACAAACTATTGACCCTGACATTGTGTTGTGCACAGATTCCCAGAGAGCTCTTCCTTCAAAGACTAACCCAGGGAGCACATGCAAATGTACCTTGCTGAGCAGCTGCAAAAGAACGGGGCATTCCTGCAACATCAGCCCGCGAATTTCCTTGGAGGCCGACATCATAAGTTTGCGTTGTCGGGTGTTTTTCCAATGATTGAAACAACCGATTTGCACAATCTTTGACACTCAAGAGGCATAAATCTCAGTGAGCAATTCCTGATCTCATGACGATCCAGACATGATCGCAGAGGGCATAAAGTGCGACAACACCGGTGTCATGTTGGTTGTTCTTCTTGTCTTGTTGGCTTCCGGTTTTGACTTGGAAAGCAAGCAGTCCCGTCTCAATCGGTGAGATAACATCAAATTTGTGGTTGCCAGAAACAGGAATGCACCAAAGGTTTGGCGAGCACAGAGGAAGGAAGCACACAGCTGTACTCAAGTCCTGATGTGGGTGCGTTGGTTCAAGGCTGGAGATGGCTTGACTCCAGCAACAGATCTGCACAGGCATGGCAGAGCACGTTCCGCCAGGACACCAGACAACATCCAGATCTCCACCGCCCTTGCTCACAATTGTCGCAAAACTTTGAAGGATATTTCGCTCAATCTGTTTCCTGCAGCAAATGCCTGAATACTGGCACCGGATGCACCCACACAACTGCCGCATGTCCCTGGTGGTGGAGGGTGAGGAGATCGACATCGCGACCTGGGAGATCCACACCGACTTCATCGTACCCGAGAAGTCCGGCTCAGAGATGTCGTACTCCTGTCAGCGCAAAGACCAACTCGTTCAGTACGAAGAGAAGATACCGATGAGGAAGGAGTGCATGGGTGAGGAACAAGTGCGAGACCAATCAAACATTTGTGAAGAGTTTGAAGAATCTCTTTGTCGCGATTCGGATCTGCTTTAGCTGTTCAAGACGATGATGAGCACACATATTGATTTTCAATTGCTCTCGTTTCAGGCACGGAAATGCACTTCGCCTACATTGCCAGGGCCCGATGGACGTTTGGCGCCTTTCAAACGTCGATTCGAAGGCGTCAGTGCGGGATGTAAGCTTTCAATGAGTGACCCCAGCTGCGAACAAAAACAACCGGACAGACAATGTCATTTCAAGGCAGCATTTGTTGTGCACACACTCCAGATCTTACCTGTGGGAAACCACAGAGTTGTGCTGTTTGCATCCTTTGTTCACGTGTCTGACCGGTTTTTGGTTCTTCTCTCGATTTTTGTCTGGCAGGCAAGGTGAACTCTGATGATGCTTGCTATGCAGGTACATCCTGGGGCTGCACGACAACAAGGTGTTGTACCCCCCGTGCGCCACCGCCCAACTATACATGCGCCTCTTCACCAACTTCACCCAGGAGGAAATCCAAGGAATGGCCAACGACTCCGTCGCCGGAAAGAGGAATCAGATTCACACAGACTCTGTGCACGTTGAGTAAGGCTTGACTTTACCTCAATTGCACTGAACAAGTTTCCGCTTGAATTAGTTGCACACGAGTTGGACTGGATTTTCACGTCTCTCCACGAGAATACTGTGTCGCTGCAGGTTTTACGACCCGTATTTCACGGCGGAGCGGTACTACCAGATCCAAGTTCAGTATCCTGACTACATGAAGAGCGACTGGCAACACGTGATGCCGTCAAACTGCGGAAACCTGAGTCTCGAGGTGGGCGCCAGCTCCCTTTCAGTTCTCTTCGGATTTGTGGAGAGGATTTTCGGGCGATGTCTGTTGTTCTTCATTTTTTTGCAAAATGTCTTGCCGTCCTCACTGCGCAAAGGGAAAATTGTGGCTCAGTGACTCTTGTCTCCAACAGATCAGTGACAACAGAACCAGCTTCATCTGGAAGAACATACCGAACAGGAAGCACTCTCCGTTCCAGTGGCTCACGTGGGGCCCGACCCGCCGCGACAGCCCCACCTGGGAGCGTCGGGTCACACTCACGCACACTGTCAACATCACAAAGTGAGTCTGCATAAATTGATGTTTATCAAGAAGGTCACAACATTCGACCATTCGAGATCTGGCTGTGGAAATTCTCTCTTATTTTGACAGAGGCTTGTTTCACCTCAGCGGGGAGAGAACCGCGCTCGCGTTGAGCAAATCTCTCAATTGTGTCATCTTGCATTTGGAAATATCGCACAGGAAAAGTGACATGTCCCTACTGATGTTGGCAGGTTCACCCAAAAGACGAAGATTCGAGCCTGCACCAAGCATGCGAAGGCGTTGTTCGCCACTTACGTCTACCTTACGTCCAGCGACTCCCCTGAAGAGTTTGGATCTGACCAAAAAACTCGTGCCCATGTAAGTGAGCAACACACATGCAGTACTCGTACATGTTGATCATAAGTACATCTTTGCAAGTCAGGATATCGCAGAAACGAGAAGATTGTGCACGATCAACTACACAGTGACAACCACAAAAAAGCTTACTCTTCATTGCGCGTGTAGACGGGTAGATTACGAGTGCCAATCCTCGTAGTCCGCACTCTTAGTTTACACAGCGAGGAAATTGATGAATCGGAATTGAGTGATGAGTGAAATTTCAAATGAACATCGAGTACAATCTCTAGCGATCGGTACTCGACATGCAAAAAATTTAGGGTGGGCCGTCTACGCGCGCTTTTTTCAGTTTCCTGTCTTCAGACTGCGTGCTCTCACACTCGTACAATTCGTCTTCTTTTCCGTCGAGTTTATGATCAATTGATTTCTGGCATGGTTCTGCACATGATTGGAAAAACATCCAATGTGTACGTCAGGAAATCAAAGGATAAATTTTGTCACAGATCTTTGAATTTTTTCTGCAAACTAGCTATTTCTTGTACATGAATACAGTGGAACAAAGGATCAGACAAATTTGAGAAGGACTACTGGTACTACAAGGCAAAAACAGACCAGGACATGCTGCCCATGCGAGAGAAACCCGGAGCTCCGTCAGACGACCTGACCAAGTGTCCACAGGGCTTCGAGAGAGTTGGACACTCCTGCTACCTGGTCAGAAGAATATGTTTTTGATGATCCCGAAACAAATGGTTTTTTTAATTGAAGCAAACGCGCAGTCTCAGGACGTGTGAATAGACCAGGCTGCTCACAACATTTGGCAGGGGCTGGAACGTGCTTGATTCCACAGGGTTTGAGCACTTGGTAACCTTCTTTTGTTTGAAGTTTATCACTCACATGCATGCCTTTTGCATCCCATTGCAGCTGTTGTGGCCCCTCGACAAAGATGACCACATCGCGCCACCTATTCCCTTAGGCCCAACAAGAAATATGTCATCCAAGGTAAAAAATTCTCCAACCTCACCCAAGTTCGTCGTTCTGGACACAAATCAGGACGCAACCAGAAAGAAGAACTGAGCCGAAGATTCTTCGTCCGTGTTGACCTTTGAAGTTGAGGCCAACAATAACTTTTGCCGAGTACAACGCACAGTCTTCGCTTTCAGTACTTTTGTGTGAACAGGAGTTCTTCTGATCTCTGCCAGTCTCTTCCCAAAAATCCAAGTTCCGTCTGGAGTGGCAGCAATAAGTGACTGGTCGTCACGAACACTCCTGAGAAATATTCTCTCGATACCGCGCACAGCATTCGTGGTGGAGCGGCGGGTTGCATTCTGAAAGGAGAATGCATCATTGTCAATTGGTCACTGACTTGTGTGTCATACGTGTGTCCAAATGTCTGTCAGGAAGCGGAGGCGAAGTGCAGGGCGCGAGGTGGATACCTGGCCGAGTTCAACCACGGCTCCGAGTGGAACTGGACAACCAACGAGTTCTACTTCAACTGGTGGACCAAGTACCTCTACAAGATGCCCGGCGCCAAGATTTTTCACTTCGGGCTTCGATCTGATGAGGTCGGTGGTGTCCAGCGACAATGCTCTGACGAGCAAAGTTGCAGGAAAACTTTACGCACCGTTGATTTTGGTGTCCGAAAACAACAGTTGAACAAAACCATCAAATTTTGTGTCGAGCGCTGGGAAAGATAAGAGCGACCATGCCTGCCGACCAGGGAACAAGCATCTGTCCAGTTTCCTTGCTCTGAAACTCGATCAACTCAACAGTAGTTTCTTTCATTGTCAGCAATCTGCCTATTGTACTGCCCCACTTGCTGCCAGCTGGCCATGTGGAACACACCACCATTTCTCTCATCGTTAGAATGGGTTTCACTACCTTCCGACGACGAAGAAGCCCTCGATGTTTGAGAACTGGGGACGTCCGTGGTACGGGCACTGGCCGGATGCGACGCGTGATCCGGCGGGGCGGGAGATTCCCTCTGTGCGCTCCGAGTGGGTGCGCAAAGCTATGGAGGAGATTCAAGTGAGTTGCGCACAGCGTAAAGTGCATTGAGTTTCTGGCACAGGAGATGTGGCTCTCGGGGTGTGGATCTCCGATTCCCAATGTGTTTGGAGTGTTGGGTGGTCGAAAGGTGTTTCGGCAAAGAACTATCTTGATCGGACACGTTTCCAGACAGGAAGAGAAGAGTGAGGTTTCGGTGGCACTTTGGGTTGGCACAGGTCAACAGAGTTCTTCTTGACACAGGGACAACAACTCTTTTTGACCAAAGCACGTGAAGACCGCACATTTTATGTTGATTTTTAATCAAACAGAAGTTTCTTGTTTTGCAGCCGCCCTTTGACAGGAATCGTCAGTGCACAGTGTTCATGCTCATCAGCACCGAAAAGAACTATCAGATTCCATGGCTGAAAGTTCCCTGTGATCATCAGATCCCAGGTGAGTCTTGCGCTGGAGCAATTGGCATCTGAACACTTTACTGATGAGCAAACTTGTTTCAGTGATATGAATTATTTTTTCCGACAGGTGCCATGGCAATGTGTGAAGCAAAGCCCATAAAGACAATAAAATACTTTGAGAATCAGGTGAGAAACTCGGCTCTCTCTCAAACTTGACGCCTTCAAACTGGCGCCGCCAAGAAGGAGGGTGTTTGCAATGTACGTGCGCCAGGCCATTTGGTCAAAACTCCCGCTTTGCGTGAAAGCAAAACTTGCAGACAACTCGTGCTCAAACACAGACATACGAGCTGGAGTCAGTCAAGCAGTAGGTCTGCAATCTGGCACAGTGTCAATCGGACAGGGTATTTGTCCCCTCCTTTGCGTGCAAGAAATGAGACGAACGACACAAAAGCAACAGCCAAGTTTTGCTCGTATACGCCAGGGAAATGAAATGCTCACACCCCGAAACCAGAACACACGGGAGTCTGCTAAATGCTCAACAAACAAGGCTCTGCATGAGTGGTATTTTCAGGGGGGTTGTCTGGCCATTAAGGTGAGACCTGAAACCCAGAGACGCTGGTGTCTGTTTTGTTCAGGTTCCAACTCAAATTGGCCAGACACTGCACCTGGAAAACCTATTTTGTTGTTTCACTACACCGGCCAACAGGCTGTCGGAAACTAGTTACATTTGCAGTTTGCGCAAAATGTACCACCAAGCCGCACAACCAGAACGTTTGTGAGGAAGAAGGAAGACGGGATGACGTACAGCGAACTGAAGCTCTCTGCTATCCAGTGCAACACTCACACCAAACGAGACTTACTCGGTAAGGCAAGGTGGACGCGCACTGTCAGCGTGTGCGGCCACCAAATGCCAAAGATCATGTGTCCTGCTTGTCCTTCGCCTCTTGGGCAGAACTTGACCTCAGTACTCGCAGTCCCGCCGTTTTTTGTGCTTCTGCATACTCGTAATAGAGAAAGTTTAGAGAAAAAGGTGCCAAAGGAGGGCTGGTTCGTCTTGGCCAGTGAGTTGTGGGAGTCTGATCCAAGAGAGACTGGAGATTCTGGTAATGATAACCAAACAAAAAAGTTGTGGTGTGCACATGACAATTTCGTCTTTTTACGTGCTTTTCTTCAGGCAAACAGATGGCGTATGTGAATGGAAAATGCATTGGCTTGTACACCAATACAAAATCAAGCGGAAAAGAACCGGAACTTATAACCCAAGGGCACACAGTGTGCGAGGCGGAATTCAAAAGGTCGGAGAAAAACAAATGTGAGTCCTCTTCTCAATCTCAGTGTGTGCGCGTGTTTTGGGGGACACCAACAAGTAGAGGTCCAGCGACGTGCATGACAATTTCAGTGGGAAAATGATGAAGGTATTTCAAGGCACGAGGTTGCTCAGAGCATTTGTGATGTGCTGGCCAGTTCCGTTTGCCTGCATTTTTGCTCTGGAATCAACAAACGACATGTTCTCTCTCTCTCTCTCTCTCTCTCTCTCTCTCTCTCTCTCTCTCTCTCTCTCTCTCTCTCTCTGTGTCTGGGATATGGCTGGCTCCCTTCGGGGGTTCTTGTTGCTTCTGCACAACAATACAAAATTTCCAATTTTGATGCCATGTTTGTGCAGCGAAAACTGTGGTTGCAACGGTGTGACATTTGCAAAACAATTTGTATCTTTCAGCAAAACTGGCAGTCGTAGATGACGAATCGTTGGACCAAATTATCTCTCTTCTGGAGAGCTACAGGTGAGAGTCCTTCGTGCACTCGTGCCACACCGGAATGTTTCAAAACAATTTCTTCAAGAACGATTGTGTCGCGCACCCAACCCCAACAATGAATCGCGGGCAGGCCATAAGATACCCGTCGGACATCCACCCATTTATCCCTGTTTCCTGGCCACCCTTACAACTATTGGAGGCACAGGGCTGCCTTCAAATAACACTTTCGCATTGAGCTGGTTGTTCGGAAAAGATTGTGCATCTCATGCATTGCCTCAAAAATGCGTGCACAAGAGGCAGCCACAGAAAGGGTTCCTTTGGGGTCACAAAACAGGTCTCACAGGCCTGTGTGACCAGAGAAACTTCAGAATCTGACTTGCAATGGTGTCTGAACAAAACAAACATTTGACTGCATGGGACTATGTCTTTGGGAGATTGCGTGTGTGTGTATGTGTGTGTGTGCGTGTGTGTGTGTGCGCGCGCTCTGGTTGTGAATTGTGTCTTGTGTTTGCGTGTGCGCATTACTTTGGTCCTTCACTTGCCCTAAAATAGCTCGCTCCATAGAGCTCGCGGTGATTTGAGAAACCAGAATGCAAGCTACCTAAACACAGCAACCTAAACACAGTGACCTAAACACAGCAACCCAAATTTAAACAGATGTACAAATGATACATTTCAAAACTATTGCAAAATATTTTTATCACTTAGAAAGTACCTAAATTATCTGTACATAAAAACTTGTCACCTAAAAACCACAAAAGCTTGCCAAAATCTTTGCCAAATATCTATTTTGAACACATTCATAAAATTCCAAATTTGTACCCAAACTTTGACTTTGACCCCACCAAAAAACCTTGTAATTTTTTTTACATCAAAAATTGAACACTACTTTTCAAATACCTTTACAGTATACAACATTTCATCAATATACTTCTTTCATCAAATATTTGTACTTTCTGAGATATGGACTTGTTTGTCCAAGCATGTCCCAGATTTTCTGCCCCTACAAATTTGAACATTTTGACCTGAAGGACCCAAAAATTTGAACTTCACATTTTCCTCCAAATGCATTATCCTCAACCCAAATAGAACCCAAAAGCCCAAAAGATCCTAATTTGATCCTCATCTTGACTATGAAACAGGTGCAAAATGCTTTTGGTAGATGCTGCCTACAGGTGATTTGTTTAGGTTGCCCTGTTCAGGTCGCTCAAAAATTGAGCTCCCTTACCTGCGCAACCTCCTCAAATCACATCAAAAGTTATTTTTCAGGTTTGATCCCGTCGCACAAGGCGGAATCAATATCGCGTATCAACGACGTACAGAAGACGGAAAGAAAGATGGAGAGCCGTGAGTAATCTACAATGGAAATTGTTCAGCCTGGACCCGAATCCCACGGTGCACCACAAAAGACAGAAACCGCCGGCACTGTAATCCAACAAATTTGATGCTTCCCGTTCCAGAGAAAAGCACGTTTGGGTGATTGTCAGAAATGCAGACGAGATGTACCGGTGTAACAGGACCAGACCCGACCAGGACCACGCTCCGCCGGCGGAACGTGGTCCTAAAATTTCAGGACCAGGCTCCCACCTGCGAGGACTGAGCTCCAACCGGTGGGGGTGTGGTCCTAAATGATTTTCAGGACCAGACCCCGACCTCAGTTGTGGTTGGAGCCTGAACCTAGGACCACATTCCAACCCAATTAGCACCTCAGCACCTCATTAATGGGTTGGCATGTGGTCCAAGGACCACAATCCCATCAGTCAAAAGAAAATAGTTGTGTCTGTTGGACTTGTATCTTTTGAGTTCTTCTGTGTTCTTGAATGAGCAAATCTTCTTCAGCAAAAAGCAAAAATGCCTCCTTACTTGTTTGTTTTTCTTTCAAACCTTTCATGAGGTGTTAATTGGGTTGGAATGTGGTCCAAGGACCAGGCTCCAACCACAACTGAGTTCAGGGTCTGGTCCTGTAAATTGTCTAGGACCACACTCCCACTGGTCGGAGCTCATAGAAGGTGGGCATGTGGTCCTGAACATTTTTAGGACCAGACCCTGATGTCAGGGTCTGGTCCTGAAATTTCATGACCACGTTCTGCCGGCAGAACAAAATGAAGGTCGGGGTCTGGTCCTGAGACACCGGAAACCAAACGCGCGCAATTGGCAAGTCATTGTTCAACGAGCGATGCTCAATTGTGACACTCCTAAAATGCCAAGAAGCCTGAACATTGGCTGTTTGAGGCGTTGCGATGCCAACCGGGTTTGCTTGGACTGGCCGTGTCGATTCTTGTGTGACACTCTTTTTTTTGAGATTCTGAAATGTCAAGTGCATGTCTCTGAACAACGCAATCACGTTTTCATATTTACAGGAAGGAGAGCACTCTGTTTTTCGTCAAGCGCTACGACCACGACAAGAACAAAACACGGCCAAGATACGAGTGGTCCATTGACTCTAGTAGGAACATACTGGTTTTCTAGCCCCAGAGGTCTTTTCCACCATAGTTGGACCTGTGTGCTGTGACTTTCCACAATGTTGGATTTTGTTTTCAGAACACAAGGTGTACAGTGTCCTGTGTGAACTTCCTCCACAGAATGTCACTCAGTCGTGCAAATCCAACACGTTCACGGTTTGTTTGCCATATCGAGCATTGTACTCAGGTCAGTGTGAAACAGAACAGACCAAGTCACCTGATGATCACCTCATAATCAATCGATGGGCGGCGACTCCAACCAAGTGAACTGTATGGAGGGAAAACGACTTGCTGCAGCAAAACGTTACAAGAGTGGAAACTCCAGACAATGAGTTTGCAGTCACTGCTGGTTCTGCTTTCAGTGTGGTGATGGGACTTGTGTCCTGGAGCATCACAAGTGTGACGGGATCAAAGATTGTCTGGATGGCACAGATGAGACCAATGACGAATGTAAGGAAGTCTGCAGAGCGAAGGTGAGAAACCCGAAAACTTATGGGAACAATGAAAATTCTCCGAACAACAAGGTGTTCCCGAAACTGTGGCCAGTAGTATCGATGTTCGGTGAGAGCATGGTGGTGCGGAACCCCCCTTTTCCTCGTGGTCCTTCGCAGTAAAACAGCCTCTTCGCGAAAGGCGAGAAAAAAGTCCGTTCTCATGGAGGGATGTTCGTTCCCAGGATCTCATGGGACAACATCTTGCACTGCAAATTGTGGTGAGTGAGGATGGCCTGAGCTCCCTGCCCCTGGGCCTGCCCCTGGGCCTGCCCCTGGGCCTGCCCCTGGTAACTCTGTTACTAACTCTTCGATTCTGTGTTGAATCTTGCAGACTCCAGATGGAAATCCTTCTCAGGAGCCGGTGAACTGTTTTGGCGACTGCTTCGCTGAGAACTGCACATGCAGCGACCTCTACTTCCAGTGCAAATCTGGAGGCTGCATTCCTATTTCCAAAATCTGTGACACGTGAGTTATACTCCTTATGAGTCCTTGTCCTTGTATCGATCATCATGTGCACCCAAGGTGGTGAGGGCTGGAATTCGAGATTCAAACACTCTTGCTGCCTTGACCATAAGGACTGTGCTGCAGGAGATATGACTGTTCTGACGCATCTGACGAGGCCGTGTGCGACCACTTGTGGGGCTGTTGGACGAACAAGACGGCAGTGGATCATCACAACAAGATCTACAAGAACAAATCCGATGCTTTTAAAACCCTTGACGATATAAAGTAAGGCAGTTTCACAGATTTCACTGTTCAGCGGTAGAAACGTGAACGTTTCCTTTGCTGGTGCGTTCTGTCATTGTCTGCTCTTGCGGTTCGGTTTCTCTTGTTTGGATATCATGAGGTCAGTGTTCCCGGTCCTTTGTCAGGGCGAGCTTTGCCCCACGGGTTGAAATGCTGTCTTTCAGCGAGAACGAGCAAACGACAGTGCAGCGAATCGAGTTCATGGAGCTGAAGCAGGCGCTGAAGGAACTTGGAAACCAAATGGCTGTGCACCAATTCAAATGCGACTCTGAGTAAGTTGAGCTCATATCGTGGCCATTCCTGAGATTCCACAAAGTCCTTGCAGAAGGTCCTTGTCCATTGCCTTGTCTAACGTGACGACAATTTCTGGGATTTCGTCTGCGCTTGAATCATTGTCAATTTTTTGGACAGTACTTGTCACCTGCAAGTCTTTGGAACTGTTGTAATGCTCTTTCAGCGACCAATGCATCTTGCACAAACAAGTTTGTGACGGAGTTGTGCAATGCAGAGACGGCTCCGATGAAGCAAAGTAAGTTTCAGTTGTTTCACACACTGGAGAGAGCGCGGTATCGTTTGATTTTGCCGGACAGATTGACAAAAGTTAGTTTGGTATCCAAGAAAATCTGTTTGATGTGTACAAATCAGAAGTAAGGTTCCCCTACGGACCAAGCCTGAGCGATGGTTCCAGAGTGGTCCACGAAAAAATAAGTTCTGGTTCGATTTAGCGTGTGATTCCCCTGTGGTGCTCGAGTGTTCATGGTCCGCAAATCGAACTCTACGTGAGATGATCCTCTGTTGAATCCAGTGAGGGGCTGAAGACAAATGTCACCCCCCCCATCTTTTGTAGCCTCCGGCGCAATGGATTTTGTTTGTCCATCTCCCCCCCGACCTTTTCCCCGCGTTGTTTTGGGCCCCAAACGGTTCGAAATTGACAGATGGAGGTCGGGCTGCCCTGCTCCGATCCTGGACGCAATCGCGCACACTAAAACTCTCAAACTACCTCACTGTGACCAGAAATTTGGTCTCAGCAAAACGGTCTACTTTTTTGCTTGCTTCAACCAGTTTCTTTTGCACCTTTCTCTTGGAAAATTGCAGTTGTCCGGAACTGGAAAATCAGTGCCTCAAATCCGCAGATTGGGCTTTTCGTTGCAACGAAACGGAGATACCCAAAAAGTACGTTCGCCTGTTTGACACATTGTTTTCAAGGAAGTATTTACGGCGTACACTATAGTTGTTTGTAGACTTTCCGTCTTGGGAAATGAAACATTAAGCAGTCATGAAGGGTGACTTTTCTCCACAGGTGCATGTTGAAGAGTTTCATGAACGACCAAATTCGGGACTGTGAGAATGGAAGGGACGAAGCAGGCATCGACGAAAGCGTGCGCGACATGGCAACCGACAAAGAGATGCGTCAGTCTTGTGTTCAAAATTACGTCAAATTTTAGAAGTCCGAGTTGTGCCAGAAATATTCCACGCACCTCTGAGAAAAAATAGCTCCATGGAGCTCGCGGTGATTTGAGGAAATTTCAGTTGCTCTGATTTGGCTCACTCTGATTTGGCTCACTCTGATTTGGGTTGCTTTTTTTTGTCAAAATTCTTACTTTTTTCACTCAATATTCACAACTTGGGAACTCATTTAGCACACACCCAAATGGAACAAATTTGACCAAATGG
>JAAUXT010109919.1_pt1 | contig 20234 bp, 18 predicted proteins | sample 7278171 | NCBI WGS metagenome assembly JAAUXT01 (sample SAMN14350112, study PRJNA611818) | marine sediment metagenome | isolation source: surface marine sediment (1.8m) | place: French Polynesia: Moorea | collected 2018-08 | reverse complement strand
CCCGAGGCCCCCCGTCCCGGTAAAGTGACCCCTCCCTGGCGGGCGCACACAATCCCTAATCACTGCGCCCATCTGGTTTGCGTAAACACAGCTTTGATAGAATCACAAGAGCACTTCGCGCCTCATTTCCGGCTACTCAGCTCCTTGGGGGAGAGGAACCGCAAAGGAGGAGCGTCCTGGAGCGACGCGGTGGCGTCCGCAATTTGTCGTAATGTTGTGAAGTGTCAAAAATCAGCACAAACGAAAAAGTGCTGCACAGAGTGTCTCAGAGAATACACAGAGAACTCATTCAGATGACCCCACAGGAAGTTCAGCCTTTTGGAACTGGAACTTTCTTGTTTTCCGATCCAAGTCCGTCTGATCACCATCCGAACTTGTTTCGCGCGAAAAGCGCAGTTCCACGCGGTTGGCATTGTGCTCCAAAAATTCTTCCTCAGCGAAAATTATGAGTGACTTTTTCTCGGGCTTGGTGCTCGAGACATGATTTCTTCTCGCTTCGAAGGTCTCTGAAAACACATTTCCCCCTTGCATTCTTTTTTCCAGCCACATATTTGTCACAACTGTGTCCGATCCACGAATGAAGAGGCAGATTCCTCTTGTGACCTGAAAGACAATTTCAGGACGCGGTGCGCCCACAAACCTGTCCATCAACCTTCTACTGCGCAACCGCAAGAACGTGGCAAGGCGCGACCACAAGAATGCGACAGTTGCGCATCGCAACGAATTCGAATCTTGCTCCCTTCCCCTCGCACCCCTTCCCTTCCCCTGGCATCCCAGATTTTCACACCGGTGGCGGGTCCTGCAGCTGCAGCGCAGCCTCAGGGTCAGGCGGATCAGGCGCACTGTTTACATTCCAAACATGCGCCGCGTTCGCGCGCCGGCGACTTGTCTGTATCACTCGGCGCGACAAAACGCTCCGTTTGCACGATTTGTGCACAAGTATGCGCACCAGAAAATTGGGTGTGCATTTGGATCATACAGCTGTGTTATTTGTGAACAGATCATTGATTTGGTAAACACGCTTTGAGCAGAGCTCACCACAGCTTGACATGGTGGTGAATGGTATATCCACAACAGAATTCTTTCTTGAAATCTCTGTTTTGCTCAGAACTCACCGAGTCCATTTGATCTTTCCTCAGATTTTGTGACAAACATACAAATGGCTTTCGGTGGCAAACGAGTTCCATGTGGACGCGCCACAGTTCGGATTGGATGCCTCTCGCATCTGGATTTCATAAGACGCACGCGCGATCACTGCGGCCTATCAGACGCAACTGAATCTCGCCAGACGATCCAGAGTGTGAAGCTCACTCGGCTCACACCCCAGCAAACGGTGACGAAAAGCTCAGAAACAAAAGTTTCAATTTGCTGAAATGCACGGCAGCACCCGACACCGTTGGTGACGAAGGACACGTGGAAACCAGATTCAGGACACGATCCCGACGGCAGCCTTATCATACTACGATGTATTGGTTGTCACCAGACGCCTGATCATATGACACGAAACAGCTGCTAACTCATGATGTAGGGTTCCATGTTGTCGGGCTGGAGGTCAGAATCAAAAGACCCGCTTGTCATGAGCTGCTTGGCCTGAATACGAGTCTTGGTGACACGAATCCGCAGATTGAGGAGCGACCAAAAGCTGATCTGGGCGAGAAATTGTGCTAACGAGAGCGAAGAATGGCAGCTTTAGATCTCTCTCCACGATGTTTGTTGGCAGATTTTGGCGTCCACCAAAGATATTTGTGTCCCAGACGTTGCAGGGAATAAATTAAATTCAGACTTGTTATCACCCTATCGAGATTTCTCTATCTCGTTGCGTCACCCTCCAACCGTAACTTTGCGACGTGTTCGGGGTCCTGATGAGTGCCATTGGACTTTGACCTGGACGACAGATAGTTGGTTCACTGACCTGCCTCGGAGACGTTGAGGTGGAGCGGCACCGCGCCGCGCGGCCCCTTGTACAGGCAGAAGACCATCATCTTGGCCGTGTAGACCTGGGAGCCGCTGCCAAAGTCGAACCTCGTGTCCGGGTACGTCTGCTCCACCTGCGAGAGAGAGCGAAGCGGGCGGGTCAGGAAAGGAAGGCAGTGAGCACTGCGCAGTGTGGAGGTGAGATGTGAGGCGGATACTGAGGGTGTGGACACACTGAAGAGCGATGCGCTGTTGCGTCGTACTGCCCCGTCGTGCTGTTGCGTTGCCCCATTGGGTTTGTATGGAGGCTGCTGTTGCTCTGGGAGCAGTTGGGGCGATGCAAATGCAGCCCAATACAAACCCAATGGGGCGATGCAACAGGATGATGGGGCAGCACGATGCTGGTTGCTGCGTCGCTGGGAGTGTGTTCCCAGCCTGATGAACAAACCGAAACCTCAGCGCGACACACTCCTGGGAATCGAGTTCTGGCTCAGCTCACACTGGACAAGTGCACAGACGCGGAACAAGAAAGGGCGCACGCACTGAGAGTCCGCGGACCAAGCCCAGATTTTGCCAACTGTATCTTATCGTCTCGACCCGGTGTGCGCTCAAGAACGCCAAGGATCGCAAAACGTGGCAGGCGAGATAATTTATCTGCGAACACAATGCGTGTACGTTCTCACACTGGTTGCAGGGAGGTCACGGGAGGGTCAACCTCAGGAATGCAGCCTTCATGGCTTATCAGCCTGAACAGGACTCACCAACCCCCGACAATCCCACCAGGATCTGGTCAAGATCGATCGTTCATCAACCAGAGTACGAAACAAGATTTCCTTTGTCTACTCGCGCACCGTAAAAATCACGTCAACCTTCGATTGCCACCAATCTCAAAGGAATTCCACACCAAAGGGTATTGGACCATCCGTGCAGTTCACACCCGTGTCCTCAAGAATTTGAACCTTTGGTCCGTTTTGCGATGATCTTTGGACTCGATTGTTGTGCGGTATTGTCAGGAGGAGGAGGATGGCAGGAGCGCACTCACCGCTCCGTGCAGCACGACGTCCGCGATGTGAACCCTCTGCACGAGCGGCAGCGGCTCCGTCGGCGTGCACGCGTCCACGTCGACGTGAAGACGCGCCACGTACAGGAGGCACAGCGTGAGCACGCACTGCATCTGTAAAGTACAAATATGTCACGCACTGGCGCATGCACTCAACATTTTCAATTTCATTTTCATTTTTCCTCTGCACAAAGACGCAAAATGACAGAATTTTAGCATTTTTAGATCAACATAATTCTTCGCTTCGCAATGCAGAAAGTGAACTTGAAGGACAAACGAGAAGAGAGCAACTCACTTGGAAACCCATGTTGACGAAGGCTCAGCCGCGTCTGCTGGAGTACACTCTGGTCACAACTCTGGTCACAGCAAAAATGTTTGGGCGACGTCCCTCTGTTGTATGTAATGTTTACCCTCCGATCCTGCAACCGATCAAAACTCTCGCTCAGATATGAAACTCACGCTTTGCAGGCTGTGGATCCACAACAACTGAACAGCTTGCACAAATGTCTGCGGCGCTCACAGAGCTTGTTGCCCCCTGATAGATTTTGAGCATTGGTCCGGAACCTGAAACTTCGCATTTGCCGCAATCTTCACACAGTGCCTTGGAGTACAACAAACTTCAGTGCAAATCTTTGCCGGAGATACCGCGAGTGTTGCGTGAGTGAGTGAGTACCTGGTTGTTGAGAGTTCTTCTCGATTTGCGTCGAGTACTTTTCACGATAAATCAGCTGGGCAAAACTCGTGGGCGCAACGCAACCCACAGACAGACGGACGAGAGTTGAAAAGATTTCCAACAGAATCTGCTCACCAGTGGGACCCTTTTTGCACGAGCGTGATTCATTTTGCTTCAAACTTTTGAGCAGATGCTATAAAATGGACGAGTTTGACCCCAAGCTGAGCAGACATTGCTGCAGTGTACAGGTGACTGACTAGGCTGCGGTTTGTCGCACGTGTGTGCAACTGTCCGCAAAAATACTTAACATTGCATTCGCAGTCAATGTTGTTGCGCTGACTGAGAGAAAATTTTCAAATTTGTCCAGTTTGACAAGGGTTGGCAACAGTTTTCTCGAGAGTACGTGTACATCTGACTCGCAGCGCATATCCACTTTGCCAAGAGACTCTCACCCGAGAATCTCACTTGTCAGCGGAACCCTGGATCCGCTGAGGGATTCCCTCACTCGTTGAAGATTCAGCGGAAATCCGCGATTCACACAATCGTCCTACAGTGTTCAAGTGCATAATCGGCCTCAAGATAATTGGGATAAATTTCCATAAATTTGTCCCACTCGAGCATTTCAGGGCGGTTCGAACTGAGGTCAAAACGTGGGCAGCTTGACTGTAATAAACTCTTGCTCGAACCTCGGTGTCTTCGTTGAATTTAAATTGCAAAGTGGACTTAGCCATCTCCCCCCCCCCCGCACTCCCGACTGTCCCGATCCTGGAATGGCCAGACTCCTCCCCCCCCGCCCAAGTTGAAGCGAGAAAACTGATGTTTCTGATACCTCTTTCCACCGCCGTTGTGAACCATTCTGTTCACAATCAACTTGCATCTCTTCCAGAGAACTCGAGACAAACTCAACAACTTACCTGGAGTGCTGTAGCTTCAGCAGCCTTGTTTATCCAAATAGGATTCTCCAAACTTTACACAGATGAGCTTCGGTTGTGGCTGCTGGCGGCGCGGCGGCGTCTGCTCCCGAGAGTCTCTGGTCTCCTTCTGAGAGGTGCAGCTGCACCGCACTGATCCCCGTCTGTCTGCACTCTCAAAACACCGACACTCAGCTCGTTTCTTTTGTTGCAGGAGGTGTAGGTTTGCAGGATTCAAGGATATGATTTGCTGTTCACTGTAACAAGGGCGCAGCTTTTTGTCTCGTGCTCTTTCCTTGCCATAAAACACAAATCGTTCTACATCAGCTCAAATACGTCTGTTTTGCTATCGAAGACAGTCATGTTTTTCACAGTACAGTGATGCAGTGATGTCCTGCTGTGTAAAATCGCAAACGCAGACGCACGTGCGCAGATAAGCTTTGCCTTCCACCACCTACCAGCGTGAACCGAGCAATCGCGTCAGTGAACCCGAGGTGCGCCCAACCCACAGGTCATACCGAAACCACAGTTTTTGCGTGCTGTTCTGTTGACTTCTTTTGTTGACAAGTCAAGACAACGAAGAAGCTGAAGGAACAAAGATTCGAAACTCGAATGTTGACAAATTTTATAGATCTTGCAGAGGCGTTCGTTCGGATTTCCTGTGCACGTGATCCTTCATTCGGATGAGCACAAAAATCCGGGAACAAAAATCCCGCTTTTTCAGTTTACATTTTCGTTTTGATAACAAGGTGTCAAATTTCTGAGGGAGAGGTGAACCAGAGTTGAACGGAGTTGAAATACAGCAGAGAAGCGATCACTTTACAGCGGCACCGCGCGAAAACACAAAACACAAAAATCAAAAGAAACTGCACAGCATCAAGCTGCACCAAAAACCACGCTCTGCAAAACCAAAGAAATAGGAACCCGACAAACTTTGAGAAAAGCCTAAAATCAGGGAGAAAAGCACACTATTGCTTTCGGCATTTCTGAAAGACGATGACAGACGCTTCAAATTGGTGGACGCGGGGAGGCGGGCGGCGGTCGGCCGCAGTGGGAGAAACTCTGTTGGAGTCCGCAGAGCTGTCTGCTTGAGTGCGTGGCTTGACGGCTTACGAGCCAGAAGTGGGGTTCTTGTTTATCTCTAATCTCCCTCCTGGAAGCCTGTCCGGGTTAATAAGTGCAAAACAACAGCGTCATGCCCCCGGTCACTCAGAGAGAGGATCCAGGATCTTAACTCAAATCTGGGTACTGCACTGTGAAATCTTGGCGAGATGGTCGAAAAGAGCTGTATAATTGAACAGGAGACCACTTTTATCAGGCGAGCATTTCTACTGGAGGAAGCAGAAGTTTGATATTGAAACGCGTGGGTAAATCATGCGACAGTTCTGCAACTCTGCGATCGCACCGCAAGAATCCAGCTGTCTGGATTTCCCGTGAAAGTGCAAAAAGTCTCCAACAGCGTGTGATCACACTTTATCATAAGGCCGCGTTTCGAGTTTCAGCACCAGGCCTACGCCAGGCCTCACTCAACGAGTTTTCTCGAACCGCTCGCCAGACGGTCAGAGGAAGTACGGTGTTCACCGAAAACATCCTCGTATAAAATGCACCCTTTTTGCCCCGAAATTGAGCATAGAAAATGGGGGTGCTTGGGTTCGTTTTCATTACACCTGAAAACCCCACAAAACAAGGGGTTGGGGGTGCCTCTTGTTCTTGGGTGCGACTCGGGTGGAAACAGGCGAGGTGTGCACAAGGCGAGGTGTGTCGGTGAGCGGACAAATTACTCAGGTTCCACTGACCACACGCCGATCACCCCGCCAAACTGACCTGCGAATCCTGCTGCAATTTCAGCTCAGCGGAGATTTCTTTGGACCACGAAGCAAAGCACATGAATCGTGGAAATGTTGAACCAACTTCAGTTTATTGCAACGCACAACCAGTTAAACTTGACAGGTATTCAACAGAAGAATTGATCTCCAGACTCAGACAATTGCAGCACCTTTTTGTGTCAAAAAACATGTCACGTAAATTTAGCAAGTGAACAAGAGAAAAACAGTTTTGCTTGTGAAGGAACGAGACAAAAAAGAAGCAGCTGCCACAACAGAGAAGGGAATGAAACGCTTGTCGGACATTGTTCGCTTTTCAAAGTCGAAAGGCGCCCAGGTTTTCCTTGTGCACAAAGAAAAACATTCGTCATCACACATGTCCGTCTGTCGCAGACTATCACAGAAAAATATTACGTTCTCCCAACAACTCATTTGCGCCCAACTTGTTCAGGTACATGGCATGTCAAAACACGACAGCGCGGACTCACAAGCCGCACGTTTATCACAAATCAACCAGACTGTAAATTCCGTGAGTCGACAGGAATTTGCACTCGTCTGTGTGCGTTTCAAAACACCTTTGTTTCTGTGTTGACTTTTCGTGCAGAAATCGCACACAAGTTTTGTTTGCTCATTGACGGTTCAAATCAGCGCAACAGATTCTCTTGCGTCGACACCTAGCAACCGTTCGTGTTTGCAGTGTTGACACCAGGTTTTCAAAATTACACAAAGAAATCAGAAGCTCCGCAGTAAATGACGAGTGAACATGACCGTCGGAATCCGGATTCCTTCCTCACTCAACCGCTTCACTCAAACAACCAACGATTTCAGTTCAATCGACTCATACTCTGGAGGCAGTGGCTACAACACGTCGTTTGTGTTGCCAACTATACGCAAAAGTTCAAGAACCACATCTCGTTCAGACCAGTTCCCAAAGAAGAGGGTTCATCTCACTCCCTTCGTACAACTTGGAGAAATGTTTTTCCATCACAAACTTCCGTCGCTGCAGCTGTACAACGGAACGAACCGCCTGGGTGACTCAAGACCAGGATACGGGCAGACTTGCAACAGAATGCTCATTGAACGACTTTCTTTGAACCAAGCTGATGAATCCCTTGCAGCGCAGTTCTTCGAGAAGGAAAGTTTTCAAATTGAAACCCCGCCACTTTCTGACGTGCTCGTTTGTTTGTTGGTTTCCATTGGCAAGAATTGGCCAACCAGTGAAAAGAGTTTTGTTCTCATTCACCAAGCGTCCGTCAATGGATCGCTGGACGCAACAGACCAGGACAGTCTGCATCTCACAGCGAACCACGCACGTCGACGTGAAGACGGCTTTCGATGCACCGACAGTAGTGATGTCTCCAAGGCAGAACAGGAATGTAAACACAACGGCATCCAAAGAGTAGCAGCACAAACTCACAAACACGAACTGGAATCTGCTCCCCACCGACAGCACCTCGCCTCAGCTGGACACCTGCACCGACAGCTCCTGCCCGTCATGCATCTCGCTCCACTGGCGACACAGCAGCTTGAGGAGGCGGTCGCGGTCGCGCTGGTTCTGGATGACGAGGGTCCACTTCCGGTCGGGCGCCGGGTCGCTCGCCTCCATACTCGACCCGCCCGACGTGAAGTGTTCGATGCGCGTGTCTGTGACGAAGTACGCAAGGAACTCAAGGTCTGTTTCGCGACGTCTGGTTTCCACTCCAGTGGCCATGCACTCTATGCACCAATCACTGAACGCGTTTGAAACAGGGTGATCAAGTAAAAGCAAACGAATTCACATGAACAAGCGGTTGCACATACCGACGACAATCTCTTCCTTCTCGTCCGGAAACACGAGTGTGAGGTCACGTGACTGAAAGTCGCTCGTCACGATCCTGCGCAGCGACTCCAGAGGGCGGATCTCCAGCACCTGCAACAGGCTCTCAAATCTCAGAAGCAGCTTGTCGATGCACTGTGCATCCATCAATAAAATGGAAAATTCAGTAAATGCTGAAAAAAAATTGCGCACCTGATAGTTGGGCGTCTCTGGCAGCCCCTTGACGAAGTCGGGCAGCGGGTAGCTGACGTGGTCCTCGAGCGCGAGGCACAGGTGCGAGCTGGAGAGCATAAGCGTGCGTGGCGCCCCCGTGAGGCTCGGGCCCAGCTCGGGCGCGTCTCCGCCAGGGGGCGCTGCGCCGTCACCCCCGGGCGGCGCCACCTCGAACACGAGCAGGTAGAGCAGGATGCGCACGTCCGGCAGAGGGGGCTTCGCGCCCTGGAAAAGTCGGGAAGCGGCAAATCAGCTGTGGGGAATCTGACCAGCTTTGACTCTGTTTGTTTTCTACATGCCCTCAACAAGAACACTCAGCAGTGCAGACACTCACCAACCACTAATTTCATGTGCCAGCACTTCATCTGACAGGAAACTCGCAGACTTTGCGAAACTGTCCTGTCCGAAGCGTGATTGCAACACAAACACCAAAGCAGTTCGCATTTGGCATGTGTTCAAACATTCTGGTTGGGATCTCGTTGGTAACGGATGTTTGACGGAACTGACCTCGATGTGCTCGTGGATGAGATACGTCAGGTCCGACACGGCATCTTCGCTCGGGTAGTGAAACCTGTGATCAACCAAACATCACAGCGTTTCAGTTCCGTCTCACTCACGTGTACAACACCCCCAGAACCACACCCTCGAGATCTCATTGCAAAACCGCACGGCCAACGAGTCTTGCGCGGGTCCGCCGGGAAAACTGAAGGCAGTTTTGTCACTCAATTTCCAAGCAAAGTTGACATCACAAAAGTGCACCGAAGCGCTTTGGAACATATCGGCTGGGGATGGACGCTGCACTCACCTGACCCTGCTGGGGTGCGTGAAGGCGACGCTGTCCTGGCGCCCGTACTTGTTGAACATCTTGTAGAAATCCTGCTCCGCCCCGGAGCCGGAGCCGCCAGAGGGCGGCTCCTCGGGCGTCGGCGTCGGAAAGACGCTCGACAGCGTCGTCATCAGCTGGCGCACGAACGTCTCAGTGAGGACGTTGTCGCGCGTCACGCACGAGAAGACCTGCGTCGCGTCGGCGCCGACGACACGTAGACTCTGGTCGAACATGCCCACGTTCACCTGGAGACAACGCGCACAGTGAGACCTGGCCGACTTGACAAGGCTACGCCCAGAAAGCCTGCAGTTCCACCACGAAAACGTAGCCAACAGAAAACTTGCACATTTCGCAATGTCGACTCACAGTGTTGACACATCAATGTGTGTGTGTAGGCTGATAATTTTCCTGCTACGTTCACTTCCCACACTCATGTAAACTGTGTACACACACACACACACGCACACACACACAGACACACACACACACACACACACACACACACACACTGATGGTGATTGCAAGCCCGCGAATCGCGATCTTGCGAAGAAAACTGATCATAAAGGATCCCTTACGTGTTTGAGCTGTTTAAGGGGCAAACTGAAGTAGCAGCGCGCCACGCCGTCGCGCCCCGGGGAGCTGCCCGCCCCGGGCAGCAGCAGCCCGGCCGACACGTGCTCCGCGCCGCCGCCGCCGCCCTGCTGCCCGCGCGCCGGCGTCAGCGCCGCCGTGTCCGACGCGTGCCGCCCGTGCGTCTTCCAAGATGGCTTCTCCTGTGGAAAAGGACAATCACAAACGCATTTTTTGGAGCTCCGAGGAGGCGGAAGTTCCAGTGTGGTGTCGTCATTGAAGACTCAAAGGCAGCGTTCGATTTACTGAATCTGAGGGCGAATCTGAAACCAATTGTGATGGTTTCGCTTCAGATTGATGTAAATCGAACACCATTTCACTGATCTACCCATCAAATCCAAGTCAAAAATGAAACCAACTCAGAAGGCAGTTTGGATGAAACCAAACTGGAAATTTCGGTTTCGGGTTCAGTTCCAACAAATCGAACGCTACCAAAGACAATCTTGGCTTGTTACCTGGAATCCTTTCTTCTTCGGCGCGTCGTCCGAGACGAAGTAGAGCGCCTTGGAGCTGAGCATGACGCAGGTCACCATCTCCTGGTTCGGGTTCACGTACGGCGTCACCATGGTCCAGAGCAGGTGCTGCAGCTCCTCCCCCTCCTCCCCGATCCGCGAGATCTTGTTGTGGAAGAAATTCACAAGCTCCTCGCCGGAATAGCAGGACAGGGTTTTCATTGGCGGGCTCAGTCTCTTGAGCAGCTTGATACAAGCGTTCTCATTGGTCAGTCGGGTGAGCAGCTTCAGACTGGGGTACGGGGCTGAAGATTGGAGGTTCAGACCCAGAGTTGCGCGGGAAAGCTGCGCACTGGCGCCACCGGATGCGGGGTTCTGTTTGAGGTAGGAGACGTCGGCGGGAGGAGACATGCGCACGTGCCTCACTTCCGGGTGTGGAGGTGGCAGCACCGTGGTGGACCCGTGCGCGATCTTTGAGCTGTCAGGGTCAAGGTCAGGGACGCCATCACCGCTGTCCGCAACCTTCGTCTGATCCTCAACCGTCTCTGACGAGTCGTGTGCTGCCTGAGCTGGAGTATTGGGTGAAGGAGTCAGTTTATTCTTGACGCTTCCCGTCAGGTCTGCGTCAACTATTGCACTTTGGGATATCACAGAGTGGAACGTGTCTGTCGAGTGGAATGTGTCCGTGCTGGCGGGACTCGCCGGGTCAGGTGACCGCTCACGTGATGATGACGTCAGCTCCGGCGACTTGGACCTCGACTTGTCGTCTGGCGGGAAATCCTTTGGTCGGACGGGCGATTCAGCAGCTTCTACAGCCACCTGCGCAACAAAAACGGTTTGTGTGCCACGTGAAAAAAACTTTCTCAAATCATTCATCCAGCAGCAGCATTCCAAGCAGGATGTGCACTGGGGTTGGGTGAACACGAACCTCGATGTCTTCCAGAATGACCGTGCGCGAGTCTCTGGTGGTAGGGGAAGCAGCAGCAGCTGCGGTCGTCACGTCCTGTTCACTAGACGATGACGTCACTTCCGCCAGCGGTGACGTTACGGACGCTGCGCGTGGAGCGATGCTCGTCATGTTGCCTGCGACAACAAATTTCATTTACTTCTGCGTCAGTTGAACCCAAGAGGATCGTGACCATCAAACCTGTAAAATCCGTGGCTTTCAGACCACGGTTGACTTCAACACCTGCGTGCCGATGGGGAACAGAAAGGCCTGGGTACCTGTTGAGCTGGACTTGGGAATGGCGCCCCCGGAGCGACCAGGGAAGGAGCTGTACGACTCCTGACTGTCGGTGCTGCGCGTCGACAAACTGTCCATGCTGCGCCTCGTGTCCCCCTCCTTGTGTCGTCTGACAATGAAAACCAAATTCTTGTAGAGCAGGACGTTTGAGCTGCAACTTCAAACTCGAGCAAGTGTGTCGTGCATAAATTCGAGTCTCTGCGTGGAGCAGGGCACTCGAGCTGAAAATTCAATATTGAGATGCAAACACACAAGGGCCGCTTGTGTTCCCGCCCTGGATGGGCGGAGCCTAGACGTCTACCTGCTGCTCTTGACCTTGGGCGGACTGGGCGACCTCTCGGACAGCTCGCGGCGCACCTGCGTCAGCGTTGCCAGGAGACGGTCGCGCATGCCTGACGTCGGGACGCGAATGTCCAACTCTTTCGTGCCTCGGTGTGCGCCCAATTCAAACTTCAGCCTGCAACGCAACAGTATCACATTCAAGCATACTTTGCTCAGTCAAGCCTCGATTCTCTTTGCAAAAGGTGAAATTCCTCAGCCCACCTGACTCCGAATCCGATAAAGTGGGTCATGCTGGAAGGTCCGGTCGCCATGAACGTCTCCGGCAGCGAGTCGTTGCCATGGAGATACGTGTCCGTGTCGTACATCTGAGAACCCAACCAAACACCAGTGACGTCTCACGTCATTCACACCAACCGCAAAGGGTGTCTTCATTCGCGTGCCCCCGTGACCTGGTTTTCACTACAGTGACCTAGATTTTGCTCCCCCTGACCTGGATTCTGCTCCACTGACCTGGATCCCGCTGATCCTGCCGGAGACGGGCAGTGAGTGGATGATCTCGAACTGCGGGCGCGTCGGCGGCCCGACGCCGTACGTCGGCAGCGGACACAGGATGTAGTCCTCGCGTACCACGTACAGGTACTTGTACGTCATCACCAGCGAGTGCGTCGTGTACGTGCGCTGCACGCGCGCCACGTCCGGCGTCTGGACCTGCGCACACAAAGCCGTGTGATTTACCACGAGATGGCGCAAAGTGTCTGCTGCTGTCAGACGATGAAAACACAACAGAACGTGGCTGGTGAAGCAGGATCTCGCAGCGTGAAACTCACCAGCATGTAGAGGAGGAGGTGCACGTGCGTCACGTCGGCGTGCCCCTCGATGCGGTTGAGCACGGCGCGCAGGTTCATCTCCGTCTCCCCGTTCAGCATCGTGTGCGGATCCTGAAAGCGACGCCACGTTCACATTGCGTCAGAATGTAGGGAAGAATCGACCACATATCGTACGATTGTCCCCTGTTTATGCACACAAAATTGCGCAGCAAGCAATGCACGAAACTCCAGACTCTCACCTCGTATCTCTCGCCCTCGGGCGTGGCCTTCAGGATGGCGGTCTTGAGCTCGTCGATGAAGACGCGAGACTTGTGCGGGCTGTACGTGATGAAGGTGAAGGTGCCCTGCGGCCCCACAAACGCCTCCTCTATCCGCAGGTACAGCTCCTGAAAACAGGGCTCGCGTTTCAAGTGCAAGTCATCAAAAGAAAAAAAGTTTCAGGGGCAGATCACACAAATTTGCAAAGTCGGTGGGTACCTTGTATCCGAGTACGATCTGCTGCACGTTCAGCAGCGGGATGCAGTAGATGTGCTCCATGCTCGGCATGCCTCCCTGACCACGCAGCGAGTGCACCTGCAAAATGTACAAGGTTTGTTTCTGAACAGCAGAACTCGTGTGACTGGCGAAAGATGAGTGAATGTGTGCAGAGTACATGAATGTGAATTGGCGGAGGGCGCTGTGTGTGTGTGTATGTGTGTGTGTGTGTGTGTGCGTGCGTTATGTGTGTTGGCACCAGGGTTGTGTGTGAGTGCCTGTGTGTTGGAATGGAAACAGGGAGTGTGTGTGTGTGTGTGTAAGTGTGTGTGTGTATGTATGTATGTGTGTGTGTGTGTGTGTGTGTGTGTGTGTGTGTCGCACTGTGTCCGCGGTGCTCACCTGAAAGACGTGCAGGTTCTCGGTGGACACGAAGACGCAGGCGGGCAGCTCGCTGAACGGGTCCGTGTAGCAGACGCACGGGCACCACATGATGTGCACGCTCCGCTCCTCGCGCTTCCGGTCGCGGTCGCGTCCGACGCCGCTCCGCTCCGTCAGCGCCTGCGTCACGACCCGAGCCACACACGTTAGAAATCGAACACACCCACGTTTTCGAGCGCCATTTTCCGCGGAATTTACCACCAAAAGGAATGTGTCCAAAACATGGGCACGCGTTCGGACAAAATTTGCACAAAATTTGCCAAGTGATGGCTTGTGACATTTTTCGGGTGAAAACGGCTCTCATTGAAACCCCGTTCACTTCGCTGAGCTGCGATTTATCACAGGGCTGTGTTCTAGCCATCAAAAAACTGACAGCCTGTTCGGCTGCACGTCGTTTGGCAGAAGCCCAGCTGCCGGTGTGACGCATGCGCACTCACGTGCGTGTTGGGGAGAAGGCTCTGCAGGTGCGCGGTGAAGGCGGCGTCCGACCGGCCGGGCAGCGTCTCCGGCAGCATGAAGCCCAGAGACTCGATCGACGCCGTGCTCGTCGAGTCGGACTCCCTGAAACCAGCGCAAGCTCAACAAGATCACCGACTGGAGTGGACATGCGCCTGAAATCAAGCTCAACAACTGAACTCGGCACTTACAGCACTTTATCAGCACTCAAACGAGTCCCGCAAGAAATGTGCGTGTGATGCTTTGTGGTTTTCAGAACGAAAGAGAAACGCGTAGCCGTCGGGTCGCAAGAATGGCGCTTTTCACAGCAGACCTTTCACCGCGCTTGTAACGCGACGCGCGCGCACAAGTGTGTGTGTGTGTGTGTGTGTGTGTGTGTGTGTGTGTGTGTGTGCTCACCCTGGCAGCGCGGGCGCGGCGACGTCGTACAGGCGGGAGCGGTCCAGGTCCTCGAGGCGCTCAAGACGCGCGCGGATCTGCTCGGCGAGCGCCACCGACGCCTCCTCCTTCTCCTCGAGCGCCGTCTGCAGCGAGACGCCGGCAGCGCCGTCAACACAGTGCGCTTGCGCGGAGCGACATCGCAGGCGCACGCGGAACATGGCGTGCACGTGACCTCCACACCAGTACGCACAAAACAGTGTCTCAACATTTCCGAAACCATTTGGGAAAATGAACAACAATCTTTCAGAAACGGCAAACCTGAAAATATTGCGGCAGAAATGCCTTGCCAATCTTCGACTTTTGTTTTTCCACTTGGCTTCAATGGACTTTGTCCGATCACAACAGAACAAGCATGCGTCAAGCAACCAAAAATCGTATGACTGTGCATCGGTGCAGGAACAAGCAATGGCTGGGTGCAGAATGACTTTCATAACATGACAACCACTTGTTACGTGAAACCTTGGCACGTGAGTGATTTTGGTTTTCGCACCATATTTAGATGTGCAGAGGAAACAATACAACTCCGCCCCAAATGCAGTGTATCTTCCTCGACGCGAACGAAAAAGTGCGCAAGCTGTTGTCCAGTTTTTAGTCGGAATGTGGTGCGCTTCGGGTGACATAGGAACGTGTGTGACTGCATCAACACTCTGTCAGTTCACTTGATCACCAGGTACCGTGCACGTGTAGATCTGTACAGGACGGATGTGGACCAGGTGAGCTTGTCTCATGCATTAAGTTATTTTCATCATCTTCAGTTTTTGCCCTGTCACCTTGTTACCATGTTTAGGTGATCAACGTGTCTGCGCGCAGAGCTTCCAAGTGCGAGTGTTTTTGCTCTTGATGTACTTTTAGCCTGAACGCCACAAGACGCCACCTTGCGCCCTCTGGGCGTGCTGACGCCGGACGACGCGCGTGTACTGCCCGTGCGCTCATTGAGCATGCTCAGCCACACGTGACCGCCCTCCAGTCGCAACGACTCCACGTTAGAACGGAAGGTGCCTGGATCCAGGGCTGCGAGGTCCACGCAGGGAGACCAGGGCAGATCCAGGGTTCCCAACGGATTCCCTGATGCTGGAAGGGGTTAGTCAGCAAAGCGCAACACTGTTAGCACGCAGTCTGTGTCTCGCCCAGTTGAACCAGTGCTCGCGGGGCTGGAAAGCAAGTCCGTCATTTCTTGGACTGCTGGTCCAGGGCCCTTTCTGATAGTTTTTCCCAACCGAACAATCGTCACAACAAGGCCCGTTTCCTTTTGCTTGTTTTCAATTGTGAAACCAGTTTGAACTCTTAGCTTGACGCACTTCGTGCGCACAGTGCTCACAACTGAAACATATCTACTTGGCCTACTTGCAAGGTATCTGCGATCTGCAGGGCTTGGGGGACGTGCAAAGAAAACATGCGTTTGGTTTCCTTGCCAAACATGTCAACAGAAGACACGAAAATTTCACACAAAAATCACAATTTCAAAGTTGTGGTTCAGGTTTTGCACATGTGTGTGAAAGGAAACCAACCAACCAACAACAAAACTAATTCTTCAAAATTCACCAGTGTGGAACAATGCATGAAAAGTGGACTATTCACAGTGGATCCACGTGGATTTACTTGCGGAGGGCAAAGCAAGCTCACTTCGCTTTCGTTTTGGAAAAACTTCAGCTTTTGTTTTCACCAAAACTTGCGAGAACTGGCGATCAGACTGTTTCACTTCATATGTACATCGGCCGTCTCTCGCAACACAACAACAATGCACCAACACAACACTTCCTAACTACTGCTCCTGCCACTGCTCACAACCGAATCAAAAAGAGTGACAAAAGTGTCCGTTGCCATGGGATACATACATGTTTACCTTGGTTGCTAGGTTGCGCCGCACTGGTGCTCTGGTTGGCTGTAGCTTCGTTGCCTTGGTTACTACCTGGTGCGTCGGCAATGCGCACTTCCACGGCAGGCTACGCAACACGTGCAGAGACCCGTTAGCGTCGGCGGAACAAACTTCCGGTGCAAACACAACCCTCCCAAACACAAGGGACAAGTCACTTGGGACAGAAATAGGGGCACGCGACAGACAATTCAAATTGGGACACACCAACTGAAATCCTGCCTTTTCCCCCACATCAAAACAAACCATCGCGACTTTCAACCACGCGCGACAGGACAGACTCCAAGAGGAAGTATCGAGTCAGAGAACGGAGAGAGCGCGTGCCGACACCTCACCTTCTTGGTGGGCTGTCGCTTGGGTCGGCTTTGCTTTGACTTCTGCAGAGCGAGCAGCACGGCGATGGTGTCGAGCTCCTTCTGCGTCGCCTTCTCGTTGTCCAGCATCACCTGCAGCCATGAATCACGTTCAAGTTTATTGAGACGTGATACACTTGATTCACGCGCCCATCCATGCAACCCTTTGCATTCTCAAGACACTGACTCTGGAGATTTCCATTTCTGAAGAAAAAACACTCACCTCGGAAGCTCTGTCCCCGAACAGCTCGAGAATCTTGGTCCTGTAGTCGACCACGATGGTGACCGGGTTGTACACCAGACGCAGATTCTCCAGGCACGGAAGGCACGCGATGTGACGCACCTCCAGCACCTGCGAGTAGATTCCGACGACAATGACGCAGACGATCAAAGGGTCAAGCACAATGTTTCAGAGAGGCGACATGATGGAGACGCTTACCTGAGAAATGTCATTTCCCGTCAAGTCCAAGTTCTCCAGGGAGTACAGTTTGGAGAAACCTGGAAAAGAAACACAGGGCTCTCAGGTCTTCTGGTGTGGTGACAAGTGACACAAGAATCTGTGACCACGAAAAGTTATTTTGGGAACTGAGTATCTGGCTCACCCAACAAACTTTCAATTTTGTTCCCGGCCAGGTTGAGTGTTTTGATGTTTCCCAGTTTGGTGTGCAGCGAGTTGAGCGCGCGGATGTTGTTGTGCGCGAGGTCGAGGTGCGTCAGCGCGCTCAGGTTGTTCAGGTTCGCGATGTCACTCAGGTGGTTGTGGCTCAGATCCAAACGCTCGCACCGCGGCATCAATTTCTACAAGAGAAAGACGCAACGCAGCTTCTGGTTGGTGTCAAAAGGGGAAGTAAAGGGCGTGGAACTTACTGAAACCAGCAACGTGTGTTGACCACAGACTCAGAGCGTGTTGACAGTACAACCGCAATCTCAGTACTGACTCCAGACTCGCGGGAGTGTTGATCCCTGACTACAAGAGTCCTGACCGTACACTGGGAGAGTACTGACCATAGACTGTGCAGAGCACAGAGCACTGACCACACTCAGAGTGTGGAGAGCACTGACCACACTCAGAGAGCACTGACCAGACGCAGAGTAGATCTACTGACCCCAGTCTCAGGAGAGTACTGACCACGGACTCGTCGATGTTGGTGATGGAGTTGTGGCTGACGTCGAGCGTCGTGAGCGCCGTCCACGCCGTCACGATGAGCGCCTCGTCGGCGCCGCCCGTCCACTCCACCTCGCCCAGCCCGAGCAGCATGATGTCCTGCAACACCCGCGCGCGTTGCGCATTCATCAGTCCCGCGCAACGCTTCCAAGTCCGTTAATGCCACTTGACACTGGAGTCTGCGCAACAACGGACGTGTTTCATCTACGTGTGCGATTCAACGCCGGCGAAGTCGCGCAACTTCGCTCCTGCGTTGGAGAGACAGGGCGAAGTCAGCCAACTCGTCCCACCGCACGCATCAATGGAACGCTACCAGTGATTGGGAAAACGCATTCAAGTTCGTTTTTCGTCGTTGACACCCTGAGAGTGGCGATTTTCCTCCGGCAACATGCCAGTGTGGCTTGCACACGCACCTTGAACGAAGATAGCGACTCATGTATGCGCAGGTTTCTGATTGTTTTCTTGAGTCCTTCCACACACTCCATGACCGCGCAGTTACAGCGACACAACTGGAAAAGTGCACTGGTGCTGTTTCAGGATTGCACTGATGATGAATTCACGCAGCACTGGTGTTGGAAAAATTGCCATTCTCAAACTGAAGCTGACAACCACAAGCTCACCTCCAGAGTTTGCAGAATTTTGAACATGTTCATGTCGAACTTGAGTCGGTTCATCACCATGTTGCTGTTTCCGATCGGTTTGTCGCTGCCAAGAATCTGCCAATCAACACACAAAATAAAGTCTCAAGTCTCAAAGTATCAATTTCATCCCCTTCAAGTCTCCAACTCTCACAACCATTTTCGTCCCCTCCAATCACAAAACTGTTGAGCTCCCCCACTCACCTTCAAGTATTTCAACCTGGTGACAAAGTCCAGTGCGTGGCCCAAGTCTTTCTTTGGGTCTCCTGACTCTGCAAAATTGTCACCAAGTTCCGGCATCACGATTCAGAAGCTTATCTCAAAACGAGGCTCGTTTCTGCGCTGTGAGAGACGCGACTCACCGCACGTCGGCTCCGGCAGTTTGAGACGCGTCGTGATGGCGTTCAGCTGCAGCGGCGTCACGTGGAACGTCTCGCCCGTCGCCAGGATACTGTCACCTGATCAAACACAAATATCAAAGTGAAAACCTGCTGTCAGTCCATGTTCTTTGATGGTGGTGGTCGTGAAGGGCAGGGGAAGGGGGCAAAAGACATTTGACTTGAGATCACATGACACGGTACCTTTGTCGTACAAGTCTTTAGCCAAGGCTTCTGTGATGCTGTGTATCTCCTGAAATTGAAGAGCATTTGATGCACACACAAAACATCGCGGATGGTCACGTCTGACGTGTCCTTGGAGACGAAACAAGGCGTGAGGGTGTCAAAGTGGACACGTTTGTCGAGTGTTGTGCGTTACCAGAAAATGTCATGCCAACCAGATGCTGACGAGTTTTCACATTTCAACAAGAACAACGAAATGGCCATCTCAAGCAGCCAACAACTTACATATCGAGGGAAATCCAGGAAGAAAGCGAGTTGAATGGGAACTGAGCTCAGATGGTGCAGCACGGTCTGCAGGTAGATTTCTAACTCCCGCTGTCGCTTCTTGACGAACGCCTCTGACTGGTTGCCGAACAGCTTCTTCGGAGGCAGTAAGTTCCGGTCCAGCTTGCATTGCGCAACCAGCTATAATGAACGACACAATGTTGGCAGGAGGGGAGGGGGAGGAGGCTCGCTCAATGTTGAAAGTGGACGTGAGCGCGCACATTTTCCGGCACAATGAGGGCAGAGACACACAACCAGAGCGCTCTGGTGTCCACTCACCTTCTCGTGCAGCTCGAAAAACTCGCTGTAGCGATGCTTCACGTTCCATTTGTTGGGTCCGATCGTCACTTCAATGACGTACACCTGAAACACGCAAACATGTGAAGTGGATCTGGGTTTCTGCACTCATCAACAAGAACACAACTCTGACACGCGCCTGAGGTATCGCAGCCCCGGCACCAGAACGCGATTGCTATCGCAGCAACTGTCCCATTGGCTTCAAGTGTACCACACCCTGAGCAGAATTTTTGTCAACAGAGGAGGGGTCTGCAGCAGAAGACAACTCTCTACGGAATTCTATTTTGTGTGTGCTTTGACTTTGAAAGACAATTGTGTCAGGTGCAGGTTTGGAAATTTTGGACATGGAAAAGCAAAATTGAGGATCCCATCCAAAGCTATCATTTCTTTCAAGTGCACAAATAGCCTTCGTGTTTGGCATTACACACACACATGTAGTGATATCACAAACGATCAGTTGGGTATCTCAGGTGAGACTGGCCACGGTGGCGCGAATCTCTGTATTTATTGAATGAACAGTGCTGCCACCTGTACCGCGGTGG
>JAAUXT010148004.1_pt1 | contig 20243 bp, 15 predicted proteins | sample 7278171 | NCBI WGS metagenome assembly JAAUXT01 (sample SAMN14350112, study PRJNA611818) | marine sediment metagenome | isolation source: surface marine sediment (1.8m) | place: French Polynesia: Moorea | collected 2018-08 | reverse complement strand
TTTGTAGATCATATATTGTACATTGAGAATGCAAGGAGATTGGTGATGAAAAATGTCAGTGTCGGTGAAAAATTTGAGTGGAACGGTTATATAAAAAGCGTGCCTCGTACAGACGCAAACTCCAACGTGGTCCTTGATTTATTGTCCAGCCAAGTGTTCAGGAAATGACAGCACACAACCAAGTTGCCTCAAAATCGTGTGCAGCCGCAGTCCCGCTGTTGCAGCGATCTTCACAGCAGCATCTGACAACAGTGGTGGAGTCAAAATTTTCTGCCTTCCGCTGTTGAGGGAGGAAAGGTGTTGTTGCCAGTGCTACTCCTGAAGAGAGAAACCGGCGCAGCACGCGAGGGACGATTCGCAGGTCTTCGTCAGCATCAGACAATCTCCGCAATGTTGTGTTCTTCTTTCTGCACATCCGTGTCGCACACTGCCATAAACGCGGATGTCGATGCACAGTCGCAGCCAGATTGACGGGGTTTCGTGGCCCACATAGTGACTGATAAGTGATAGCGATCTTGACCTTCAGACACGGAACCGCAAGAGAGCACGACTCCTTCAAGGAAATGTGCGGCGAGCAATTAGAGTTGGTGGGGGGGTGAGGGGGGGATTGCAGTCCACTGCGATGTGAATTCAAACTCGCTTGCGCGAAACATACGAGTGCCTCCTGTGCAAGAGTTCACTCCGGCCTTTCTGCAAACAACCGAGCCTGAAGTGCAGTGCTGATAACTGGCTTCTTTCAAGATTTTCCACAGTTCCGTATCAAAAGTTGTGTGTGGAAATTGATAGTGGAGCCTCGTTTGATCAGTTTGACTCAGTCTGGAGAGAACAGCTGAGCCTCTGATCGTGATCCAAGGTGTAGCGTCTAGTTCACTACAACAGGTTCCGAGTGGAGAGAGGCATGACATGAACCCTTGCATACATTACGCAGACAAGAAACATGTAGCTGTAAAAATTATTGGCGCAAGCCTTGCCAATACAGCTATCTTTTACTGGAAGATATCCATTGTTGACTGCAGTCCACACCCAGTGTTTATCTCTCGGAAGCTTTCGCAAGCAAACGTCTTGTGAAATTTTCTTCGAGTTGTTCAGTCGGAACCCGCAGACTCTCCGACAAAATTACTGTGGCCTCGAGTTGAAACTACTTTGCCCTCCTTCATTTGTCTGCTCTGCTCAGTTTTCCGCGGTGTCTTTGATTAACGTGAAATTTCGTGTGCTGTTATGCGTGTGCGGTTGACTTTTGATCAAGGCTGATTCGATCAAAAGGCAGTTGAAGTTTATTGCGTCCTTTTCACTCGTCATTCGGTCGCGAGCCTGTGTTACAGGTATGCACTGGCAACAGGTACGCAGAGCCCTGATCACCACTGGAGAGTCACCCAGGGAGGGGGGGGATCTCTCCCTGAATGAAAAGCATGATGTTTTGTGCGCTTTTGGAGAAGTGCTAGTTAGCTGTCCCGGGGGCAACTCTGCTGGCCCAGCTGAGTTACCCGTCACCAACTGACCAAGTGCAGAACCGCGGACTTTTTAAGCGTAGCTTTCTTGTTTGGCGCGCGGTCCGGCTCTGCCGATAGGACGCGCGCTTATTGTGGTCACTATTGGTTCAGTTAGCAGGGCGGGGACTGAACCATCACAAAAATTCACCGTGCAGTTCACTGAACCAAATTTGAAAAATTTTCAAATAATTCTAAAATGCCCCAAAAATTATTTTGGTGAAGTTTTGCAACAGTTCAGTTGCCCTCACCCCCACCCCCACAAATGGCCAACTGAACTGGCCAAATAAACCGTGGTCAGAGTTCAGAGCTTGGGGATGACTGGCCGCGCGCTTTTTAGGCGATAGCCTTCTTGATTTCTTTCTTGGCGCAGCATTCTCGTTGGTGTTCACAGCTGCAAAGTTTCTTCCTGAAGTTATATTTTTCATTTCAGGAAGCCAGAACCAACTACAGAAATTTCAGGGATTTGATGTGGAACTTGATTGAAAAGAAAAACTTCAATGACTTGGAAAAAGCAAGGTGGGTGAATTTATTGTGCTGTCGCCAACAAATCACTCTCGCAAGTGTGCACTCGAAAGTATACACATCCCTTTTCAGCAATGTGCTGTAACGTGACTTTTATGAGTCCTCATGAAAAGGGTACCGGTAAAATGAGAGCTTTGACGGAGAGATCGTTTCCGTCGACTGACGCCACAAAGAAATTGCAGAAGCGAACAAATATCCCGTCAACTTTCCACGAACAAAAGAATGTCTGACATCTGACGTTGTTCGTGAAAAAAAAAACAAAAAATGTCTGACATCTGACGTTCGTGAAAAAAAAAGGATCCTTCTTGTCCGTCCCACCATGCAAGTTGTGTCGAGCAGAGTGCCGCCCGTGATTGGACGAGCGCGTTGTTTTGCCGCTCACCTCCATGGGGGTGGCCCAAGATGTTCTTCACCAGACCTTTCGCCTTTCCTTCCAGGGCCATTTTCCGATGGATGACAACGAAGAACATGTACACAATAATGTTCGACAGCGAGCTGCCTGGATCTCCGGAGCAAGTATTGGGCGGGTTCAAAGACGGAAAGACAACCTACGCACGCATCTTCGAATGTCTGTGCAGGTCAGTTTCATGGGTTGCCGAAAGAGTGGCCAGGTGTGCGACAAGAATCAAGACACGGGCATTTCACGCAGTTTCTTGTGGCAGACTTGGCTACCTTTGAGAAAGAAAACCATTGTCACTTCAACGATCCGACATTCCATTCGATACTCTTTCCTGTGGTCTTTGCACAAAGGGTTTGTTGTCGCCGGACAGAAACTTTGACATGTCTGAGAATCTCGGGGGATAGCGATCTTGTGAAAGAAAGCAGATTGTGCGTGATGCATTCATTGCACCCAGTGATCGTGTTTGCGAAGCAAACACAGAAAACGACGAAGCCACTCTGCAAAGGGACGTTTGGAAGAAATTTTGAGTGCGCACTTGGTGCAAAAAACAGTTGGTTCACCTCTCAAATCTTAATTATCAGCATTCTGGCAGAAACTGAGTTGGGATCGACAAGAACATTTCTCGCTTGATCAGTTACAAGAGGAATTCATTTGTTTACACGCATTGGTTGAGTGCTTGTGGGTCACTTGAGCTCCAGGGAATCCATCCACCACGAGTGCACTCGGTCCGCGTAAGAGTGTCCTGGGGCATGCTGCTCTGTGCACGCACTTTCTGGCCCGCACCAATCGCTGCTGCTTTCAAGTTCCCTTGAAAACCATCTGTCCCAATTACTTTATCGGCCGTGAGTTGAACTCATTCACAGCACCCTGGACGTGAGAACACGCTCTCTGTCTTCTCTTCTAGTCGCTCTGCTGGTTTCATTCAGGAGTCTGCCCACAAAATGTTTTTCTCTTTTGGTTGGTTTTGGTTTTCGAGGTTTTCTCCAAGTTCTCAAGTTCGGCAAATTCACTCTGAATAATTGCCGGCTTGTTAGGAAAATGACTTGAAAAGAAGTAGCCGTTTTCTCAGCTAAACACGGTTTTCTTGCGCTGGGTTTCAGTTACGCCGGTCTGCACTGCGTGACGGTCTCGGGTTGGGCGAAGGGCGTCGAGTACCGCCCGGGCAACCCGATCACGTCGGGCCCGATCAACCACAGCTGGAACGCCGTGCTGCTCGACGGTAACTGGCAGCTGGTCGACTCGCACTGGGCGACGCGTTACCTGCAATCAGAGCGCAACACGCCCGAGAACCTCGTGTACGAGTACGATGACTTCTACTTCATCCCAGAACCCAGGAATCTCGTCTACAGGTGCGTCAAAGCAAGAGAAGTTACATACCGAGCAGAGGCATACTGCCGCACAGGAGATCAAAACCTGACCAAAGCAAACCAGGCGCGGCGCGCGCGCTGTCCTTTGCTTCCACATCCAACTGTGTCCTGTTTTGTTTGCAGTCACTGCCCCGAGGAGCCCGGCTACCAGCTGCTGTACCCGGCGCGCTCGCGCACCGAGTTCGAGGACTACCCGCTCGTCAAGTCCTTCTTCTTCAGCGTTGGGATGCAGTTCCTGCAGCAGAACATCGGTGTTCTCTACACGAAGCAGGGCATCCTCTCACTGACGCTCGGACACACCCGGCCAACGGCGTTCACCTTCAAAATTGCGTACGGAGACAGCCTGGTGGAAACTATCAAGGGCATCCCAATCAAAAGGTAAGAGAGAGAAAATGGAGTGAAATGCTCTGCGGTGGCCTGCAGCATGTTGTTCAGTTCAAGCCATCACAGTGACCAACGGCGCTTCTTCGCATCGTGTGTGTTGTTCTGAATAAGCAGTGTAGTCAGCAGTGCTTCCTCGCATGTATTCTCGACACGCTGTGCGGCAGGTACGTGATCCAGGAGACGGCGGGTCATCGCGTCACCTTCTACTTCCGGTCCCCGCGCGAGGGCAACTACTACCTGACGGTGTTCGCGCAGCAGGTCGGGGACCGCATCCGCGTCGAAAACGTCTTCAAGGCCGTAAGTAGCGTTCATTACTGTCACGGAAATACGAATCGAGAACTTTTCCGTCAACATGTCGATGAATGGCGGAATTTGTTTCAGTGGGGTGTGACCCTTCTTTCAGGTTTGCGAGTACAAAGTCGTGTGTGACCAGGCGGCTGGGGACATCAGGCCGTATCCGCAGTGCTCCGACACCAACTGGGGACCTGGTAGTCCCGTGGAGCAGTACGGTTTGACCCCCAGCCACTCCAACGCAATCCTCGCGGCACCCAATGGAAGGGCTGAGGTGACCACATCATCGCGCCTTCTGCAGAAAACAGTAAATTGATTTGATGTGCAAAACGAGGAAACACACAACGCGTTTTTCACTTGCAGGTGTCGTTCACAAAAAGCAGGCCCGTCCGGCTGTACGCGAAACTCAACAAAGACGGTTTGGACGATGACACTGCTGAGAGATGTGTGAACATCCGGGAGCAGGAAAATCAGGTACCCGAACGTGTTTCTTCTCTCACCACATTGTCCGTAACTTGTGAGGCTTCTGTCACTTTCTCGACGACGAACGCCGTTGTCGCTGCAGGTGCACATCGCGGTGCAGCTGCCGGCGCGCGGCGAGTACGGACTCGAGATCTACGCCAACGAGCCAGACAAGGAGGGTGACACGTTCACGCACATGTGCCAGTACCTGTGCTCTTTCATCGAGCAGGACGTCGACAGCCACTACGGACAGGTGCGACGCTATACAGTCCTGCAGTACACCGATCACTGTTTTCACAATCTGGAATTTGGTTGATGTGATGGACACCAGTGTGCGAAACGTGCATTGTTGACTTTGTGTTTTCGAAAAGGTGTTTGATCGGGCTGATTTCGCGAACACGCTGCGCCCGGGTCCGATGATGTACACGGGACACGGAGGCACGTACGCGCCGCCGGCCGGAGACATGAACCGCGCCGGACCAGGTACCGTGGGTTTTCCAGCGTGTTGTGTGTGCTCGCAGTCACCGCCGGGTGGAACCTTGAACGTGGTAGAAAGTGAACTTGTGGACGTCTCATTGTGGAACTGGTTTGCTGTGTGCATGTCTACTGATTGTGGAACTGGCTCTGTGCAAGCTTGTTCTCTCCTGTGCTGGTCTCCACTCACTCTTCTCGATGCATGTTCTGTGTAGCGAAACCTCCTCGATCTCAGCTCGACTGGGCTCACTCACATCGGGAGCGAGGCGCCGGCGACGCGCTGTCCGGGCGTTACAGCCCCGGCGCCGCGCACAGGGACAAATACTCCACCATGCCCGGGCCCGCAGGTTTGCACGGCTAACGTCTTCTGTGTCTGCTTTCCTCGGTTTCGTTTCTCGCTCTCTTGTGAGTGGATGTCCACACCGTCAATGCTTCGCTTTGTTTGACACAATTTCTCAAACTGACCATGTCGTAGAGCTTGACAAGTTTCTGCAGTATGGTGTGTACATGTTGTGTAGGCAGAGCACATAGCGCTTCACAGTACAATCAGACGCGTCTCTCGGACGGGCGCGGAGCGGGCGACAACAGACACTCGCTCCCGAGCGCAGACTCTCTCCGATCTGCAGGTTACTCTCCGGTCAGGCGCTACCCGCCAGGTTTGTCTTGCTTCACTGCCGGAGACACTGCTGCTTTTCTCAGAAATCACACGCTGATCGACTTGCTGCACAGTGCAAACAGATGTAACTTCTTGCATGGTTGTGGAATGTAGCGAAACGTTTGTCGTCTTTCACGTATCGCAATCTAACGTGTGTAGAAACCTATGAATAGATGTTACCAGTGTGCTGGTTGCTTTGTGGTGTGTTCTCTTGCTGCTGTTCTGTCACCGCTTCAACCTGCTCCGCTGTTGTGACCCTCACCAGCAGGAGGACGCCACCGGCCGGTGTCTCAGGAGGACTTGGCGTACGCGACGCGGCGAGGCGACGCGCGCAACCGGCTGTCCGCTCACTCCCTCGACAGCGTCCCTCTGCCAGGGTTGGCGCAGGGCGCCTCGAGATACGCCACCCTTCCCACCCGCACTAACAAAGGTCGGCATGCTGTGTAACACGTAACACGTGCAGTGCCTCCAGCGACAACGCTCTTGACCCGGCTAAAACTGACAAAAACATTTGCACTGTCGCTGGGGCATTGCTGCTGCAGGGATCTTTGCTTTGGTTGACGTTGCGTTGTGTTGACGAAATCTTCTTGTTCACGTTTTCTTCCCACGAGAAACCTGGTGGTTGTTTGCTAGGATACTGCGAAATAGTTGAAGCGTTGGATGATTTATTCAGACGAGGACTTAATTGAAGAAAATTTGGTGTCGCGCGTTTCATTTTCAGCATGAGGCATGATGTACAAATGTACAAGCTGATGTGCAGTCGGTTGCATGTTTCCGTTGCGCTGATTCTGCAGCTGTTCGTTTGCACTTTTGTCATTTTGCTTCGGTTGCAAATTCCCAACTGTTTGTTTGGTCCGTAGTTTGGTTCGTGCACTTGAGTTGCATGTTTTGTTCGTTGCACGTTCTGCTTCATCTGCGGCGTGTTGTAGGCGGCTCGCACCCGTCGCAACTCGACCAAGCGCACTGGAGGGACGAGCGCGGCGCCGCTCCGGGTCAGTACGACCCTTACGCCGCCGACGCAGCTGGTCCCGGCGGGTACCAGGTGAAGGTGCGCCCACCGCCGTCCGCTGCGGACCAGCCGTACGGGAGCCCGGCTCAAGACAACAGACGACAGGAGGCGCGGCCGTGGCAGGCGGCGGGCGGGCGATATGCGCCGCACTCAGGGGACAGCGCTCCGGGCGGAGACTACGCCACGAGGAGCTTGCCCAGGCCCTCTCAGTTTGACCAGGAACACAGACGTGCTGGAGACGGGAAACCTGGAGACCAGTACCGAGGCTATCAGACTGACAGTGCTGTAGTTGGGCAAAATCAACCACGATTCGGACCTGGAGCGTCGCAGTTTGACAAGGCGAGAGAGGAAAACCGCGGAACTCTCCCCGGTCACCAGTATCAAGCGCATGCGCCCGGCACCGCTGCTTCTCAGTATGATAGTCGTCGGGGGCCTGCAGGTCTGCATCGCATGGTTTAGTTGTGCATTTTTCATTCAGCTCACACACTCCTTGAGTTGTCCCACTAACACGCCAGCAGTACATGAAACGCCCAACTCCGTGGCGTGGCTTGTTACTGTTGGTGAATTTTTAGCGCACAGTTCAGTTTTAATTTTTCTTCAGTATCATTTGGGTTTTGACTTCGCTTGTGTCACCTTGCCAGCTGTGACCTACAGTGTTGTTTCTCTCTCGTGTGTGGTGCTGTAGATGCGCAGCTGCCCTCTCAGTTCGACCGTGACATGTACTCGGGTCAGCCGGGCGGGCCCGCGGGAGAGTACGCCGGCTACGGACCCGGCTCGGCGGCGTATGCGCCGTACGGCTCCCTCGACAGACGCAGACCAGGTTTGCATGACCTGTTCCTCCTCACTTGTCTTGGTGTGCCCTTGCCTTAGTCGTAGGAGTACGAATGAGTTGTGGTTTTCCGTTTTGAATTGTGGTGAGATAGAGTGGTTGGGGTTGGTGGTTTTGTGTCAATTGGTCCACGTGCAGGGAAAGAGTCATTTTGATGATTTGCTGTCTTCTTTTTGCAGGATTGTTTCTTTTTCACACGTGCCGACAACTAAAACATCAGCTCGTGTGACACAATTACCCCACCCCCAACCGACACCCTTTGCCAAAAAACACAACAGGGATGGCCGTAAACACACGTTTGTGCAAGGAACACCCACGGCCTCCTCAGGGCACGAGTCAACACTGACAAGTGTTCTCGTTGGTGTTGATATTCTGAAAATGGACCGGTTTGGTGTGTGTGTTGCAGGTGACGTGGACCAGATGAACTACCAGAACCTGCAGCAGAACGCGCCGGGCGGACAGTACGCGCAGCACAGTCCGGGCAGCGCGCCCAGGGGCGGACCGCAGCCGTACGGAGCGCCGCCGGGCAAACAGGTGCGCAGCGCCACCACTGCATTGTCGAGCACAAATCTTTGGCACATTCAGGAATTTCTGTACAGTTATACCTTTCTATAGTTTTGCTGAAGTCTTGCAAAAGCTCTTGCACAACGTACTTGTCATTTGTTGTTTCTTCTGGAGCTGATGATAGAACTGCCTCTTTCCTGTGTGTCGTCTTTTTCCACATCTGCTCATCAGTCTCTCACAATTAATCCGCTGCACCGATGGCTGTTTCCGGATTAATTGAGTGCCACCTGCTGCCGTTTAGGTGACCGAAACTAAATCTCGAGATTGGGACGGTGACACTTTGACCCAGAAATCTTTCCGCGAGGAGTCAGAAGTTAGCGCAGATGGAACGAGATCTTACGTTAAGAGAAGCACTCAGGTACTCACAGTGGTGTGGAGTGCATCATCGACACTGACAAACCTTTCACGTTTCTTTATTCAAACCCTCTGCCCGTGTTACCCGAGACACACCCTGAATCCTTTGAACATGTGACATGGTGTTGTGTGTGAGAGATAATCGCATGTCATTCAATGTTTGTGTTGTTTGGTTGCAAGTGTGTTCCCGTGTGAGTTCATTCCAACGTTGCACGTGTTGTAGGACAAGATGCATGCTGGCGCAGGCCAGAACGGCGATGTAAGTCGTCTCCTCACATTTGTGTTGTCTATTTTGTTTGCTGTGTGTTTGATGTGTTGTGCTGCTCGTGCTGACACCCGTTCATTTTGTTCAGACGTTTTTGTGGGCTCACAGCAAAGCCTCAATTTAACATCGGCCGACAACTTAAAGTTTGGGACTAAAAGTGCCAACCAATGTGTCAGCCATGTCGCTGTTTGTGTGCGCAGATGACGACGCAGATGCAGAGCTTCACGATTTCGGACCGCGGACCGGCGACCGCGCCCAAACCGGGTCAACCGGGCTACGGGCAGCCTGGGTACGGCGGGCAAGACGATCTGCCGCCGCCACCGCCCGAGCTGATGGAGCGCGGCTACGGACAGCAGCAGCAGGCGCAGCCAGGTGGGTTCTCCGTCAGGTGGCACGCGTCGTCGTCGCGTGGAATGTCAGTAGTGTCGAGTTTGAATCAGTAGTGAGGTGCGCAGGTGTGTTGGTGACATTGACACAAGCTGCATGGAGCTGCGTAGTTAGTGTTTCACCGAAGAGTGGGCGTTTTGCAGAGTCGAATGGCAGACAACGTGTGTTGTGTTGGAAACTTTCACGATTCGTTGACAGGGTTCGACGAACTGCCTCCACCTCCCCATGACATGACCGCAGATCTGAAATACGGCTCAAGTTCAGACTCAGGCAGGGCAAATGCTCTCATTGCTTCTACACTCCTCTTGTTCATCAACATGTTCCCCAATCATGAGCTGGTTTTCGACATTCGATTGTGACATCAAGATCTGATTGGCTAGATGTAAGCTCCCAGACGTGATTGGTACTGTGTCCTCAAAGCAAATCACGAGACCCGTCGCGGACAAACGACCCGCTGGAAAAGAGCGGAACTGGGACTGTTCAGCGTGATGCGAGGCTCCGTCCGCTCACGTCAATCACACGCGAAGTGCACAGATGCGAATGATTTGCGTTTGTTGTGCGCAATTATCCCGGGGAGACTCCTGCTGATTTCGCTTTGGATCGCCACTGAAACAGAGGCACCCTGCTGTAGTTATACATGGCGCACAGCCTGAAGGCAAATTATTCACACATTCTTCATCCCTGAATATTTTCATGCCTGGCATTTGTACGAATCGAAGGCTGTAGGTTCGTGACTCATTTGCTTTTGAACGCAGATCAAGATCAGCGCGTAGACCATGGCCAGCCTTCTGGCAACGTTACAGACCTATTCAACAAGAAATACGGTGGGCAAACCCTGGGAGGCCCCGGGCAGCCAGAAGCTGGTGGACCCGGCCCAGATGAGCCCTTTTATGGTTAGCATTTCCTTGGAGTTGCAGGTGTAGTGCCCTGCCTGCCACGGCCAGTTTTGCTGCTGTTTTCCAATTTACTCTGTTAATTTTACATTTGCTCTGGCTCCGTTTAACAGTTCACTTACGGTATCATGGGACTGGGTTGTGCCTCTCTTGATGTGCTTCGACAATGCATTCTGCGGAGGAATACTGGACAAAAACGCAAAATGCATTCCACAGTGACACTTCTTTTTCAAACTCTGAACTTGACAATCCATTGATCGATAAATTTTTCGACTCTATGGACGTGGTAGATCCCTGGCGGCCACTATTCTCAGCCTGACTTGAGCGACCTCAGCAGCCCAACATTGCCAGCGACTGATTCTTGCTTGTTTGCTGCATTCAGTCTTGTTCGATGAATGCCAGCTTCGTGATTCGTCATGAATTATTTCGGACTTTGGTTATTTTGTCCCATTCTTGATAACGTAGGTTTGTAAGGTGGCAAGGATTTCGCAAAATGTTCGAACGTGTTTGTACGAGTATTTGTGTCGTGTTCAGTCGCATTTCGAATGGATTGGGTTCAGATTTCGCAGTGCAAGCGATGTGACCTGTTGCATGTGGGTGGAGTTTTCTGTTGACCGAATATGCATTCACAAAGTGCGTTTTCACACCAACCGTACCGCAACAACAGCAAATTTCAATGCAGGCAATTTGAACGCGCATTGTTTCATTGACGCATGCCACGTTTTCTTGCATGTTTTTTTCCTGCGAACCGCACCTAACAGACGAACCGAAACAGCCTCCCATAGAAGTTGTGTACGTGCCCGGAAAATCGCTTGTGCAACCTGGGAAGTTAGAGCACACAGGCATGTATTCCAACTTTCAATTAACAGTGTGTCCACGAGACTGAATTGAGTTCGACACTGGATTGCAGACATTTCTGTGAGTGTGTTTGAATTTGGTGTCGTGGACAAACTGCCCAAAACATTGTTGTCATTCCGCATCCTGTCTCGTTTTGTACGTCCACACTGTGTTGTTCACTTTGTCTGCACGCTCAGTTCGAGGTGTGTACGTCGAGTCGCGTCATGTCCTGCCTGTGCATCTTGTTTTGCATCTGTCTGGACCCCAGCTGCTTGTTCGAGCTTGTTTTCTTCTTTTGTGGCTTGCAGAAAAGGCCGACCAGCGACGTTCACCTGTAGAAGTAGTGTACGTGGGGGGAGGCAAGCATTCTCCAGCCACGAACCGGAAACTACAAGGCACGGCGTGCTTTCACTGTTTTGTTCCAAGCTAACTGTAGCATTGTTAACATGTAGTGTTGACAGTGGTGCCATGTTCAGTCTAACGTTTGCGTCTGGAGGTTCTGGGGAGTTTGTTTTTGTACGCGTCAATTTGCTTTGGCTGTCGGCGAATCTGTAGAAATCCCTCACTGGTAGTGTTACATTTTTTTCTTGGGTTCAGAAATTCAATGTGTTTCTACAGCCGCGACTTTCAAAACCACAACCGCATCTTTGGATCCCCTTCCACCCTCCCCAACCTTGAGCGTTTGACCGTCCTTCCAACGACCATCATTGAACAGAAGTGAACTGAATTTTTCCACCCACGAAGACAGCTGCCCCTTGCTCTAACACGCTTGTTTCAAATCAAGCCACTTGTTTTCCTTCAAATCTTCGGGGTTTGTTTTTGTGGCCTCTAACTTGGTTGCACACTGCAGGTAGTAACGAGACTGGACGAGCACCCCTGTTTGGTGAAAAGAGACATTCTGCTTCTCAGGATTCTTCAGGCACGGCTCAACTCTACTCATCCACTCCACTAACAGCAAAAGTGCAGTTTCAAGTGCACATTTCATCAAATTGCAAAAAGAAAAACAGAAAACTTAGCTTTGAACTGTAGAACCAAAGCAGACCGTCGTTGTCTTTCGCGATTTTCGATTGACTTGTATTTTCTTTTGTCCAACTTCAAAGCATGCAGAAGCATTTAGTTTTGCACACAGTTTTTACTCTTGGAACTATTAGAACGCGTTTGTTGTTCGCCTGTGTGGTTTGTGACTGGTGTGAGTTTGTTGCTATGGTTTCAGGCAGCGGAAGCAGCAGCCCCTCCTCGACTGGCTCTCCTGCCACCGCCCGAAAAACCGGACCCCCCACTGCTCCCAAGCCAGGCATGACACCTCCGCCTTATCCTCCCATCCGAAACAGCCCATAACGGGAATCTGAAGCTATTTTGCGTTTGAGCCTTGTTTGAATGGATATTTTGTGCAGTGGATATCTATCTCAGGCAGACTTTTGTTGCTATCTCGCTCTGGCTATTCGTTGTTGCCAAGCAGCACGCGGCTTTCGCTGCAAGCAATTTTTATGCTGTTGTTTCAGTAACAACAAAGGCGCTTGCAAAGTTTTGCATGTTTGGTCTTCTGTCCGTGGACAGCTTGATATCAACATTGACGGAGGATATTTGAACTAAAATTGCTGCGTTTTGTTTTTCATGTTGTTGCGCATGCGTGGCTCGTGCAGGTGGGAAGCGTCAGGATCCGCGCGCCGAGGCGCTCAAGGGCAGCAGGACGCCGGCAGGAGACGGCTACTTCGAAGGCATGGCATGATTTCTCAATTTCCATCGCGTAGATGAGGAGGGTTCATGTGGTTCTGTTGTAGCACGTGGACATGTCCACGGTTCTTGTCTGTGGGAACTCCCTATTTCGGTGATCGATTTCGATCAATTTCGATTTCTGACTTGATTGTTGAGGTCAGTGTTTGGTGTTGTTGACTTCTGCTTGGATAGGTTTTGTTTTCACGTTGTTTCCAATTTTGTGTAGTTGAGCTTTGCATGGGCAGAATCTTTTTCCTGCGTATCAGGTTTGAAGTGTTTGCTGCACTTGAGTGTCCACTCAAATGTCACGTTTTCAACACTAACCAGGTGGCAATGCTGAAGACCGGGCACCTTCCACAAATTACAAATCACAGGCTTTTCACAATATTCCAATGACAGGTAGCTCGCTCTGCTTTCGTTTCTTTCTTTTTGTGTTCACGTGTTTTGTTTGTGTTGCGCAGATGTATTTTCGAGGTTTTTATTGACATTTGCAAGAAAGAAAAATCCAGCTCACAGAATCCACTGTAGTTCAAAAATTTTATGCCACCAGTGAAAGTGGCGACCCTCCACCGTGGACCACGTTGCCAAACCTGCTCCTTCCGGGCTGTGGCTTTGTAGGCGCGCCTGGGTAGCGAATTGTAGTGTGCTATCCAATCTCGCTTTGTGTGAACTGAAGCTTGCCTACGGTTGTGTCTCTGTGTTGTAATTGCGTCAGAGTCATTTGCATTGCAGCTGGGTACGACCCGAGGCAGCATGGCGGTCAGCCGGACCAGTACGGACAGTACGGCGAGCCTGGATACGGGCAGCCTGGCTACGGAGGACCGGGCACCGACCAAGTCGGCCAGAGAGGTACGCAAATAATTGAGCCCGCGGTTCGGCCGCTCACTGCGGACTTTGTACAATCACCAGGAGTGTACGTGTGTGTGTGTGTGTTTCTCTGTGTGTGTGTGTGTGTGTGTGTGTGTGTGTGTGTGTGTGTGTGTCTGCACTTGCAATAATTTTGGGGAGAAAAGGGGGGTGAACCCATCCGTGTGATACAGAATCAGTTCACCCCCCACACACACACACACACGCATCACATGGATGGGTTTGGGTGATTTGACCCCACCCCCACTCAAAAAAAAAACAACAAAACAACAACGACAACAGCAACAACAAAAACAAAACAACACCACCACCAGTCTGAGGCGTGTGGTAAGTTGTAGGGCGGTGGTCACCCTTTCTTGGAAAAGATGTATTTCGGTTTGCGAATCATGTTTACAAAATCTGAAGAAAGAATCAGCTCTTTAGGTTTGTCAGACCTCCGGGTTGGCTGGGCAGTATTCGTTTTTAGCTTCCCTTTTTTTGCAGCTGGAGGAGTTCCGACGTACAGAACAGCCTATCCGTTCGGTGGAGGTCAGCAGCAGCAGAACGTCTACATGCCTTCCAGACCTACAGAACCGGAGAAAGAATATGAGCCTCACGCTCAAAAGGTGTGTCCTCAAAGCGGCTCGCTTTCCTTGCGCAACCGTGACCGCCGCCGCGCATGCCCACGCGGGTGACGCCGGTCCCATAAAGACATCAGGTGACCGCCTCTCACAACGTGAACATTTTCAGGTGTACACGACGTCGATCACGGTCAACGCGCCCGAGACGTTCCAGCCGACTCCTGTTGAGCACCAGGCGGCGCCCAAACCGCAGCCGCCCGCCGTGCCGCCCAAACCCTTCAAGGACACGCGCATCTTTTCTGCAGTCGACACCCACGCTGTCGAGGTGCGTGTTCCTAACGTGTTCTTGACAGTAAAACCAGGGCGAAAAATAGAAGAAATGGGTGTCTCATATGGGGTTGTGTTGCAGGTGTCGAAAGAAGAGCACAAGAGCTTCAAAGATTTGGTGTGGCACTTGATCTACGCTCGTGACATCACAAACGAGCTGGAGAAAGCGAGAGCGATCTTCCTCTGGTTGTGTTCCAAGGTGAAGTGTCAAGTTTGCAGCCGCACTTTGTGTTGGCCGGTCTCTCGTGTTTCGAAATGATATTTCTATTTTGTTCTTTGCGGCAAATGTTCTCGAATGTTTTTTTCGAATCTCTGCACACTCTACAGGATTTGACGCAGCTTCACTTTGACTACGAGAAAGGTTCGCCCGAAGAAATTCTCATGAATCTGTCGAAGGGACAAACAACGTACGCTGTTGTCTACGAAACTCTTTGCAGGTGCGTGATCCAAACGGCTTTTGCACACATGTCACCCATTAGCTCACCGAGAAAATGCTTCTCACTCGTGTCTCCAACGACACTCGTTTCAGTTACGCAGGGCTGCACTGTAAGACTGTGAGTGGCTATGCGAAGGGCGCCGAGTACAAACCAGGCATGAAGTTTACTGGTGAGCAGGGACAGCACTCGTGGAACGCAGTGCTCGTGAACGGGGCCTGGCGCCTTGTCGACTGCCACTGGGCGGCACGCAGACTTGTCGGAAAGAAGGTGCGTTTTTGAAGAACGGAGCCTGGGTCGGCGTAGGAACTGTTCGCTCTTTCTTTGTGAGGAGATCTCGCACAGAATTGTTATTTGCGCCTCGACGACTGTCCTGGCGGAGAACGGATAAATGATTTCTGTTGAACTGAAAGTCTGGATTGTGGGATGTTACCTGTGTTCGGTCGAGTTACTGCGTCTCTGACCAAACTGATTTTACGTGGACGTGTGCTGCAGGTGACGGCGGAGAACGTGCGCTACGAGCTGGACGAGTACTATTTCATGCCGGACCCGCACCAGCTCATCTTCACGCACTTCCCCGACGACTCCAGCTGGCAGCTGCTCGAACGACAGATTTCGCTCGCAGACTTCGAGAATCTCGTACCCGTCAAGTCAGCATTCTTCAAGTACGGACTGCAGATCCTGAGCCACCGCGAAGCCGTGATCAGGACCAACAGAGAGGTAGACACCACGTGCTGGCGCTTGTTTTGTTTTGTTTTTTCCCTGCCAGATGACGTTCAAATGCAGCGGCAAGGGTCTGAATGATTTGGCAATGTACGCTGCTGCTTTCAGGTGACCATCAGAGTGGGATGTCCTCCATTCAAAATCGGAACCTTGGCCTTCACGTTCACGCTGGCGTTCGATGATGGGACGGAAGAGTTCCAGGGCGTGAAGCTCAACAGATTCGGCATGCAGGTCAGTCTCCAACGTCTTCGTCGTCTCCCAATGTAAATGCACTCGATGAAAACGAAATTTCTCGTTGGCAAAGTGCACAATGAAAATATGTGTGTGACGTGTGGCGTATTATTGTTGATTTTTGTGGACAGGAGGTCAGGATACTTTTGAAATCTGACCAAAAAAAACAAAAACATGCGCCAAAGCTGGGGTGTCTCACTTTCAAAATTGTAACCTGCCTGCGGTCTGCAGATGGAGAGGCGTATTCAGCATTTTATGTTGTTGTTTCAGGAAATGCTGGACAACGTCTCTTTCTTCACAATTCGTCCTCCACGCAACGGTTCGTACCGTCTCATCCTCTATGCCAAGGATCTGACGCAAGCGACGAAAGAGGGTGTGTACGGTGGCGTGTGCGAATACGAGGTGAAGATGGAGGGAACCAACGTGCAACCAATGGCATTCCCGCCGTGTGTGCACACGAGCTGGGGCCCCGGGGACAGTGCCAATAAGTATGACATTGAGCCCATGCAGCGCGGTGCCATCTTCTCCACTGTCAACGGTCAGGCCGAAGTCAAGTTTCATTTGCCACGCGAATTGCGCTTCACGGCCAAGTTGAAAAGCAATACCATGGAAGAGAAAGCCCTGCAGGGTTACGTGATGCACCGCGTGGTGGACAACCAGGCTGTGTTCACCATCACGGCGCCCAGCGAGGGCGAGTTCGGACTTGAAATCTACGCCAACGACCCAGAGCGTGACGGTAACTCCCTGTTCCACGCCTACCAGTACCTGATCATCTGCACCGACCTGAAGGGCGCGCCCGTCGAACCGCTGCCCACCCTCCCGCCGGGCTACCTCGGCCCACAGCCCACGTTCCGCAAACTGGGGCTGAGCGCGACCACGCACAGCGACCCCTACCTGCAGACGGACACGGGTGACATGCACGTGTCGTTCAGCATGACGGAGCCACTGCGGATGACGTCACAACTGATCTACGTATCGGGAAACCGTCAGGAAGATCAGTCCGACTACATCCTACAGCAGGGCCAGGGCAACCACGTCATCTTCATGGTGCGCATGCCCAGACAAGGCATGTACAAGTTCCAGATCTACGGCTTGCCATACTCCGACCAGAGCGAGAGTCTGCCCGGCGTCTACAACTACCTGGTGAATTGCCACAGCAGTCACGGCAAGCTGAGCCCCTTCCCGAAGCAGTACGGCCAGTGGAAGGAGGGCTGCTTCCTGCACGAGCCGCTCGAGGGTCATCTGACGCCGAACCGGCCGTCCAAGGGCAGCGCGCAAAGCTTCCAGTACGTCTACTTCAAAGTGGACGTTCCCAAGGCGCAGTCTGTCGCGGTGGTGGTCGGCGAGGATTGGACGCAGCTGGAGCAGAAGACGTCCGACTCGTGGGAGGGTGAGGTGTTCATGGAGAAGCACTTTGGCCACGAGAACAAGGCGGCCGTCTGTGCCAATTACGGCAACGTAAAAGCTAGTTACAGCACTTTGCTTGAATACTCCCTGTAAAACGCACACCACGAGTATTTCTGTACCACACGTCATGGCGTTTGGTGGGTCTTGTTGGCAATGAGGACGCATGTGTGCAGAACTGGGAGCACTCCTTCTCGCCTGACCATGTGTAAGTGCCCTTGAGAATTATTCTTGTCAATTCCTGAAGTCCGTTTTTGTGGGGACAAGTTGATATCTGATATCTGTTGAATGTTGGGTGTGTGAGAATGTTATCGGTTAACTTAAGGTTGGGTGTGAAGGATTTGAATTTGGATCTTTTGGGTGATGCCCTGTCGAGGCTGTTCTGGTGTCGTGCGCGTTTTTCGTTTGGCAGTGAAATTGTGGTCTCGATGTGCCCTTGACGATAAAATGATCGTTATTTGTTGCAATATCAACAGACGTGTGCCTTTGTTTCGAAGGGTTTGAAAGGCTGTTTCGAAAATAGCTTTGTTACGTCCTGCCTGTGCAAAACGAAACTGCGAGTGAAGCGTTTTGTTCTTGATTGATCTTTCAAATGAGTCGCATTTGTTCAATGGACAAATCATAAGCAGTATTTCCCCTTGTAAATAGTTTGCGACAACATTCATATTTCAACTTTCGTCTCTCCTGACCGATGTTGATCGGAAGCGTAGAAAGTTTGTGTTCGCAAAGTTTGTTGGAAATGCTGAAAGTAACGGGGCAACCGTTCCTTTCAAACAAAAGCATTTTGTGTACAAATTGTGTTCCATGGTTTGAAGTGAACTACGCCAAGCTGTCTTGCAATACAGTGTTTTGTGTCGAGGTGGAGAGGCTCTTTTTGCGCTTCATTTTCAGCTACTAACACCTCTTCCGGGATGTATTATGGAGAATTGCTTCAACCATTCGAGATTCAGGCGTTGTCAGTGCCGCTAGTTGCTTTGTGCCTTGCGAACGTGATGAACAATTTAGAAGTGAAATTGGGTCCAGTCAATTCCTCATTAGTGAATCAGTGTTTTCTGAAATTTCAATGAATGAACAGAACAGATTGTTGGTCGTGTTGAAAAGGAATGAGAGTCTTCCGAAACTATCATATCAGTGAGTCGAAATTTGCTGAGTCGAACGAAGTTTCCACGAGAGTTTGAGTGTTCAACATACGAAACCCTTCTGTGCGTTTGACTTACAACAGTTCCGTGTTTTGACAAAATGCTAGTGCGTGTTCATGGTGCTGCTCAGTTTGTTTTGTATCATAAATGGTGACTGTTGGATTTTCCCGTGTTTGAGAGGGCGCTCAGGTGGGCGACACCGTGTAGCATAAATCCCAGGTTTGACGTGCTTTCAACGTGTTATTTGATGGACATGTCGATGGAGTTTGTTCGGTTGCGTCAGCCAAAGTTAGTCCGACGAAGAGGACCCCTTGTCCGCTGGGTAGAAAGTATTGAACCCGTTTATTTTTGCTTGGCATGATAATAAAGTAGTGCTAAGAATTACATTGGTTGCCATGTTGTCTTATTCGGGACCAGGGTTCCCACTTGACTTGGAAACCTGGCAAATTACGGCAAAGTTGCAAAACCTGGAAAAATAGGGGGTTTTCAGCAAAATCCTTGGCAAATATTTGAAAACCTGGAAAAATATTTCTTTTGCAGGTGTAGCTTTTTGTATTTCTTGTTGTTGAGATTGACCACATTGCAGCTTAGTGCTGAATATAGGAAACTACCAAAAAGAAAATGTATCAGGCTCTTTTATTGTTCCTTTTCAAAATAGTTATGTACCAGTTATGCAGTTTCCCCCTGAAGGGCTATGCCCTGGGTAAGTGACCATTGAGGTATGGCTGGGCTGGGGCCAATACAGTAAGTGGGGGTTGAACATATGGTCTCAAGGACACTGGACCAGGTTGGCATTGGAGTCTCAACCCTGTTCCCAAGCCAAGGTGTCAGTTACAGGAGCAGCCCCTGTTGACCTATTACCCATCCTAGACCCTAGGTGACTTTGTTATGAAAGCCTAGTTTTGATAAAGACTTTGTTGATTGAATCAAATATGTTGAGGGAAAGGCTTGATAAAATTCATAGGAGAAAGATCCAGGAAATTGAAGAAACACTGAAGATAATTGCTTTGTTGATGTATTTTGGATAATCAGAATTATTTTTCATCTGAGCCCACTCTAAACACAGGATACTTAGTCCAAGATAATTATTGCTGCTTCGGCCAAATTCTTTTTTTGAAACATTATTGAAAAAATTGTCAATACTGTTCTTTCCTTGTTGTCTTTCCTGAGAAAAAAAACAAGATGTGGACATTGCCTTGTACAATTCCTGACATTTGGAATTTTTTCACTTTGGTTTGGTGGGAACCCTGGGGACCCACTTGGTATTTTCCAACTCACACGTTCTTTTGGACTGTGAACAAGAACACCCACTCACCAGTGTCCACATGCGCTGAGCCGGCAATGCCAAAAGCGCAAACAAGATATGACGGCAAATATAGTTGGGGTGGAGGGGGGGGGGCGTCCTCAGTCGCCCTCAATTCGGGGAAAAAAGAACGGCCAGATTTTGAACTTGTCCATTTCCAGTTTGACTTGAACATACGGCCAAAGAACATTTTGACTTCTTGGTTTTCAGGCACAGCTTTCGGAAAAGGGCGAAGGTTTTCCGCGCCGACCAAGCTTCGCAGGCGGCACGGAAAATAAGAAGCAGTGCTCAAGGCAACTGCAGTGCGAAGTCCCTTGCCGGTGATGTCCTAAATTCTTCCTTGTCCTTGTCTTCTC
>JAAUXT010048333.1_pt1 | contig 20244 bp, 14 predicted proteins | sample 7278171 | NCBI WGS metagenome assembly JAAUXT01 (sample SAMN14350112, study PRJNA611818) | marine sediment metagenome | isolation source: surface marine sediment (1.8m) | place: French Polynesia: Moorea | collected 2018-08 | reverse complement strand
TTGCTTTATAATTTTAACTTACTATTTACAGTTTTTGTAGATTATATATTGTACATTGAGAATGCAAGGAGATTGGTGACAAAAAACTTCAGTGTCGGTGAAAAATTTGAGGGGAACGGTTATATAAAAAGCGTGCCTCGTAATTTATCCCACCCAGTTGTTATCGCTCGTGGTCTCAAGATAACATGTTCACAAACAAAAGGCAAAGCACAAACACCGCTTCATAATTTTCGTCTTTCTGCAGGATTGGTTCGTTCACTCGAACCAAGATCCTCCTCGCGAACCCAACATGGTTTTCACACAGATGACGCGGCGTCAACATTTTGATGCGACGCAAGGAACGGACTGCACCATTTTTCTGATGCTCTCCATTGGGGTGTCATGTCAAATTTGACACCCGCGTGTCAAAATTTTGACGCTCACGTCAAAAATTCTGACGCTGCCCTGCCTATGTGAAAACACCGAATGAGCTGAACCAATTTATACGCTGTCCATTGGGCTTCATGCAACATACCCTCACGCCAAAATTTTGACGCTCACGTCAAAAATTCTGATGCCGCCCTGCCTGTGTGAAAACCCAAAAAGATTCACGGTTGAGAACTGTGAGCTCTGGTGGAACCCTCTGAACACTGTTTTGACAAAATGAAGATGATAAAGATGAGTGAAATCAACAGAGAATGCAGAGGCAGATTCAGAGTCAAATAATGAGGCACTGAAAGAGGATATTTATGTAAGTACTGCAAGACAATGAAACCCACTTTTGAGGAGGCCAGGAGGAGTACATCTGACAGTGACAATGAGAAAAGCTGAATTTTCAAGGATTTAATGTCTGAGCTGAAGTTTTTGGTTGCAGCGACAGATTGTTTTGATTTCTTGAAATTTATCACAAGAACAGCATGGAAAACCAGAATGAGCACTGAGCTTGCAATGTCCAACAAAAGCAGCAGTATTGTTGTGACCCTGATGTACCAGAAGGTGTGGGTGTCATCAGCGAAAGGTGAACATAATTCATGAGGTAAGCTTCCGTGATAGACCCTGACAAAGACAGTGCAAAGTACACTGGTCACCAAAGTAATGAGAAAGGTACAAGTGGTACATTTTGAAGTGAACTTGCTCCTTTTGAAACTTGTTGTAAATGGTGAAAGAACAACTTTGGCTCTTCCCACAGACAACAGTAGCAGGATGAGTGGGGATGCTTGTGCGGCCCACATTGCAATAGTAAATGCCACAAAACATGATGCTTCTGATCTCCACTGCTTTTCATGAAGAGAAAAATTTTCTGATAATTTGTGACCAAATGCAGAGACCAGCACGTAAAACACGACAGCCACAACTTCAGTGATTTCGTATCCTATGACAATGACTTTGAATGCGTTGCTCACATCAGCCACACAAAGGTGGAGAAACAGAGAACACAAGTGCAAAATAAAAGCCAGCAGAGATAAACATAAAAACAACATTTTCAAATCTATGCTGGGAAGAAGGTCAGCGCATGTTTCATGCCAAACTTCTGAAACTTTGCATGCTATTTCATTGTAAAAGCAACAGATGGAATGGTCTGTTGCATCAATAAATTTGATGGTCTGCATATGAGCACGCTTAAGACACTCAGGGGCAAAGTTTATGTTCAAAATGCTGACAAACCACAGTTTACAAGTTTTGTCAAATACATGAAGGGAAAACATCTCAATGGGATTGTCAGATATATTGATAAATTTTAAATGCCTAAGATGATGAAATGCAGTTTCCTTTAGTGAATGAATCATGTTGTTTTGAAGGTGAAAGACCAAAACATTTTTATTTTGGTGAAACATTATTTTGGTCAGCCTATTTTGTGCCAAATTGAGAAAACTTGCATTGGGTGACAAGAGCTCAAAATTTATGCTGCTCAAGTTGGTGTTCTTCAGTGACACAAATGTAGCATTTTGAAAGGAGCAAAACACATCAGGATTGTCAAAGGTTGCGCTCGAAATGACAACTTTCAGAAATGGGTACGTCAGTTTCTGTTTCATGAAACTCAGTGAACTTCTGTAGCAGACCAAAGCAAATACCAAGCACTGGCAACCTTGTGGACAAATGGTTGATTTCAGTTCACAAAATGTTTCATCCTCACCAGACAGGCAGTCTGTATGGAAATTACACACATTACCCAGATGTATGCAAGCTTGTTTGCCATAAGCACACTTGAACAAGCCACTGCATGTTGCATTGGGTCCACATACATCACTGTATATCTCATCAACACCCCATGGACAGTCCCACTTGTTGTCACAAACATAGGTCCAGGGAACACAATAGTGGTGTGGACATTTGAACATACCATTGCACTCAAAGGAAAGACAATTTTCCAGGTGTTCTCCATTCTCACAAGGAAAGAGTATTTGCTTGGAATTTATATGATAAGAACAGATCTCAACTATGTCATAACAATTGGTTTGTCCATAATTGCAAGGTATTTTACCAAGTGAGTAGCACTTTGTGGAAGAAAGCCCAATGTGAGAGTTCAAATTAGCCAATGAATTATTTTGGCGAACAAACAACTGTGCACTGTTCAAAACAACTTTGGTACATTGACCATTCCTTTGCGTGTGAAGAAGTGGAGAGCAAATGGTTTGGTCTTGAAATTGTGCAGTGAGGTTTAGACTTTCATCCGAAGTGTCATTATCTGGGCAGTCAATCTTCAGATCTTTCAGAAAATAGCTCAAAATAAATGCTTGTGATGCTGAACATTGGTAAAGATGTGCTGCTTGCAAAACAGGCTGCAAATCACCCAAACACGCAAATGTACCTGAAAATATTGTCTTGGAATGTGCTTTTACTTGAGCGAGAGATTTGCCCAAAGTGCTGTCATATGAAAATGCAAGAAGGGTTCGTGGCTTCTTCTGGTCCATTGAAAATATTTCTGGCAAAGAAGGGAAAATGGCTGCAATAATAAAGTCTAACTTGTCAAGAAATGCTGCAACACTGTTGATTCTGAAAAGCTCCATTCTGTGTACTTTGCATCCCTGCAGCAGAGTCTTGGCATTTATAGAGTGTGCAAAAACAAAAGTGAAGCATGTGTGATTGTGCACAACACTCTTCAAAGAAGAACAAATGGAAGCATTTGTGGTGTGCTGGGAATTCAAAGTTGTTTTCTTGCTGTGGGTACCCATGCACAGAGCATCATACGTGTACTGCGTGCAACAGTCAATGTATAGGAATTGAGGTGATGCTAAATTCGTCATCAGGATGAGTGTGCACAGACGTGTTGAATTTTTCAATGTCAACATGGTTTTGGCTTCTCGTTTCACTGTATCAATCTCTGGAATACCTCCTGGAATTGCTCTTTCCAAAAAATCTTGATCAGAGTGAATACTGGACATAAATACATCTGGTGTTTGTGGCATAAACAATTTTTGTTGGCCAGTATCTTCCAGCTTTGTGTGACCTGGTTGCTTGAACAACTGATATGCTACAGGGTCTTTTGTCACCCATTTTACAACCTGGAACAATCAAAAGTTGAAAATGAACACACACCTGAATCTTTTGTTGCAGGAAAGACACTCATTGAATCAAGAAATACATACTCCTGATGGATGAGAAACCATTCCTACAAAGGCAGCTTCAATGAGTGGAAGGTCAAAAAGATATTTTATTAAGTCTACAAAATCATCCAGCATTCTTCTGTTGGAAAACACAGGGAGTTGAGCCTTGTGAAGAATACACAACTGAGCTGCCACTTTCCAAGACAAGAGCTTCTCAAATGAAATCCTCTTGTCAGGCCAAGGCAAACCAAGAGACCTTTCAACCTCCCGAGAAGTTGTCTGATCACAAAGATACCGAGCTCCAAACCAGAGGAGGAAACGTGTTAACACATGAGCAGACGACAGATTCTGACAACTGAACCCTTGTGGAACTCTGGTGGACAGTTCACATGTGTAGCTGTGTCTGTGCTTTGTATCTTCATCCATCCACTGCAAGGAGAACCCAACAGTTTGATTGACTTGTTTTGGACCAACCAAAGTCAATGAACTCAAGAATGGACCTGGTGAACGAAATGAAAAGTACTTGAAGCAGTTTTCAGCATCAAACAGTGCTTGAAATTCAACAAAAATTATCAGATGAAATCCCAATCTGCAAACATCCCAGAATTCAGTGTCCCCAGTGATTTTTGTGATGTCTACCCAAGAAGAATATTTGAGCAGTGCTTCTGTGGTTTTGTCTTGTGGTGGTTTGTTTGTTTCCATGTGGAGTTTCACAACCTTTGTGTTTTGTGTCTCTTTTGAGACAAGATGTTCTTGATTGAGGGACAGTTGTTGGGCATCTTGCTCCAGCAAAGTTTGTGAAATTGATGTTAGTCCAGGACTGTGTTCTCTGTTCTTCCACAGGGTGATGTCAATCCAACTGCCCATCAGTTGGGATAAGAGCGACAGAAACAGCGTGAATGCAGTTTTCTTGAAAGGCGATTTGTCTTTGACAAAATACTGAATTTTGTGCAACAAGCCTGAATCTATTTGCAACAAAGGAGACTGTTTTGTGGACAGATATGAAGACAAGGGGACAAAACCACTTGACAGTTGTCCATGATATGGTGTGATGGAGTCTGGCTTCCCATACAAAGAAATTGTCTCTTTTCCTGACAACGTTGTCACTGGTCTGAACACTTCTGTTGGAATGATAATTCCGTAAATGTCATATTCATAGACAATTCCAGGACTGCCATGGAAAACAGGTCGGAATTGAAATTCACCCTGCGATGGTATTGGCCCATGTAAAGTTGTTCTTCTCATTTCTGACAATTGTTCAGCTGTTCTTTGCAGTTGGATAACAAAGCAATCATTTTCACCAGACAGATCAAAAAGCAGTGTTCCAACATTTGTTCTTCCTGACCCAGCTGAGACACGCTGGTACGAAAGATTTCCATCAAAGTTTTCTCCCAGTCTTTCCAAATAAGATTCGCACACTGTTGCATTCTTGGGCCAATCAGTGAGAACATCCAAAAGAAATCCTTCTGGCTTGGTAGTTTGGACTGACAGAAAGTCAGGGACAGCAGAACAGTGGCACAAATAATCTATCATGCAATCATTGATGTGAACAGGTTTGCACTTGGTGCTGGAGATCAGAAAATCAACAGCAACAAAACTGTACCCTGGGTACCAGTACATAATGATAGTTTGTGAGGCAGAACTGGAGTACAGCCTGTGGTTGGCCCCAAATGTTTGTGTGTCACAAATGGGTGTCAGACTGTGAATCTCATCCAGAGCGGCGATGCCTCCATACAAGCAGGATATTCTGTCCAGTTCTCCCACATATTTCAAACTGACTATTGTTGAGTTGATTTGCATCTGACTTGCTGATTGGAGAGCAAGAACAACAATGCTTTGAGAACTATTGTTGAAGACAAATGTTTTTGCACTACTGTTGTTGTTTGCAGTCAGTATTAGTTTGTGATTTGGACTTAGCTTGTGTGAAGAATAGTTTAAATGATGTTCAAGTGCACCAAACATCTCTGTGTCATTCTGCCACAAGTGCACAAGGCACTGAAATGAAGAAGTTCTGTATCTGTCCCTGATCAATTGCAGTTGCTTTGAAAGGTGACCAGGTCCATCGTGAACAGTGGCCACAAATACTCCCACCAAACCAACTGTGAGGCACAAATCCCTCTGCACAAGAACATGAAAGGATAAAAAGGTTTGCTTCAGAGTTGGAAGCCAGTTTGTTTCCTTCATTGTGCCTTGTGCATCCAAATAGTGCAAATAACTGAAACTTACTGTTGTGTTTCTGTGCTGGACTTGGAAAGTAATTGTGAACTCAAACATAGTGTTTTCATGTGCATGTCTTGACACAGCCACCTCCTGAAAAGCTGGGTAAAGATTGAATGCAGAGTGGAATCCACAGTACTTGAACCTGTGAGGATTCTTCACAAGAAAAAATGTCTCAGAACTGAACAACTGGTAGCCCTTGCTGACAACAATGTGGCCTTTGCAACAATCAAATCTGCTGCTCCCAAAATAGATCTTCCCAAAATACAGGTGCACACCCAATACTTTGTGCACATGGAAAGTCCAAACATCTGTGCATGTAGGCAAACGAATGTCTCGCCGGCTTGCTGTGTAAGAGCAGAATTTAGCAACAGCAGTGTTGATGTTTTGAGAAATTTTTCCGGTTGGTGCAGGAACAGAATGGAACCACAGCATCACTGTCATTTGTGCTACTCTGTCAAAAATATTGAGCCTTTTGTGTGTTTCACATTGCAGTATCTGAAATGGGCTGGTCGGGACTGGGCTCCCCCTACTTTTTCCAAACATTTCCACATCTTTGTGATTTTCCCAAATCTCATACGATTTTAGGAGTCTGATCAATGTCTGAGTAAAAATATAGCCAGGGGTTTTGCACAGTGAATTTGCAATATATTTTTCCACGTATGCCATCCACACTTTTCCATCCATTAAATTTTCTCCAAGTGGCTCAAAGTGCAAAGAACACAAATCAGACTGTACCTCATTTGCAAAAATTGAAAATAACATGGAGACCAGCAGCAGCAGCCGCACACTCTTCATTGGTTTGACAGTGCTTGAATATGAAGCAATCAAACTTCTTTGTGTCACAATTTCATTTTTTGCTGGCAGGTCCTTTCTTGAAAAGGCCAGCGACGGACACTCGAAATTTGCAACTCCAGGGCAATTCAAATTGTGCAAACAAAATCAGACAACTCAATTCATAAGTATTCCTGAACACAAAACAGCTGCCAGTTCAGAAACAAATTTATCATTGGTTGCACTGGGAAAATATGTTGCCTCTAACTTTTTGCAATGTCAGTAACATCACACTTTTCAATTTCTTTGGGTTGTGATGAGAATGAACAAGATATGAAACCACACCTCCAACTTTCTGCTCCACCTGAAAGAAAATGTGAAAAAAAACAACAAAAAAGAAGGAAAACCCCTGCACTCATTCGACAGCGTTGACTGCTTGATTTTGCACGAAAGATTGGTTCATTTCATTTGCCTTTGGTCATTTTTGTGGACTCAAACACACAAACCCAAACTTCTTGTGTTTTTGTTGCAGCTTTTGGCGACCCAGGTGTGTCCATATCATTAACAACCTCTCACGCTGCACTCAATCTGCTGGAATTGTGTTTCCAATTTACTGCTTTTGCTGATCATGTGACCATCAACATCCTCAAAAGAAAAATTATTCACTGTGGCTAAACTAGCAAACACATTGAGTGGATTTTATGGAAGAGTAGAAAAACCTTCCAGGCATAGCCATTGTTGGCTAAAAATAACATGCAGCTGGAGAACCCCCCCCCCCCCATCCAAAAGCCAAAAGAAAACACGTGTTTCAACTTCACTGTTATTCACTCCCATCTGCATGCCCAGCTCTTACTGGCAATAAAAATGTTATTTTGGCGTCAAAAGCGAAGCGTTCATTGCTTCGTCGTGACAACATTTCCCCCCCTCCCCAACACACACACACCCAAAGTGCGGCGTCTTTTTTTTCGAGCAGAGAACAAGCCCGAGCAGTTCTCACACCTTTGCACTGGTCATGTGAAGCTCATTGAGTGGAAAGGTGCAGCTGCATGGAAGACAATCCGAGTCTGATCTGAGGGCCTGGGTCAGAAAGTGTCTTGCACCCGATAGTGCATTGATCAGGAAATCAGATTGGTCTGTTCCGCGGTGCTGAGGCGAGGCCTTCCCTTCCCATTCCCCACACGTGGAGCGGTTCGAGGTGGAGCAGCTTTTCCACTCTGCCACTTGTCCCACAAAAATCTTGTCCCAAGACACCAAACTCCATCGTCAAGGGGCCAAACATGTTCGAGTGGGCTGCATGGCTGGGGTTGACCAGGAGCCCAGACTCCCGGGCTGATGTCGTGTGGAAGACATCGCATCTTCCCACGCGGATGTTCCAACTTTTGACGGTGTGCTGAGTACCTGGAGGAGCTGCTTTGGTGGAGCTGCCCAAAGCCGAAGCTGCTCCCCAAGCCAGTGCCCCGAGCCAATCTATTTGAGCTTCAACACAGTTCCCTTGCCAGGAGTTTTACTCTACGAGGCATGTTCAACAAGTCTTGCGTCGAATCCAGTATTGTGGTCGAGTTTTGGTCGATGTTTCCGGCGTCCAGTGAGCAACCTCTTGACTTGTTTGCGACCATTTTTATTCAACTTTGCGCAACATAAGTCAAACATAACATAAGTAAAGAGTTGAGTGAAGTGACACTTGTTGGTAAGTGAGTCAATTCATCGAATCTCCAGTGTCCTTGGTCAAATCTGGTTCAAAGTTCCTGTGCTTGAAGGCAAATGTCAAGGCTTCACAAAGGTACCAAAATTACTCAAAATACTCGTTGCGCGCAAGTACACATGAGCGCCAATGGAAGGCCATTCTAGCAAATGCGTGCCTGAACTCATCACACTCAATCACACTGATGACAGCATTCACTTGTTCCATCACTTCCCCAATGTCCTGGAATCTCTGTCCTTTGAGATGTCACTTGATTCTTTGGAAAATCCAAAAGTCCGCAGGCACTAGGTCGGGTGAGTACGGTGGGTGGCCTAGAATTTGGGTGTTGGTGTTCCTCAGGTAGTTGGTGACCCTTGCAGACCAGTGCGCAGGTGCGCCGTTGTGATGCAGCAACCACCCATTTGCCCAAAGCTGAGGCTTCACTGTCCTCACACCTTGTTGGAATCGTCTCGCCCATCGGTTGACAGAGGCTCAGCAGTAGGCAGCAGGATCAAAACTGTTGATGATGTGCCAGAAGATATTGGGATTTGACATCCCCAGGGATACTACAAATTGAATGGCAACCCTTTGCTGGACCCATGGGTCATCAGGATTTGCACCTGCCAGACTTACTTGCAGCAAAAAAGTGACAGCAAATAGCAAAATGCATCCCATCGCAGCACCTACCAAAGTCATGTGACTTTGCTGTGACCTTCTGTGGAAAATTCCAGTGTGTCTGGGTCAAAACCAGGTCAGACATTGAGGTCAACATCTCCTCTGACTTGTCCTAAAAGCATGCCTCTGTGATGGGTCTCTTCATTGAGATACTGGATTCGACGCAAGACTTGTTGAACATGCCTCGTACTGGAGTGAGAACAAATGCAAATATGACTTCTTTCTCCAGTGCAGCCAAGCCGGAACCTGAGGCTGCACAACCATGGTGCCAAACGCAATGGCGTAGTGTATGGTCCGCCCAACCGGGGCTGCCGGCACACAACACAACCAGGACACCAGATTGTGACCTGGAGCTGGGGCCCATTTGGACACTTTATCCCGTCACAAGAAACACATCTGTTCTTTCACTCCAGTTTTCTTTCCGCCATGTGTTTGAAAGCAAAGCAAATTTCAGAGTTGGGGTTGCTATCTCCAAAGGCCGAACAAGTGGGCGGACGGGGTTCTCGCATACTGAGTGCACGCGGGGCCTGGGCCCTTCTGACCTCCGACGCAAGAATTGAACCCCACTGATTTGCACAGCACATGAAAAAGCAGGGTCACCCCACTCAACCCTCTTCCGCCTGTGCTGGCACCTCCACCCCCACACTCTCTCATTCACTCACCAACCATTGGATTCACGAGACTGTCGCAGCGACTTGACACAAAGTTGTCCGTATCCAAAGTCAGAGACGCAGTGCCCATCGCAAGGTTCCGTCTGTTTATGTCGCTCCTGTACGAGTCTCACTGAATCCCTATCCTCTGCGATGCTCTATGGCCGTGGGTCCCTTGGCTGGTTTATCCTGGACCTGGACCAGCGCCTGGCCTCGCCGGGGCTTAGCTGGTTTGGGCGAGGGCGGGGGCTCCGGGGGCCCCGGCACCAGCCCGGGCGGAGACTTCCCGCCCCCCGGGGACTCAGCGTCAGGGTTGCCCGGGGTGGTCCCCGGCGCCGCCGTGGACTTGGGCGCCGAGGGGGCCTGGGACGTAGCCTTCGCCGGGGGCGAGGCAGGGGGAGGTGCTTTGTCCCTTGGGCCGCCGCCGGCCAGGTGCAGCTCCACCAGAGCCTCCCTCGTCGCTTTGCCTCTGGCTTGCAGAGCTTCATTCATTTCTCGCGTGGCTTTGCGTTTCTGTGTGTGCCTACTCCTACCGTACAAACTGTTGTAGATTTTCTCAATTTCCCTCATGGCCTTCGTGTCTTTTGCCGTCTTCCTTTTCTTTTTGGTGGGTGGGCGTGGCTTCGCTTCCACTGCGGGAAGGACGACAGGCTTCACTTCGCTCGACGGCTGCACGGGTTGGGTCTTGCTGAACTGAGCCTGGTACTCGTTCTTTACCGTTGGTGCCGTCGCCGCTGAACTGACGGCGTCGGAAGTGACCTTCGTCTCAGGCTCGGGCGTGGCGGTGTCATTGGGGAGCGCGGGAGGCACCTCAGCAGCGATGGCCAAGACGGCGTCGGTGACGGCAGCGGCGTTGGCGCCGTCAAGGGCGGGCGGGGCGGCGGCGCAAAGCCGGATCCCACACATGGCGCCGGCGTTGGTGTAGGCGTCGGCGGTGGCATCGGCAGTGGCGTCGCTGGGAGCGCCCTGGGCAGCGGCGGCGGCGGCGGCAGCGGACGCGCGCACGACCTCACGGTTCCGCTGCTTCTGCGCCGCCACAGCGTGCGCCTCCGCCTGCGCCGCCATGGCGTTAGCGACCTGCTGCGCCTTCAACTGGCGGCGCCGGAACTTACGCGCCTTGATGGTGTGCACCTGCGCCTTGACGTCCTGCGCGAACTGACGGCGCTGCTCCTCCTGCGCCGCCAGCGCCGCCGCCCGGTCCTGCGCCGCCCACATCGCCTTCTGCATCTGAAGAGGAAGGAAGTAAGCGTCACGTAGCTGGTGGACAAAGTCTTGTGCTGGCCTGAGGTGTGTGGTTTCGCTCGTTCTGACCCGTGTTCTCTCTCTCTCTCTGTCTTTCACTCTTTGTCTCTGTCTCTCATCTGCACCCACTCTCCCTGTTTGACGCTCTCATTCTCTATCTCTCTGTATGCGAAGGAGCGGGACATGACCAGGACGCGTCAAGGAGCCTGCGGTGTCAAGATCTCCATTTTTGAAGACTTTGTGCAATTGTGTGTGCATGAAAGGCAGTTGGCATACAAATTCTAACACTGGCATGTGGTGTGTGTTTTCATTCGCTCTGACTCGTGGTTCTCTCTCTTGTCTCACTCACTCACTCACTCACTCACTCACTCTCTCACTGCTCTCTCTCACTCTTGTTCTCTGTTTCTCTCTTGCTCACTCAGACTCTGTCTCACTTGCTCTCTCTCTCTCTCCCCTTCTCTCTCTCTCTCTCTCTCTCTCTCCCCCATGTGTGTGTGTGTGTGTGTGTGTGTGTGTGTGGCCCCCCTGACCTGTGTCCTGTGCGCCCGCAGCGCCTGCTCGTCGCGGATGAGTTCCTGCTGCGCGCGCAGCGTCACGGCGGCCGCTGCCGCCTCCCTGCGCCGCGCCGCCGCGACCCGCTCCGCCTCCGCCTCCGCCCTGCGCCGCTCCGCCTGCACCGCGCTCTGCAGGGACACGTGACATGTGAACGCGGGACGTGCAGTGTGGGTAATACAGGCTGACAATCAGTTTCACTCATTTTGAAAACAATGAGTGAATGTTTTTTTTTTTTTTTGATACAAATTTCAAACAACCATACAGACAGTTTGCGTTTGCCCAAACCACACTGAATGAAGAGACATTGCTTTGATTTTCCATAGTCAAATGCCTGTCTCACGTCACACGTTTTGACATTTCGTGTTGCAACCAAATCTCAAAATGTTCCGAGTGAATTCCGCATTCCCACTTCAGATTCAAATTGTCTTTGTGGGGCTGCGAGCGCATCCACTGTTGGGTTCTGAGACAAACATATCTCGGGCACAACCTTCGGAAGGCGGAGGCTTCAAGAAATTACAGTTCTGCAAAAAGTCAGGTCAGAGTTGATTCCTAGACCTGACCCCCCCCCTCAACCATGGAACTCCTTCCTGCCTTGGTTCCCCTGAACGTACCCCCTGTCCCCATGGGGCCTCAGGACCACGCCCTGCTCTGGGTCCATGTTGGGGTTGAATCACCCCTCACAACGGTCTTGGGTCCCCTGGCAGGTTGAACACCCCTTGACGCATCCAAGGCAGTAACCCCCCCCCCCCCCATGTGCACATGAGGACTGAGGACCACGCCCCTGGCCTGGGTCCGTGGGTGTCGGCTTGAAGACCCCTGCACGCACACAAGGCACTCACCACGGCCTTGTTGTGCTGGACCTCCGCCTTGCGCACCTTCTTCGCCGCCTGCAGCACCGTCTTCCTGTCCTTCTTCAGGATCTTCCGCGCCTTCGACACCACCTTCCGCGCCTCCGGTGGAAGTTTGGTAGGCGTGGCCTTCTTCTTGGGTGAGGCAGCCTTTCCTTTGGCCGTCACAGTGTTGACCTTGGCACCCGTCGCCGGTTTGACCTTCACCTTGGGCGCTGTCTTGACCTTGACAGAAGGCTTGGCGTTGGACTTGGCCGGTGGGATATGGATGACCACTTCCTTCACCTCAGGCTTCTTTTTGCTGGCTGGTTTTGCCTCGGCGCGCGTTGCTGAAAGTGAAGGCACCATGATGTTTCCCCTGTAGATTGTCCCGTCTACCCCTCACAGCGATGCTGTTCGATTTACATTTTCCCTTCCGAGAATTCTCGGACTCTCGACCCAAGAATCTGAGAGCCCCAAGCTTTCTCAGATTCTCAGATGTTCTCTCGGATCCTCTGGGATGAAAATGCTATTCGATTTACACTCTTGGATGTTGAGAATTGTCAGATTCTCGGGTGTAAATCGAACAGCATCCATGTCACTTGTTTGAAGTTGAAGTTGGAACACCTGGTTCTGTTTCAACAAAAGGCTGGTCTGAGGCCGTTGAATTTGATTCGGAGGCCACAGCTGCACGGTGGATTTCAGACACAGGTGTCCAAACCTCAGATCTGGTCCAGATCTACCTGTCTGAGTCCTACAAAGCGAGTGTCCACTCGTGGGGCAAGACAGGTGGACAGGGACTGTGCAACGGGACGGGTGCAGGTGTATGCAGATGCCTGCGCGTCTGAAGAACATACCACACCCTGTGCACACCAGTAAACTGCGCGACAAACCTGTGGAGTCCAGACAGGCAGAATCTGGATCTCGATCTGCAGAACAGTTCGTCCAAGCAGACAGGGTTTGACTGCTGAATGAGACTGACAGGCTTGGCAAGTCAGCCTCAGATCTGCTGCTGCCCAGAATATCTTGCAATTCAGTTGACTGAATCTTGTGTCGTTCAAGTAGATTCTACTTTGGCTCGAAATTTGGCGCTTACCTTGGTAAACAAGCAAAATAAACAGGAAAAACAACAAAAAGAGGCCACATTTCGCCATGGTTGACGTTGGAGCGTTTGGACGACGCAACGTCGCGACAGTTGTGACGTTAGCGTCGCGACAACTGTTTGCACTTTCCCACGGTGGAGGCCGAGACACGCGCCTCAAAGTTGCGCAGAAAACATGTATCGGAAAAAAACAATTCAACAAACCTGCACAACACTTGCTTGGAGGTTCGAGGGAATTCAGTACGTCGTTTATTTTGCTAAAAGTACAGAAGCAATTCAGACGCTAATGCCAGGCGAAACTGAAATGTTCACCACCGGCACTTCGGACCGAGCGGGGCGGCTTGTTGCCCGTTTCGTCGTCAGGGCAGCGCGTCACCCCCGCCTGCAGCCGCCGTCGCGTCTGCACGCACCACGCAGATCCCGCACGTTTTCTGGGAAAACGGAAAAATATTCTTTCAAAAACACGATCAGAACTCCTCTCCGGACCTTCTGAAACTGTCATCACAGGGAAGAGTTCTCACTCACTCACTCACTCACTCACTCACTCACTCACTCACTCACTCACTCATCATTCATTCATTCATACACACTCTGACTCACTCACTCACTCACTCACTCACACACTCACTCACTCACTCACTAATTCATTCATTCATTTATTCATTCATTCATTAACTCACTCACTCACTCACTCACTCACTCATTCATTCATTCATTCATTCATTCATTCATTCATTCACTCACTCACACACTCACTCACACACACTCACTCACACACTCACTCACTCACTCACTCACTCACTCACTCACTCACTCACTCACTCACACTCTCACTCACTCACTCACTCACTCACTCACTCACTCACTCACACACTCACCCTGCAGTCCATCTTCATAGCGTAAGAGTCATGCGTGGGGCAGCCGTTTTCTGCACACCAGTCCGGTCTCCCGTCCTCGCAGGCACCCCAGTACCACGCCAAGGCGTCTGCGGTGAAAACAGTACTGCGAAGTGCTTTATGTAAGGGTTCACACACGCTGTAAAAATGATTCCTGCGAAATCACTTTTCGAGACCTTTGCATGGTCGAGAGAAGAGTTGTTGATTGAACAGGAACATTTTCTCAGTGTGTGAACTGCCACAACAAGGTCACGTATGACAGGCTTGTGACCGCAGCAGGCGTCGTGCGTTGTCGTTGAGTGCTGCGATTCGCCACGCCAGCTGAGATCTACATTGCGATGATCGTCCACGGACAATTCGCAGGTGTTGTGTCTCAGGGTCAATTGAAGAACATGATGAACGTTTTTACCAAAGCAAACTTTCTTGAAATGACGAATTCGAAGAAGAAAGCTCGCCGGAGAGAAAACTGGAACTGTTTGGAGAGGACTTTGTGGGCCCAACCTCGGCGGTGGAGATGGAGGGCTTCTGACTCGAGAGGCAAGCCCCTTGGTCAAGTGAAAAGTCAGAATTCCAAATGTACGTACGAGCAAGGAACCTTGTTCTGCACTCAACACAGGTCAAAACGGTCTTTCGTGATGTTGATGGCTGGTCACTGTCCATTGCCTCAGGAATATCTTCTTCAGTGTGTCTTCAATCGACCCTTTGAGTTGATCTTCTTTGCTATCAGAGTGAAACAGAGGAAATGTCGTGTCTTACCTGGAGACGCAAGCAGAATCCAGGCGATGAGAATCCAGACCCACCTAAGCATTCTCTGTGTGGTGTTTGAACGGCACAGCTGACAATCTGAGACACCGTGCACACGACGGGGTTCAGACCCTTTACACACTCGTAAATTTGTAAGGCTCCCTCCTACACCAAGCGAAGGCGGAAATGTGACCAAGCAACCTCTCTGCCTGTGGAATCCAGCGAGGAGAGTTGATTTTCCAGCAGTTGTCACGTTGTCGGTTCTTTCATGGTGCTGCCGCACCCGTAACTTTGGGTGGGGGGGGGGCAACGAAGGGAGACCCGATCTTTCATGAGATAAACCTTGGCACAGGGCCGTGAAAAGGACGCAAAATCTAATTCGTTTTCCAGTGTAAGAGAGGCTGGATGCTACGCTTGGATCCGCCTCTCCCCAGCCCGGATCACAACTCCAGAAAAACAAGATTCTATTTCGGAGTTCGGGTGACGGTATCAGAAGGCGTTGACAGACATGACGAAGCCGCTTCGGATACGGAGAAAAACGCCACAACAACTCTTCTCCAAAACTCATTTGATTCCTTCACAAAAGATAATTTGCGCACAAGAGTGTCTGGACCCTGATCACAACACTGAAGCTGAAGAACTTCGCAGACGTTTACAAGGGTCATTCACTGAAAGCTTTTGTCATGTTCTTGCAACGTTGGGTCTGAATCGATTGACCGAAGACGCTGTTGTTCTCTGCGCACAGAAGTTTCACAAGATGATCTCAGCAGGCCCTGCAGGTTTTCTGTGGAGAAGAAACATTTTGTAAATCTTACAATGCATGCTTTATCTTCGTACACTGTTTGTAAATTGGTGTGTGTGTGTGGGGGGGGGGAGTGACAAACCAGTGTGTGGAATACAAGCCAATCGACAGCTAAAAGTGAAGGAAGGTATGGAACACGTGGCAGAATTTCCTGTCTCTACCAACAGAACCGTTCGGGTACATCGCGCGTGCGAGGCGAACGTGCGCGTGATTCGGGGCGCTACAGGTCACGAGCTTCTGTCGCCCGTGCGGGGGCGCTACTCACCGGACAGAGGCGCCGGTGCCGCGGGCAGGACGCGAACCTGTTGCACATGTGATGCATCAGGTCCCGGCAACCTGAAACGGGAGGGCAGAGGCGTGACACACAGGGCTGGTGACACGTGCAGGGTGGTGGAACACACAGGGTTGGGACACACACAGTAGAGGGCAAACCAGGTGGGGGGGGGGCAATGACACGGTGGGGACACACAGGGTGGGCGAATGGAACGCACATACAGAGGGACCAGGGAGGATGGAGCAGGCACAAGGTGGGAGTGACACAGCGTGGAAAACGGAGTGGCGGGGGGGGGGCACACACGATGGGATAACGCACAGAGTGGCCTCACGCCCAGGGTTAGAGAACACATGGAGTGGGCAGCACACTACGAGGTAAGAAAATACACAGAGGAAGGGGAGCACAGTGATTGGGCCCTCCTGACCTGCGGGTCTCCTCGGGCCTCCCCTCTCCGGGGTCCTGGGGCTCGCCCGTCCACTTCCGCTTCTCCTCGGGACGAACCTCCCGACTGTGTTTACGGGTTCGGGCACCGAGCACAGGTCACACGTTTTCTGAAAATAAATGCAAACGTCAGGCATCACGAGCCTGAGGTAAAGTACTGTTCACAGATGGTGTCACACTTGAGTCGCACTGTGGACCGCAGTCTATGGCTGAAGATCTGCCGCTAACTCACTGCGACGTTCACGGATTTGTACAGGGTTTAGGCTGGAAACACACTCCCAGTGACACAATAACCTGCATCATGCTGTTTCATCATGCTGTTGCATTGCCCCATTGGGTTCGTATGGAGGCTGCTGTTGCATCACCCCAACTACTCCGGGAGCGGTTGGGGTGATGCAAAAGCAGCCTGATGTTGACCCAATGGGGCGATGCGACAGCACGACGCAACAGCACGACGCAACGCTTCAGTGTGTCCGCACCCTGAGGTGAATCGCTGACGTCACGTGAAACAGGTGTGTGCACGGTTTACCCTGCAGTAGGCGAGTCGCATGTGTCGGTAGCGGGGACAGCCGCGTCGTCGGCAGAGGTGACCGAAGCGGTCCCGGCAGTCTTCAGCGCCACCTGTGGGGGAAGAGACGCTGTGTACCGGTGTCAGGGGGAAGAGAGGGCGCGCTGTGTCCCGGTGTCACCGGACGTGGAGACCCAGAATTTCCCAGGTGTACCCCTCCCAAGTTATACGCACTCAGGCAGACCTCTTGGGGTATGGATGCATTCAGAGAAGACGAGTGTTATTCGCAATGCTTCGGTACTGTATCCACATACTGCCTTGTTGGGAGACCTCACACCTCTGAACAACAAAGGGCTCTGAGAACCAAACTCACCAGTTCTGGTCAGCGGGTATTACCCCTCAAAAGCAACTTTCTAGTTTTAACAACTTTACAGTTTTATGCCACAGGTGCAAAATTTAGCAATTGACTCACTGCTAAATATTTCAAAATTGGACTTGGGGCCCACCCCCGAGGATTACCCAACTGACCTGTCACCATGGATTCGTCAGGGAGACCTTCCATCATATTCGGGAGGGGAGTCCGGAGGGTCTGTGCACCCGACCTGTAAGTTTTTTCCCCTCCGAGGGTGGGTCCTGAACGAGACCGCGATTCGGTTTCTCCAACCCCGATCCTGGATCCGTTGCAGAACACCCTGAGCCCCCCTCCCTGGAACCACAATCAGTAACGAGCACATACCTGGAGACACGAGCAGATACAGGAGCAGGAACATGTACGGTAGTCTCGCCATATCCATACAGCACCACCTCGTCGTGTCGGCTCCTCACCTTCCGTGCCACCAATTCACGGGTTCGCTGGCCAATGCGGGTGCGGAATGTCGAGTCTTCTTCTTCTGCCGTGTTGTGTGGAGCAACTAGAGTGTAGGTCCTCTGACGAAGGCCGTACCAGCCATGCCACCTGTCGTGTTTGTTGACAGTTTTGTCTCAGTTTTCACGTGCGGGTCCAGTTTGGGGTCTCACAGGTCCTTTTGAGTCCACACAAGACGTGAATTGTCCCCTTGGATACAATGCGATGGACCCAGCCCTGTGCAGTGGATTCAGAATGGGTCGCGCGGGGGGGGGACTGTTTGGGGTATGAATCACGGAGGGAGATGAGTGAACCAAAACAAGCAGCCCAAAGACGTTTTTGGGCAAAAACAAACCAAAATTCACAAAGCAACACGGATGACACCAAACTAAAGGATTTTCACATTGGTGATGCGCGGTCGTTTTTTTGACGCTGGCGTTAAAATTTGACACCGAACCCATTGATGGGATTTTTGACGTCGGGACAGAAAACGACAGCGCGTCACCCAATGTGAAAATCCCTCAAAGTGGAGGCACATCTTTCCCGTTTGGTTGGGTCCTTTGGCAAGCCTGGATCCGCTCCACTTCGTTTTCGCGCTGTGCTCTGGTCCAAGCATTGAATCTTTTGTTTTTCGTTCAGCGCGCCCACAGACAACAAACCTTTGATGGCGTTCACACGTGCGCATCATGCAGGCGACACAAACTCGATTCACAGAGGTCAAAACAGCGGCCAAATTGGATCGAAGAATTTGACAGGCGCGTGTTGAGAAACTTTACGAGTGTGTTGATTCACGTGCTGACCAAACAGTGAAAAGGACCTGTTGACGAGTTTGACAACGAAATGAGCGAAAAAATAGCGAGGTTGAGCAAATGCGCCCGTTCCTTTTCCAAGGTGCCCTGATGTTCAGATGGTGATGCCGAAGCCAATTTTGCACTGGTCATTGGCCGTCAGAGCAAATTTATTTTCTGTCCCACCAATCTGCCGATTGGGGCACCGCACGTGAAAAGGAAAGGGGTGGTTGCTGAAAGTCTGTAATGTTCCTCACAGATTCTCAAGGACGCCACAGCGGGACTGAATCAGGTTTGTGAGTGAACAAACCCTGGTACACCGGTGGCGAACCAGCCTTGTGGGGTGAACTGAACCTTTCTCACCAGGAAAAATCTGTCTGAGGGGGAACTGGACCACACTAGGGAGTTTCAGATGCAACACGTTGGGACCAAATTTTCAACGGCCGGTGCCAGAAAATGTGCCATTTCACATGGGAGATGGAGTCACTACAAAGCCCATTTCCGTGGTTCTTTCCTGCCCACAAAACAAACCCAACACAAAAAAGACAACTGGAGCTCTTTTTCACTACTCTTGTCTATCCTTCCATGAAAAAGGTTTTGATATTACATTGGTTTTCTGTGGAAGAAATATGAATGTTGAAAGGTGTGTTCCCACATTTTTTCCCATGTTACATGACATGTAAAATGGGACTGGAGGATGCCTCGTACAGGTTGCATCTAAAACTCTCTACTGACGTGAACTAAGCCTCCCACATCGATCGCGAACCAGGTGGTTCCTCGGCTGAACTGAAGGTCTCTCACCCAGAAAAACCTGTCCGAGGGGGAACTGAATCACACTGGGGTAAACTGAACCTGCTACACCGGAAGTGAACGGGTCCTGGGCCTGAACCTCCCACATCTGAGAGTTGAAGCGCCCATTTCAGAAAATTGAACCTCACACACCGGGATGGAAACTTGTGGAACGGACAGCTCTTCCAGTCCAACTTTGGTCGAAAGCTTCTTGTGACTCGTTGACTCCCAGTTAGAAGCGAAATGTACGCAACGTTTCTGACGCTCTCACACAACAAGGAAGATATAAGCACTTCATCCTTTTGACACAGTTTATTTCCAACTTGACCACAACGCACGAAAACATTAACAGACGCAGACAATGCTTATTTTTCAAACCCAATCACCCAAAACAAAGAGAATTGGAACTTCAGAGAGAAAACGCACTATTGTCCTTGTCTTCTCCCCAAGGTTTATGAGCAATGTTCGGAACATAGTTACAAGCAGTACGGCTTCTTCGGAGGTCCACACAAAGCTACACGAACAACAGGTTGAGTACACAAAAATAATACACGTGTTGACCGGAAGCAGCCTCGTCCACCAGAGGCCGCTGCTTCTCCCACAGCGCACCAGGTGGCGCCTCTTCACGGCAGCACGCGCCGGCAGCGGAGGGAGTCGCGGGGGAGGTAGCCGCGCATACAGAGCACCCGCACCGGGAGCTTCGGGAGGCGGCGGCCCCTCCGCGGGGGGCGGGGCGGCGGGGGCGGCCGGGGCGCGGGCGGGCGGGGGCGGGGGGGGGGGGGGCGCGGGGGGCGGCCGGCGGGGCGGGGGGGCGGGCCGGGGGGGGGGGGCGGCGGGCGGGCCCCCCGCGCCCCGGGCGCGCCCCCCCCCCCCCCCCCCCCCCCCCCCCCCCCCCCCGGCCCCCCCCCCCC
>JAAUXT010118969.1_pt1 | contig 20255 bp, 15 predicted proteins | sample 7278171 | NCBI WGS metagenome assembly JAAUXT01 (sample SAMN14350112, study PRJNA611818) | marine sediment metagenome | isolation source: surface marine sediment (1.8m) | place: French Polynesia: Moorea | collected 2018-08 | reverse complement strand
TTTATGTTGACAATACGCTTTAAAGTCTGGTTCCCACGCTCCTTATTGTTGATTTCAGTTCTTGCCCCCCCCCCCCCTCAACAGCCCCACGGTGGTCAACCCGGTCCCACCCGTGGAGGATCCGCACCTGCGGCGGGCGGCGTAATGAAGGCGCCCGGCGCGGCGTCACCTGAGGCCCGCCCCGTCGTGGACCCGGCCCCGGGACACGCTCCCGCGCGCCGCCATACCTGCGGCCCGAGTCACGCTCCTCCGATCTAATTGAGAAAAAAGCTCCTGAAGATGCATCAGGGAAATGCGGACTTCAAAGTCTTCTGTGAAGTGATGAGGACGTGCGAGAATGGACACCTCGAGATGTGAAGTGACTCATTCTTGGATCGCCATGAGAAGTGCGGTGTGTGAATCAGTGGAAAAAACGCTGAAATTTCTTGGGGCTGAGCCCAAGAAAACTTGACAGGTTCAACTTGAAGAAAGTGGATGTCTTTGTTCCAGTCCGGGCAGATGGATTTTACCAACTGCCTCTCAAAAGAAAATGACAAATTAGCAAAATAACTTGGGAAAACTTTTCTTGAACTTACTTCTTTTGTCACTCGCACTTTGTTCCGTTTTTAGGTGGGTCCACGGAGGAGGTGGATTGAATAGGGGCGCAGAACGCTGGTTCTTCACTCATGAATAAATTGGCGTTGATGTATGACAGCTCATTATTAGTGTAAATCCAGGACACAAAGGACCATTAGCCAGCCATGCTTCTTCATTTGAGCTACGGATTAAAAAAAACGCACATAATACAAAGTGATGTGCTGGAATAAGACAGGTGAAAAACCTCACCCCCGGGCAGAGATAACCCCCGCGGTCGTGATTTACCTTTTCTTCCACACCTCGTTCTTTGTCGGCGAACAGTATGGTTTCCCGACAGGACTTTGCTGCGGGTTCTCTCAAGCGTCATTGTCAAGATTGTGTTGCGCATTCATAGACTGTCATTTTCCTGCAATACTTTATCTGAAGAGGGATGTTACGAAATGAAAGGACCCTTTCTTACATCAGCTTCTTGAATTTTTGTTTGTTCAGGCTGTTTCAAACGTTGCTTATTTTTGCCTTCGGAATTTTCTTTCAAGGAAAGCACCTGGACACGAAAAAAATTCTGACAACACACAGAGACAAAACATTTTTTTGTTCCGTGGGCGGAACGCACGAAGTGATTTTCCACCCAGTTTGATGAGACTTGCAGGGCCGGTTGAGGATCTTGATTCAGAGAGCAGATCCCAGCGTCCTAATCCCCAAGAAAATTTTCACGAAAAGAAAAACAAAATTTGTAAAATACGGGCAGTGCATTGCATTGTTTCAGTGCTAGGGAATACGGGTCCAGACCCATGGATTGAGCTCCCCTTTGGATTTGGATGTTGCCAAAAACAATACTTCACCCAGGCAAAGGAGTTGAACGGAGAAGACGTCTCTAGCAGGTGGCTCCCCCTGTGTCAACATGCTTCTGTTTCCCGCAGCTGCTGGAGCATGTAGGACCCATGTCCAAAATACATGTCAGCGCTACAGGGCCACTCACTCAACAGCTGCTCCACCGCTCCATTCACAAAACTCAGACACGACTCGAGATGCGTTGCTGGAAAAAAATTTTTCTCCATAAAAAACGCACTGACGTGTGGTGTGAAGCACGATGTGGAATCCATCGGACATTTCCCCTTTGATATCAAGAAATAACGGCAGTTCCAAACAAATTGTCGCACCATCCAGACGGGATGATCGAACACCTCACAAGAAGCTCTTGGTGCACGAAATCAAAGTCCTGCGAAAGAAGGAATTCTCGTTCACACGGATCCACGCTGAATTTTGCATCTGTCAACACAGCGAGCGGCTCTGTCCCAGTGCAAATTCGCAGTGCTGCGCCCGATCTACATGTTTGATGCCACAAGGCCCCGCTGCCCTCCACTTGCACCATGGAAACACTCCAAATAAGGAGAGCTGTCACATCAGCTGTCTCGTGCAGGGCTCTCCGGGCTAACAGAATCTACTCATCCTGTCATGTCCGTCAATGCTATTCAAATGAACAGAAATGAGACAAATTTCACGTGAGATACTCAGATTAACAAAAGACAATTGAAACTGACGTGCGCGACACCATGCACAATGCACTGACACTGAGTTTTTGGAAATGTTCGATGGAGAGCAGCCAGAGAGAGACATCAGTACAAGGAGGCTCCCAGTCCATAAAATGCATCAAATGTTTCAAAATTCTTCAGGTTTATCAGATAATCGACCTTGCAAGCCTGTGTGAAGCTGTTAGGGTTCACTCACGCCTGGGGACAGATTACTGGGAGATAATGTCACGCTGAGTGAGACAATATTTTTGTCACAGGTACGGAATTTTTCGAGCTTACAAGAAAAATTTCATGTGACAAAAATATTATCGAACTCAAAGTGACATTATCTCCCAGTAATTTGTCCCTTAGAGTGAGTGAAGCCACGTCTACCACAAGATGAGCTGTGAGGAGTGCATTACGAATAGTTCTGCCATGGCTGCAGAAGCCAGTGACTACAAACGGAAGGCGTGCGCTTGGCGTTTACGCAACTCATCGGAAGTGTTTACGTTCTATCAATTTGGGGCGGAAGTGTTTGCATTACCTGCAATCGAGCCGCACAATAAAGTGATTAGTCACCTGAGAGGTGCGTGTTTGATCGCACGTCAGGTCGGTTTCGCACTGGATGCGTCACACGTCGAGTCGCTGCATGTTCCACGAGCTGCATGGAGGGCGCCCATTGATTTGCTGCGCACGCACGGATGTACCCAGCTTGAAACAGGCCTTGGAGTCATTGACGCGCCTTTGTGTGAGGTGAAGTGCTGCATCGATCTGTTCTCAGGATCCCACGCGCAGAGGTCCTCTCGGCTCAGTCGCAAATTTCACAAATTAAGCTACAGCAACCCCCAGAACAGAATGGTCAGAAATGGGTGAAAACGCCCAAAAATTAAGTTTTCGACCAGGGTCAAATAAAAATACATTCAGGAGTTCTGAGCGTGGTCCGTGTTGGATGGAGGCCGCAACAATTTGTGTTGAAACCAGAAGTCGAGAATTGCCCCAACATGACCTCAGAATCACCATGCAATTATCTGCATGAGGTAACTGCTGGGGATCGGTGTTGTAACAGGTAATTACTCACTCATTACCTGGATTCGCGTCTCCTTTGATCTCATTTCACACCTGTAATTAACCTGAAATTACTCGATTAGCTGCCGGCGATTTGATCCTTTGTGGCAAGTCGAATCTACAGGATTCTGTGATCAGTCCCAACACTTTGAGTCACCAGTGGTTGCACGAACACAAACAGAAAACCCTCCATTGCAATTGCATCAACCGAACTGATATTTCACACACACACACACACACACACACACACACACACACACACACACACACACACACACACACAGACGCACACCAAAACGCAAAACTGCTTCACGTCGTACAAGAGGCGAACTCGTTTCTGTGCACCCAAACTGCACGCGGCTGAACATCAGCCTCCACCGCAGCTTCTCGTCAGGTGCGAACAATGCGGCGTCTGATGAAACAATGCGACTCATCCGCCGCCTCCGCTTCACTCGCCATCAACCGAGCTGCTGCAGCTGCCCGTCTGAAAATGAAGGTGGACTTTTCTGCAGGTCGTTCACTCGAGATTTACCTATAGTGAATTTACCGTGTTGTTCCGGACGGGATCAATGACACTGAAACGGAGCAGGCTGCTTTTCGTGACAAAATGGATTCACCAAAATGTATGAAAGTTTGAATTTTCAGTGAAAACTGAGCTGCAGCTGTCTGACCGCACAAGGCTTCCATGTTCCTTTCCCCGATCAGCGCTCAAGAGTCTCACGTGTGTGAAACTCAAGTGCATTAGCGAGACGCATGGAATCCCATTCTGCTCGGTATGGTTGTGTGGCTTCATTTGCTGTTCGCTGTGTGCTGAGCCCAATGCTGTTCAGGTGGATACAGCTCTGAGGACAAACCCCGTTTTCCAACCAACCCCCCTCTATCTTGCACGAAGCTTGGAATTTACGAACGCGCACAAACTTCAGCCCGTGTACTCAGGCTTTCCTGTCAAACAGCGAGGTGCTGCTGCCACTGTCCAACTTCGTGACACTTTTGCGCCGATCGCAACAGTAATTTACGTGTCATTCACACAAAAAAAGGAAACGTTGAAACAAAGCGGCCCAGCAGCAGCACTCGACAGTTCAAACGTGGCTTCAGGGGCAGATCCAGCAAGAGACCACCACCTTTCTGACCCGTGGATAATGTGGTATTTTGTGGTGTTTTCAGTTTCCAAGTGGTGATGAGGCCTCGGTTGGGGGAGGGGGATCGTGGCCTCTCAACCCAAACACCTGGATCCACTGCGGCCGTCCCTCCGTGTGCGCAATTATTACAGTGGTGTATTTCATGTGCGAGAGGTAATTTCCATATCAGCTTCTGATCTCTATTAACTGACGCCGTAATTGTCGTTTTTACGGTAAATTGTTTGTCATTAACCTTGATAGGTCGACAAATACGTGCGACACATGCAATTTCTCCCAAAATGACAGCTTAAACTTTGTGACTGGAGGGTGTATTTGGCTTGGATAAATAGGGCATACTCGGATGTTGTGTCGAGGTGATGTGAATGTAAAATTGAAATAATTTGGTGCTTCCGCTCAAAACTGTGTTGCGGAGGTCTGAGCTTTGCGACGCAACACCCGAATTTCACGCAAAACTTGGTGAAAACACGACACTGATTTTGAAGCAGACTCGAAGGTGTGCAAATTGATAACGTGAGGCAAGGTGTCATTTGCCTGTTCCACGATATTTTATTGGCTTCTCCCTGTTTCCCTGAACAGATGAACCGGTGGCTGGGCCCCCAGATAAGACACTCCACAGACCCTATCACAATGTGCATGTTGACGCCACACACAACACGCGCCGAGGATGCAGGTTCGATAAGACGTATCTGATGTTACACCTGATAAAACCACAAAATAAAACGATTTGTCCACAGAGGAAGTGGAGAACGAAATTCACCCAAACCTTGCTGATGACATTTCGAATGCTTAATTTGACGGTGCATTGTTTTCAAAAACAATTTTTTTTCCACTATGATCCGTGATATGGGCACCTGTATAATTTAAAATCGGCCCAACAAAACATCAAATTTTCATTGATGTATCTGTAAATTTCCCATCCAGTTGGCGCTTTGAAGTTTAATGTAGTGGACACCGGAGACTTGAAATTTATGGTGTTCAATTTTCCGAGGTAAATGTTTGAAACATTTGGAGTCAACCACAATTCTGTGCATTTCCATTTTCTGGATTTGGTCGCCAAACGTGAACGCAGGTGTCCACTGACTGCTCACTGACTTTGCTTGATTCCTTCTCCTGCAACTGACCAGAGCAGAACGAGGACTTGCGTGGAACACATCAGTTCCCCCCTGCAGGACAGGTGTTGATACACTGTGGTCTGAAGGGTTGAACACAATATCCAGTAATGACTCCTAAATCCTGAACTCAATTTCATCTGCTTTGTCAATGCAAATTGTCTCACATGTGGTGGTCGTTTAGCTGGACAAATAAGAAGACAATAAGAGGACATGTGTCGAAAAGTGGACATCATCTGATTGGCAAAAAGAGGACAAACTACAAACCTCGACATTTGGACCCGAGATGAGATGCATTTCCCGTCGAGTGCGGCTTTGTTTCAAAACTTAGCAGCGGGTCTGGTCTTTTTTGTCTTTGCAAATAATCTGCAAAACTTTCAACGGAAACATTTTGACACATAATTGACACCCCGTTAAAAGTTCTCAAAAAGTGAGCAAAGCCAGGGATGAACAAAACTGATAAGGGTCTTCTTGGAAACACCTGGCCAAATTAGCTGGTTTCTAGTTTCAAAAGATGCCATGCTCAGGGTCGGAATAAATCAAAATAACAACTCGGAGGTGCATTATCTGATATGGCCAATTAGTTTCCGTTTTGTGCCTCAAAGAGAAGCGAGAGTTGCCAAGAAGCGGGCAGCTGTGGTGTGGAAGAATTTTGGTGCAAAGTTGAAGAGGTTTCCTTTCATCTGAATTCAATACCCCGCGCATTTGGTGTAGGTACCTCCAGGACCGTAGCACCTGGAAGAATTTGCTGAAACTTGAAAAGAAAAATGAATTGGTGGAAAACGCAGTGAAATTTCTCCAACAAATGCGCGTGCAGAATCCTGGCCATTCGAGATCTCTGAATCCATTTTTTCTCAGACATGCCTCTCCAGTCAAAACCTTCCCAGGTTCAATTCACTTTTCGTGGCCCCATATTCAAATTTGATGAACAAATCCAAGTTTCCAGACAGCCTGTGCACCGATGCCCCCAGCACAACAGGAGTTGCGCTGCAAGATTGGATCCGAACGTGCAGCTCTCGCAGTGTTTGCGGCTATCAGAGATGGCAATATCCTGTCTATAATTGCCTATTTTGTGCACTTTATATCGCGTTACATGGTGCAGAGGTAGAGATAGGCAACAGGCCTTTATCAAATGAGGTAAATTCAACCCTATCTCCTGACGCAAACATGTTTGAAAAGTATCAGAACCAAGCCAGGTTTGTTGCGTTGAAAACGTACGAGGTGCACGGGCAGACGAACAAAGGATGCAACACAGCGAAGCAAACGTTCTTTCGGAACAAGAACATAAAAATGTGGACTGCAAAGGCTTGTCACACACACACACACACACACACAACCACACACACACACACACACACACACACACACACACACACACACACACAACCACAACCACAGCAAAGCAGGGATTTGAGATTTTCTTGATGAATTTGAGATTTTCTTGATGAATTTTTATTTTTTCGTTGCAGGTAAGAATGGAGCTGAAAACTTGAGAATTCTCTTGACCTCAGGTAAGAATTGTTTGGCAAGTCCTCGCCGTGTTTTATTCTTCCTCTGCTCATAACCCACTGTTCAACCAAAACAATTTGCGTTGAGTGCACAAATGCTGCCAAATTGTATTTTGTATTAATTGAAGGGCCGGAACGTGAACACTGCAGCGATAATATTGTTGAGGCAGCGGGCTGAGTGACCATCTGCATCGATTTTGCCCGATTGAGTTTCAGTTGAAAAGTGCAAATTGTTGGGTTGTCATTTTCTCGCCCAATATTTGTGAAATATTACCTTGAGCAAATGGGGGAGCTGTGCCTTTGATTGTGATCCCTCGAAATATTAGTTCTATTCAGACGGTGTGCCAATATTGATGTATGTTCTAAGACCTGGCCCCGGGCTCGCAGGCACGTGCGCAATCGATGCGTGTAATCCCAGGCCCATATTGCGTGCCCAAAACGTAAGGTAGAGGATTATGGAAGAGTGCAGGGCGCTCCATGCAGGCGCAGGAGACGTGAACCTGGAGCCAGCAGGTGTGTGCTGTCAAGAACAATTTTGGCTGGTGAAGACTTTTCTTTTCAAAACTTGCGCACAAGGGAATTTTTTGGAGCCACACAAGTTCTCTTGTCCTTTCCCGTTGCAACACCCTAGCTCAGCCGAAGTGCGTCACACGGACTGTGTGCTTTCGCGTACACGTACATCGTACTCGGCTGTGTTGTGCGTGTGAGCTTCTGGATGCATAAGAAAAATTGTCAGGATTGAATTGGACGACAAAGGAATTCTAGAGTTGGAAGAACGGAAAAGACAATCTGAGGACAAACTTGCTTGTACGCGTTGCTTTCCATTCTCTTCACGGAAAGGCTCCATGTTGAGGAGTTCAAATTACTTCTGCCGTGGAATGAATCCACTGCAGGCTGCCACTGCAGAAGGTAAAAGGTGTTCGATTAAGAAACCTGTCTGAATTGCCCATCCCCCAATCCACCCACATTCTGCTACCTTCCCAAGTGTTGCCGCACCTCCCTCACGGGCATGGAAAACAATCTCTTATTGAAATCTGTCAATCCAGAGCCTGCATACAGAAGCAGGGGACTGTCAGCCCTGACAAAACACCTTACTCGCAGGCGCGCCTTTGTTCTCAGCAGTCCCTTTCAATTCCCATGCAGCTTTTACCTCCCCGAAACTCATTTGCCAGCGCACTGTGAAAATGAATTTCCTTTTGAGAACGTGAGCACAGTGCTTCAGTTGCCAGTGGAAATCAGCATCTTCGAACGTATTGGTGAAAATGAAGGAAATTGTAGGTTCGATAGAGAACATAAAGATGTCCCCTTTGCATCCGAAGGTTGTCAACGTTGACTGTATTTTCAACACGCACGTTCAAAAGGTCAAACAACAGCTCCTGCAGTTTGGTTTTGACAGGGAATGCGGGGCCAGCAGCTCTTTTGTTCAGTCGACACCTTGCCGTTTCAATTAGAAGTCGACTTTTGTGATTTGATTAAACACGGGGCCTCACCCGGCACTGTTATTGAAATCAATGGTTTGTTTGCTCCGCAGCTCACCGCCTTCTTGTCGCAACAATACCTTTCCGAGGTGCGACGCGTATTCAGTTTCATCCCACTCACCTCGAAAGCCAAAAAAGACCCTTTTGTCCCACACCCACTCACCCACCTTACTTCCATCTCACCCCCATCCTGAACAAACAAAATTACTTGCCCGTGTTTTTCCTGCGCGTTCTCTGCCCTTATTTCTTTTAACTCACGTTCAGTCAACAGAAGGCGCGAGTTTTTCTTGGCCTCGTTTCTTTGCGCCTGCGCGAGTATCTAATTTCACGTGGTCGATACGTCGGGCACCCGGTCGGGGATCACTTCCTTTGTCGGGTGAACAAACGACAGGGAGAGAAAACCCGGTGAGATCGTTTGTTTGGCAAACAAGTGGCGCAATATGTTGTGAAGAAGAACGCAGGTTGAAGGTAAATCTGTTCCTGGGACGAGTGATCGGAGAACTGCGCGTGTGACGCATGACAATTGTCAAAATGCCTTCGCCTGGTGCCAAGGTGCCAACACGTGATGCCAGTCTTCTCAAATGGTGCCATGAAAAGCTGACATTTTTGACATTTTGCAGTGTGTCACCAATTCTACATTCAGAGTCGAAGCACCGGAGCATTGAGAGAGACTTTTTGTAAAACACATTCTCTCACTGCAGGTTTGAAAAAAGAAAATTCTGTGAAGTAAACAGCTTTGAGCTGAAGCTTCCAGCAGCGAACGCTTGTCAATAGCGGCGGTGTCGTCGCATCTGGATTGTGTGGCAGCGAGTCAATATTAAACGTGCACTCTGCGTGTATGTACTCGAGCAATTGACTTGGAGAGCATTGCCATAGCAACACCTGCACGGGACAATTAAAGCGCCCGACTCCCTGTCTGTCTGCGAAGTGGAAACTGCTCATCTCCATGGCAATGGGAGAATCCTGCACTTTCCTGCATCACTGCAAAGCCTTGTTTGAGAAACTTGTGCGAAAAGCTATGTTGTGCTTGGAAAAAGCAGCCGCAAATAAGGACTTCCTCACCTATTCCCAACCTTGGCGCTGAAAAAGTGCAGTATCATACGAGAACATTTGCGATGAAACGTTCGATTGGTTTTCAATTGCGACACTATCCATATTCAAAGGCAGAACTTTTTCTGTCCACAAGGTTGTGGCTGTGAAGTAATGTGCGAATTGACCCAAGACAACACCAGAACACAAAATTTGATGTCTCCCTCTGAACTGTGCGCAGATTCCTTGGCCACGCAATCGAGCTCAGGTTTCACTCACGTTGCTAAAACTCGCCAGACAGTGTCAGCCCCCGCTTCACCGCTGCACTGTCCACTGCTCGCATTGTACCTGCATCTGCAGCGTGAGATGATTTATCGTCCTCATTGTGCGATCTGCGCACCGCAGCCCAGCGGTCGCCGCGGAATTTTCTAATTTAGCGTGGATGGGTAGAATAATATTTGCGCTCTCTGGGAGTTGACACAGAGGAGCCGCTTACTCATTGCAACACCTGTTCACGGAAATCGGCCACTGCCGCCGCCGCCGCCCCAGCTCGGTTGATCCATCCTGGTGGGATTGTGCATCCAGTGCTGCTCAGGAAAGGACATCACGAGAAAAGAATGCACAATGTCAAAAATATCACAGATCTGAAATTCGTACCTGAACGTCACGCGGATTGTAAATCAAACTCCGGTGTGTGTGTGTGTGTGTGTGTGTGTGTGTGTGTGTGTGTGTCTGTCTGTCTGTCTGTCTGTCTGTCCACTCAAATTTCAGCACCTCTGGATCCGCCGGAAGCTGTTCGCTGGTTGCATCACGAGGCACGAAATACGAGAGCAATTTGCAATCTCGAGAATGAAAGGTGCACAATGGAAGAAAAAGTCCCTGCTCTCTTATGTAGATGACTGTAAACAGTCAGGTGAATGAGAGCAAATAGAAAGTGAATAATCTGCCACTTCACCTTCGCCGTGCACCTTCATAAATGGTAATTGATCACAAAAAGCGATGTTGGTGGATCTAAAGTGGTGACGCTCGTGTCAAGGAGCCATATTTCACAGCGGAGCGCTGCTGCAGATACGGGACCTCGAGCCTTCCTGCCCACCTGCGAGAGAAAAACAGTGTTTCGTGGAAAGGACTTTGTGCGGTGTGGACGGAGACTTGGGTTGTGTCCTCTTCGGTGCACATGCATCTGGAACAAAGAAAAAAAAATTCTCGTACGTCCAATCTGTCTGTGAGAAAATATGAAAAATGACGAACAGAATCTGGTGACGAGTTGAGTTACGAAAAGAAAGTTTCTCCTCGCATCACGTGTGACGTATTTGTGCTTCAGACCCGCACAAAAGGAGAAGGAAAAAAATAATAATCTTCCCTGCGAGGTGAAAACGATGATTTTGCAAAAACTCAAATTAACGACGCTAATTTGCATAAGTAACAAAGTTTGGTATTCAGTGCTCGTCCTGGCAGGTTGCTGGAAACACAAAGGAACAATAGCTGCTTCTGGGGCTCGTTGTGTGCAGGAACACAGAGACAGAAGGTGCAGGTTGCAACTTGGTGAGGCTGATTCAGGGGAGCAGCTCTCATGCGTGCGTGTTCCAGAAGATATTCATGCAAATGAAATTTGGGAAAATTTCTGTGTTTTGACTTTCCCTTCCATTCACAACGTCAAGCGTCTTGTTTCAAAACAGTTTTTGTGCTTCAGTTCTTTCCGTTTGTGGCACTGCTATTTCTTTGGTTTTGTTTGCAAGAAAAATAAAATCTGAATCGTCCGGAGCAAAGATACGCAGGGGCGTCATCTCAGGTGGTGCTGCAGATGGCGCTTTGTCGTCGCCACCTCCACACACCAAGACCTTCCTTCCTGATGTTGCACTGGATACATCATGCGTTTCCTCCAAGTACAAAGAGCGTTGCGTCAGCTCAACGTTCAGGCAGCATACGACGCAAGGCGCATCCAGGGTCACCACGCATTCGCACCCGCACGTCCCCGCGGTTCCCTGGCTCCGCCGCCACCGCGGTGCGCGGTGACCCTCGCTCATCCGAGGCACAGGTCAGGCGGCCGTGTTTGTGCTGCTGATTAGAACAGCTCAGCAGAACAATACGCGCCACAACGCCCATTGTCTGCTGCTGTGTTTGATCTTTCACTCTCACGGGAGAAGAGCGCGTGTGGGTGCTTCGATACGCACTGAAAGCTGTCTTTTCAAATTCAGGATTTGTTTTTGGGTCTGTTCAATGGAGCCGATCCCCTCACGTGGACGGACAAAAAGGACATTTTTGGAAGACGTTCTGGCGTTGAACTCAACGAAGCGCAGATGTGTGCCTGTTTCTGTCATTTGGTTTGTTTCTGTCCGTGTCAAGGTTTGAAGGACGGAGAAACGCGTATTCCTGTGAATTAATTTTTGCAGAAATTGCATGCAACTTCGTGCAAGGAAAAGGTGCATGGAGAGAATGGATGAATCACAGGCAAGAAGACCGTGCGGCTGTGAGATTCACCGCGATGCCAAGTGACACATTGTTTGATTTTAATTGTGGAAACGTTGGGTAAACAGAGGATTAGAGCTTTTCCTGTCATGTTCTGAAAGCTGGCAGCAGATTTTCGCTGAAGTCACGTGCGAGAACGTACACACACGCACACTCACTGCAATGGATTCAGCAGAATAATTTGTGCGTCTAATGTATGTTTGCATTGGTCTCCAGTCATGGTCAGTGAGGACGCAACCAACCCAAACTTGTCCTGCAGATACAGATGAGATCGGCTTTCGCGCGTCCAGGTTTTGAAGTTGAGAAAGGAAAACCCCAGAACAATACATCTAAACCTCGGCGCGCGTGCCTTGGTCAGCGAGTGTTCATTGAAACCCCAGAGGCTCGAAAGTGGCCCTCATCTTCTGTGAAAAATGAACCCTCTCTTTCAGTCCCAAATAATACCTGTGAGCAAAACAGTGTGTAATTTGAAATGTCACCCTTTGTGGTTTAAAAAGTGTAAAATTTGCTGATGATTTTGTCCCCTTGGCGGACAAAAGAGAGGACATGTGGTCAGTGTAAAGCGAGGTGGGGTAATTTGACCAGTGAACAATGGCTTATGACAGTAAAAGATCATCTCTGTGCGTTGTGAGGGGTTATCACCCACACCTCGGCGCTGCGAAGCCAGATGGCCGAGACTGATTTCACCTGGACACGCGACGCCGTTTTGTTGTCGCCCGGTGAGGAGATAATCTTCTGCTCCTGTCGCTGCTGAGATTATCTCGTCCCTCGGGCTGCGTGGTGGCGTAATGACGTTCAGTCCAATTGCTTTTCACCAATTTCGGGTGTTCGAGTGTACTTTAGAACGCAGTCATATTGAGGAACACCCAAATTGGCGTCATGTCAAACCTGAGTACTGCAAACAAGGTGTGTCAATGACTTGTGATTGTGAGAGTGTTATCTTCAGATCAGTGATTTCATTTCTTCATTTTCAATGAGTTTCTCGCGGAGAGCACCGTGTTTATTTCTCTCTGCAGAAATTTGAACCCCATAATGCTTTTTTTCTTGGGACTTTTTTGACATGCGACCAATTTGTCTTTCAGTCGGACGTGTTTGTGAGTTTTTCCTGGCACACGAATGAGCAAACAGCGGAAAACTGTATCCGGGGAAGTGAACCGAATTTCTCTGCCTTTGGGCAAGAGGCGTAATAAGACTCGATTTAAACAGTTGTAAGTGGTTCCTGTTGAGGATGTTTAAGTGAGGTATGGTTTGGGTGGCGTCGCCGGAGGGGGTGTATGTCTGACAGCCGTGCTCGGTTGTCCCACCTGTCCCAGGGCAGTGGGAGCAGCGCCCGGGTGAAGGGGTGAAATGAATTAACCCTGTTCAATCACATAGGGGATTATCTGGAGTGCGTCGTTGGGGACAATAACGCAACTGAACACTGAGCTATCAACGGACAATGGCATCATTTGAAAAAAAGAAAGGAAATTATTCGATTTTATCACAAAAATTTGCAGAGGTAAATTAAAATAGATGATTGGCAAAATTATCGTCATTTTCATCGTTGAACGTATTTTGACAGTCTGATTACCTGAACTGACTCTCACACTCTCCCGCGTCAGTCACTGTGTTCCCACCTAAAAGCCAGACCCCTACGTTTGTACGAGTATGAGTAAGAAAAAAACATCTCAGCACTTTTCGGAAAGTGTCCTGCTGCGACCAGAATGATGATTGTGACAAAACTTCCAATACAAACTGAAGTGAATTAGAATTCATTTTTCTCACTTTGTCTCCGATTCCACATTGATACAGTCTGCCCACATCATTTCAAATTCAGCAATAACATTGCTGACTTCATTTTGGAGATGGGACTTGCTAACAAGGGGATGAGGGTATGGCGGCGGCGGGCACGGGGGGCACGTGCGGTGCGTGCGCCGTCGATCCGCCCCGGGGGCCGCGGGCAGCGGCGGCGCGCGCCGCGCTTTACCTGCCTCATTTCCCCGCAACATCGAACACGCGCCCCGAGCCTCTTCACCCGGCCTCGCCCGCAGGCGCCCCACTCACCCGGACAAGCCTGGTTACCCGCGTAAAATAGGAAGCCAGGCTGAACAGACCCCACGATAGGGGTTCGGCGCTTTCTGAAGTGGGTATGATACCATAATCACTGGGTTCTGGCTGAGTAGCGGTTTCTTGTTTTGCAGATTTGGTTTTCTGACACCTTGAGTCGGTGCACCGCTGTGGCGGCGGCAGTAATTTGCCTGACAACAAGGCGTCGCTTTGCGTATTCTCCTGTGAAGGCGGGTCTGGCGTCGGACGTCCCGGAGCTCCCGAAACGGGTCTGACGCGTGTTGGCTCAAACAACGACAACAGCGCAATATTTGTTGTCTTCTGGCAACAAGTTTGGGGAGGTCAGCTTCGGCCTGGCCCAGAGTCCCCCGAATCCGTCAGATCGCAGGGTCTGGTTTGCATCAGATTCATTTCATCGCAGCTGCAGGTGTCGCGGGTCCGACGTGTGGCGACGTCTGCTTTTGGCAACAAACCCATAAAATGGCTCCGAGAAACGCATTGACTGGGCAACCACTCGCCAAAAGGCAAACCTGGTCCATCCATCCCGAAGACATCAGCAACAGTTCCAGCCAAACTTTCGCACAACAACGAACACAATTGACGGTGACGTTCGTCCCAAAATTTGCGATATTAGAAGCTGTGGTTCAAACGCATCAACGTACAAGAACAGTTTTGTCCGTTTGTGGGACGTTCGTGGCGGCGTGTCGGACAATGATGGAGCGAGGCGAGGGTCGCGGCGCGCGCGCTTTACAGCTGTTCTAATGAAGCGACGTGTCGCCGTAAAGCGAACGGCCCCGTCGGGACCGCAGCGCAATCAGCGGCGACGGACGGGCAGCTCCAATTAAACCTGCACCGAGCCGACTCGCGCTCAAGAACTCAGGAATCGGGAACGGACTCTTTGTCTTTCACAATTCTTACAATTAAATTTGATGTCATGGATAGCAGCAGTTGTTCTTCAAGGGCAAACGTAGACGTGAGTCGCGTCTGGTCAGGTTGTTGAAGGAGTACACTGTGGATCTGACCGCAACAATGCAGCATCACGTGTCGTGCTCTTTCCCATCACGGGCAGAATTGTCCCTTTGTGGACCAGAAGCGGAGAAGGTTTTCTCGGATTCTCCACCATACTCCGCATCACTCCCCTCTAGTTCAAAAACTCACTTCTCGAGAGTTCCTTTTTTGGTTCCGAAGCCATATTTTGAACAACGCCATTTTGTGTGAAGAAATCCTCTTTGCCTGTTAAGGATGTGACAGCACGATGTCGCCACCGCATTTCAACCTGGCGAATGATGGAGAGGCGATTGCTTTTCTAATGGTTGCGATTGATGTTCTACCTGATCCAATGGCGGAGCAGCTGCAGGTTGGGCGCTCCCACCTCCACTGCGCTGCGGCTGCAGCTAAATATAGCGACTCGCTCAAGAAAAGTGTCTCTCAAAGGCGACCGCCAATCCATAAATTCGTGAAAACGACACAGGTGGACTTCACTACTGCCTTATTTTGCGATTTTTTGACACAAAATACGTAGACGAGAACAGCAGATGCAATTCTTGTTTCCGCTAAACACCAACGAAACGTCTGGTGGAACGGTGTAACACAGAGAGATTGGATGAATTTGTTCGATTTTGCTGGCTGAAGGTCAGTTTTGACGGCACATTACACTTGCCGATTCTGGAGGCTCTGGGTGTGAACGCTGAAGGTGCGCAGCGGTTTGAGTGACTCTGTCTGTCTGCTTCACCTTCTTCACTCCTCCTCCTCAACTCGAACAGAGCCTCAGACCCACTGTGGCGGCAGTCAACTCATGGGCAGATGACGCAAGCTGTGCACTCAAATAGCATCAGATTCCACCTCATCAAACCATCCAAGTCCAGAACAGTTCGTGTGTGAGGGGACAGTAGATCTGACGTCGGAAAGCAGCAAAGAATACCGTGTAGGTTCATAACCGTACGTTCTGCATTCCTTCGTTCACGTTGACGTTGAAACATTCCTCTGTGTGTGTGTGTGTGTGTGTGTGTGTGTGTGTGTGTGTGTGTGCGTGTGTGTGGGTGTGGGTGTGGGTGTGGGTGAGTGTGTGTGCGGTGTGTGTGCGGTGTGCCATATAATTGCAGCCTCGCTCTGCTCTCCTCCGTCCCTCCGCCCAGTTCCCGCCCTGGCTCCGCCGCTGTTCAGGAGTCGCGGTGCCTCGAAGCGGCAATCGCAGCGATGCTTCGCCAGCTCCTTGATGTGGAATTACAAACGTGCGCCGCAATTCACCTGACAAGGGGCCGCCGCTCAATAGCGCAACGCTGCCGCGTCCATAATCTAATCGAGAAGCACTTCATCCCGCCCGATATCTAATCTCTCCTGAATGCCGCATCATGCATGCAATTTGCATTTTCAACAGAAAGACTTTTGCCCCCGTGGACCAGTCTGGAGAGTTCAGCTGCAGCTTCGTCCCCCGAGTGGAAGAGGTGAATATTCTAATCCACAATTCAGCTGGAAAAAATCTGGAAACACGACCCAGTTTCAAAGTTCTATATTCAGGATCATTTTAACGAAGCAAAGTGCTCGCTGCTCTTCATTATTGTTCAAATAAGAGCGATCACAACCCCGCGTTATGACATGACTCAGACGGGGGAAGAAGCATAACTCTCGAATTAATGCTGCTCCGCTACGTCTTACTCTCCGAGGTGCAATGCATTGTTTGCCTCAATTATTTTGTACTGCAAAACTTGGGCAAATGAAAGTAATTAAGCCTGACGGAGGGGAGCGAATTTGGGCCCCACCCCTGCGAGGCCCGTGGAGACTCCCTTTTGTGAGCTCCATTTGTCTCCATACATTATCGTATCACGGACTGCATCAAACCCGATTCACTTTTGCCTCGCACGCGCACATTTCACTCTCTCTTGATCGCACACACAGCCGTATGACCTAATTAAGGCGAAGATTAAGATGATGAAGATGGGACATGCTGCAATGAGTGTTGGGAGAGCAGGGAACAGGGCAAAATAATTTCCTGCAGTTGTGCTTGAGGTGATGCTCAAATGTCAAATGTTCAAGTAAAACTGTGTGCAATTCATGTTTCTGAAGAAACTTGAAGCCTTTTCTCCTTCAGAATTTTTAGAAAAACATTTCTGGGTTGTTGGCTGAAAGTCGAGATTGAACACTTGCAGCTGCGTGTTGTTTTGTTTCAATCTCGGTTCTGTTTGATTGAACGACGACTGCTTTGACCTGAAATATCGCTCCATTTTGTCTTGGAACAAAGCGCAGTGTTTTTCTCCCCTGGTGGTCCCGTTCCACTGTTCCCACATTTAATCAGGTATTCTCATATCAGCCATAGATCATCTTCAAATAGGGGCCCTAAAGACAGCCTCATTTACATATCAACCTGTCCTATCTTTTGCATTTGTCCAAATGCTGCGCAAATATCCCCATCAGCAGCGGTGATTCATCCCCACCTTCCCAGATCACTGCCCTTAGACGGCAGGATTTCTCTCATTCCACTTTTTTTCTGAAAGTGGTCAGGTTTGTGGTGCAACTAAGATCGCAGGAAAAAACTTGATGTCAATTTTATTGTTTCAAAAAAAGAAAGAAACGAGAACCGAGCTGCTCAACAGATCGGTGGCTGATGCATCCTACTCTTCCTGACAAATCTCAGTTTTTGGAAATCCCAAAAAAAGAAGTGTGTTCAGCATCCACCTTATTTTTTGCCTTTATCGATTTTGCCAGGGAAAGGGGAAGTCGCGAAGAAAGGAAAGCTTAATTCGAGATGCCTTCACCCAAACCTCATTGAAAAGGTAGAAATTATCCAGCCGCGCTCTTGTGCAGAGAAGTGACTCACAGCTTTTCTTGCTTCAGGGATCAGATCAATGGAGAAAAACTAACAAGGTTAAATGTCACATTCAATATTATTGATTTCACAGCTTCAACCTCCGAATAAGGTGCAACACGGTCCGTCCCCCACCCGACGCCCGACGCCGCCGTGGCGGCCGCCGCCGAGGTAAAAACCAGAAATTAATCCACTATCGCTATGAGATGAGGCCCGAATCGATGACGAGCAACCGGCTCCGGCTCCAACCCGAAGCGAAACGCGCGTTTTGAAAAGAGAGTCGACACAGATTTTCCCCCACAAGAACGTTGGTGAAAAGAAAATCAGGCCGAAGCTCAATCTCCAAACATTTACGTGAAAATTTGAACATCACATTGGGATTCAGGTTTTTCACGCAATTTGCGTACGTTTCTCAAAGAGAACTCCCTTCGCAGATTCAAGGGGGCAAAGACGTCAGTTTTTCAGGCGAAGCACTTCACATCAAATCAGATTGTGGAGGCAAAAAAGCCGACAGCACGCACTTCAGAAAGTGAAGGTGAACCAATCGCTTCTGTCGGCTTTATCAGAACCTGGATTTTGATGAATCGAGGTGGGGCTGGTATTTTTGCACCGTCCTTCCCAAGGAGAAAGTCTGCGGTGAAGGTGAAAAGTGTCAGAAGACATAAAGCAGTCGCTGACGCCGAGCTGCAAATGGTATTGTTACCGACTTCGGAGCTGTCAAATTGCTTTTGGTATCACAGAGGAAACGGGCGACATTTTGCCATTTGATTTGAGGTGCAAAAACGTCTGAGCTGATCTCAGTGTGAGTGTTTTTGCTTCACGTTTTTTGCTCTGTGAAACACGACGAGCTTTTACGAGCTGCACACGGAAAGTTAGAACCGGTGGAAATAGCGTTGATATTGCCATCAAAAATATTTTTCGTGACCCAATTCAAAGTGTCAATGGCGATTGCTTCCTTTGGTCCAGTGTGTTTGCGTGAGAGAGGGGCGTCCGTGTCTTTCCATCGGATTCAGACGGCCGTGATCCAGAGCTCCCCCATCGTCTGTCTCTGAAGATGATCGCAAACACCCGCCCGCCCCCCCCCCCCCCCACAATCGGACACTGCTGTGGGCAAGTTCAACTGTGGATATGGGGGCGAAAATGTGACAACCTGAAGGGGGCGACAATTATTGGCACAATTTTGCAATTTTTGAGATAGAAACTAAAATTATCGCTCTTTGGAGGGCAAAACGTGGGGAGGAGGGTGATGGTTCCCCGCGGATCCGGATCCGCCCCAAACTGCTCCTGCCATGGCGAGTCAGAAACTGAAGGCGACATCCACGTTTCTCTTCTTCACAGAGAAATCGTTGCGTCGCATTCTGCTCTGAAGTACCGTTCGATCGTTTTGTCATTGAGAGCAGCTTCGGTGTCCGAACCGAAAAGTGTTTCAACTGCTGGATTCAAGTGCGCAGAGGGAATCAGAGCTGGTTTGCAACATTCTGTCGTGCAGAAAAGGTATGATCCCCCAAGGCGAAGAAGAAAGTCTCATGAAAGTCTAGAAGACATATTTCCACACAGCTCTCTTGTCAGAGGGATTTGCGCACTCGTGCATGCCCTTCACACTCGCATCCCTTCCTCAACACACACCGTGACACCGTGCACACACACCCTGAACACACACACACATATTCAGAGAGAGAGAGAGAGAGAGAGAGAGAGAGAGAGAGAGAGAGAGAGAAGGTGGCCTTTCCTGCAGGAAGACTCATCAACCATATTCACGTGAGCTGACAACTGCAATTGTGTTGCTGTTTCAGGGGCGTGGCATCGCGCGGGTCATGACCCCGGCGTGAGAAGTCGCGTTCCGCGGGCGGGGGAGGGAACCGGCTGCTCACTTGATTGTCGGTCTAAGCTGCGCAGACCATGCGTGCTCAGCGTGATTTCAATAACGCAGACCAGGCCAAAACTGTTTTTTGTGGCAAAAAATGCCCATTACTCATGCAAACCAGATTCCACCCCATTCACCCTGAGTTCAACCGAGAGTGAACTTCAACCTTCAATGTGGCTTAATCATTGTTTCGCATTCAGGTTATTGAGCGTCAGGCGAAGTTTTCGCAGACGCACTCTCTCCCGCACCTCTCTTGGAGGGGGGGTACGCAGAATGCGTTTCGCGTTGTGTCCCTACAGGAGAAAGTCACTGCACGGGCACTGCGTGCGTTGTCACTCGCGTGAACCCGGCTTGAGACGGACCCAGCGCTGTTTATCTTGGCCCGGGGGCTAGAGGGGCGGGAACTTGAAGGTACCCTGATTACGACAAACCTGGTGCTCAGATCCCGCACTCAGGGGCTTAAGTAGCAATTTGGATGAGAGGTCTGGACGGCTTCAGCTGAATGGAGCCTCATTGCCCCAGCTCCGGCCCAGTAAATCACATGAGTCAGCCATGTCAACTGGAAACACAATCACATCAATGGCGTAACGTACTTTAACCCAAATGGGCCTTGCTGGTCAGCGCTAAATACCGTCACTGCCGAATGTGGGTGCCCATGC
>JAAUXT010075732.1_pt1 | contig 20256 bp, 22 predicted proteins | sample 7278171 | NCBI WGS metagenome assembly JAAUXT01 (sample SAMN14350112, study PRJNA611818) | marine sediment metagenome | isolation source: surface marine sediment (1.8m) | place: French Polynesia: Moorea | collected 2018-08 | reverse complement strand
TTTTTCCTGGAGAGACATGTTCAACTTCAGGGAATAAATAGAGAGAGAGTTTTCTTCAACCGTAACCTGCTTGTTTCTCTTTTGTCAGGCAAATCACAAGCCGTAATTAAATCACAAAACCCTAGACATCAATCAACATTAATTATTATCACGAGTTCAATCAACCTGAGAGAGAAAATTGAGCAATCATCAGCGTGCGCCCGGAGGGAGAAACACAATTGCTGCGAGAATCCGAGTCACCATAAATTTCTGCCGTCCACAGGGATTCGTTTTTGTTTGCTGTTTTGCAACGCCGGTGGCACTTGCGAATTCTCCAATGATTATGTCATGTTTGTGATTCAGGAACTTTCTAAGCGGGGCCACTCCGCTGGACAGCTGAGGGTGTACACAGTTCGGTTCCGCCCTGGAGAAGAGCTGAAATCGGGGTTACTTCAGTTCGCACGAGACCGAGGCTTGCGCGCCGCCTTTATCATGACTTGCGTCGGCAGTCTCACCAAGGCGACTCTTCGCATGGCCGCAGCCAACGATGGGGGGAAATACGTGAGGGTTGTCCTTTTTGTCCCAGAATTGAGGTCTTGGCCTTGAGGTGTCAGATGCAAATAGCAATGGCTCAGCTACTAACTCTGCATTTTCTGACTGTTTGGTCTTCTTGTACAGTTGAATTTGATAACCAGAGCAAACACACCAGGGACATCGCACTTGCAGTTGCCCTGTGCACTGCTTCTCTTGTTCCGTTCTTCTGCAGCTCAGGTGATCATTATGCTGCTTTTCCTTTGCTTCCACCAGGTCGAGCCAGTCCGGACGTTTGACGAACACTTCGAGATTTTATCTCTTGTGGGTACCGTGTCCGGTGGCAATGGACACCTTCACATTTCGCTGGGTCGACACGACGGATCAGTGATCGGAGGTCATGTTATGGGTGACCACATCGTCTACACCACAGCTGAAGTCGTGATGGGAGAATGTTGTGGTCTGGAGTACAACCGCGAGTTTGATGAAGCCAGTGGTTGGCCTGAGTTGGTTGTGAAAGAAAGCAAATGAAAACATGCGTCCACTTTCTTGAGAGTTTTTCAAAGCGAACTGCGGCGGTAAATTAGAATGATAGTTCGGGGTATTTCAATGGATCCGCCAGGGTGCTACTGTAGACGCACATGTATGTATCAGTTGACATTCTGAAATCGAAAGCAGGTTTCAGCCAATAACACTCAAGCAGACGAATTTTGGTTGTTGTTCTGTCTCTCCAAGGTAACGGTGCCAACTTGAACTTCTGCAGTCCGACTGGGCAGTCACAAAAAAAAACTTGCGTGTTGATCAGGACGAAGATATGCGAAACAAATGTGTGTTTTTCTGGAGAGGAGAGTGCAGGTGTAGTGATATCACAAACGATCAGTTTGGTATCTCAGAAGAGACTGACTTCTGAGGCAGGAATCTCCCCTATTTATTGGGTCCTTTAATGCCATCTGGTGGTGATAGTTCTAACAGTCAGGTGTGTCACACCACATTCCCCCCCACCAGGGGGCACTGGCCTCAGCAGCTATTTCTAATATATATATATATATTATTCACAAACATGAGGACAGCTTGATATAGTAATTTGGAATAAAAAAATAATACTGTTTTTGCTGGCTCTGGCTGTTCCCCTCCCCCTGGGGGAGCCCACAAGTAGGTCACATGACAGGAATTTCCCTCTCTGAAAATAGATGTGCATGAAGTGGAAGCTATTGAGGCTTTTTCAGCACTTAGACAGGAAATATTGTATCATAAATATTGATACAAGCTGATCAATTGGGTCTTCCAGCCAATCACCCATGAGTGATCAATACAGTGATAGATCACTTCTACGGTTTAACACTGTAGGAATTTGTGTCTCACAAGAGTGATTGAGCGTCTGGCCAAGGAAGCGGAGGAATCGCGCCATTGAGGTCAGTCTGATGGTTTTCCTGATCAATTCTTGTCACTCCACAAGGAGAGTTGCCTCATTTGCATAACGCGGGAACGGGCGTCCTACCAAAACAGCTCGCACGTCCTACAGAAAAGGAGGAAGCCATGTGCTTGTGTTGTCATAGCCATGTGCTTTTGTTGATACCTTTCTGGTGGAACATGTGAGCTGTTTTGGTAGGATGTGGTAGTGACATGAACTGAGAACCACCAATGGACTGACCTTAAAACTGAGAAAAATGGATACTCAGAGCGAGCCGGATGACCAATGTGCAGAACAAGTAGTTCCACACCAGTGCCCCTGCACTGTAAAACTGGACTGCTGCATCCACCACTCCTAAACTAAGGGGCTGCAACCCCAGCCTGGATGACTTGAAGTGAATGCATCCAATAATCTGCTGCTTCAGAAATGAGAACAATTCTATCTCAACTGTGTCAGCCATTTTTGCAAAAGAGAGGGAAAACCCCAGTTACATGATCATGTGATCACCCCATGGGGGAGGGATGCAGGCTAAAGCCAGCAAACTGGTAATATTGTGCTATTTTCTATCTATTCTCTATCCAATTAATTGTTGTAAAAATATATGTAAATGTTAAAATTGCTGCTGATACCAGCACCCCCTGGTAGGGGAGGAGTATGGTGTGACACACCCAACCCAAATGTTAGAACTACCACTCACTAGATGGCATGATTGTCCCTTGTACATGATAACTGTAGAGGTTCCCGCCCCCAGGGACAGTCTCTCCTGAGATACCAAACCGATTGTTTGTGATATCACTACAGGACGTGTGAGCTGTTTTCAAAGGACGTGCGGCACGTTCTACCAAAAACAGTTCGCAGGACGTCCGTTCCCGCGTGGTAAGCCCCGCCCAACTCTCCACTCTCCTCGTAAAATTCCACCTCGAGAAACAAAAATTTGGCGCGGAACTGTATTGAGCATGTTTGTCTGGGCGCCACAAAAATTTGCTGGGACAACATTCGAGTGACACAAAGTTTATGAAAATGTTCGCGATTCGCTGGCTTCGTCCAATCAAAACGCGCGTTTCTGTGTGGCTCGGTTCACTCTAGCATCTGTGTGAAAGTACGTGGCAAAATGACAGTTTTGATGTGATTCGTGCCACGCACAGATTTTGTTCTCTTCTGCCACAGTGCAGATTTGCAGGTAATGATGCTCAGTTCAATTTGGCAGCCACATGTGAGCGTGGTTTCGTTGGGCGCTGGCATAGGAGACAGAGCGAGGAAAAGTTGCAGTGGTATATGATTTTGTTTTGGTGTGACAGCGGGGCCTGCTGCATGCAGAGCTTGCACGAGTTTTCCATCGCACTGTCGCGGACAGTGAAACAAGACAGAAATTGTGGCCACGTTTTGTTCACAGATGCAGAGGTTTTGTCCAAGCACAACCATATCGCTTTGATAGCTCGCTCGCTCGACCTGAATCAGAGATCGAGTTTTGTTTCAATTTGAATGCTGACGTGTGATTGCAAATGGAAAGTTGCTCCCGTTGAAACCCAGCCAAGCTTGCCACCGATAATTTCAAGATGTTGAGATCCACATGAAATGGTGACATAACTCAATGCAAATGGTTTGTTCTTTGCAGATCGCATGACGATGGTGACACTGGTTCTAGTCACGGCCGTTGCTTTGAGCATCGCCGCCTCCACAGCTCAAGATGTTCACAACGCCCAACCCATCCAGGGTCAAGAAGCACCGCCACCACCTCAACCAGCGGAACCGCAGGTCAACGTGCGACATCACCCACCGCCTGCAGACGGACAGACTGATCAGCAAAAACACATTCAGCAGGAGCAAACACCTGACAAACAGGAGCACCAAGCTCACGTGGACCATAGCAGTGAAAACAAGGTCCTGGACCCTGACGTGAGACACAGTGAAAATACTCAGTCCCCGCCAACTGGAGACGGGCAGACTGAAGCAGAACAACATCACGATAGTGATTCACTACAAATTCAAGTGGCAGAGAATGTGCAGATCAATGCTGAAAACATTCCTGGAAAAGGTGACCCCTCTCGATCACCAGAGGACTTCAACGGAAAATCAAATCCTCCCCAAGCTGCAGGCACGTCACCGCTTCCGCCGCTGCCGAACGGTGAGTACGATTGTGACGAGCCCGCACTTTGCCGTTTCGGTCATCAATGGGAAACACCTTGTTCGTTCTTCCGATCCGTTTTTGCAGAAGGTTCAAATTTGCACGGATTCGGATAAAACTGTCACCAGTTGTCGTAAAGATTGTTTCAAGATTGTTTTTCTTGGAGAGTCAGTACGCTCGTACGAGTACGTCGTCGTTATTTCAGACACATGTTGAGCTGAATTCGGTCAAATTGATCATTGCCGGTTTGACTTTCGTTGTTGTTCCTCTTGCTGTGCGTCCACTGCATTCTTATTTGACTGGTTGGTTTGGTACTTCTGTCGGAGAATTGGTGTACCGTAATTTGAGCTCAGAAAAAAGGGGCCTGTCTGAGATTGTAAGAACGATCAAGGAAACCCGGAAGTGGACTCGTATCTCACGTTTTCACGAACTTGCATCAACACGTAGGTTTGCCCGCTGTGCTGTGCTGGCGTCGATGGGCTGTACCTGATGAATTCAAACTTCATCAGAAAAAAGTTCTGACCGGTCAAGCGATTGATCCCCCAAAACGCAGCAAAGCTGTCCTCACTGTTTCCTCAAACGAAGCTGGGTTAATTTGACAGGGGTGGAAGAGGAGTACGTGGAGGGTGCTCAGGTGTTCAATGACCAGGACAAACTGATCGAAAAGCGGAGGAAACATCAACAAGAGCAACAAAAGTTGGAAGAGGAAAGACAGCAGGGTGAATTGAGGACACAAGAACAAATGGTGGACAATTTGAGTAATGAGGCTGAGGGAAGGGAAGAACTTCGAAGCGCCGAAGAGCAGAGAAAAAAGGATGAGGAGAGAAAACTGGAAGAGCATAGGCTACCAGAATCATACCAACAAGACGAACAAATGAGACATGAGGAAAACCAACAGAGACGTCCCACATTGCAAGAAGAACTGGAGAGACAGAGAAAAGCCAGAGTCGACCACAGATTGAGTCAACTCCGCAAGCAGCTGGACGGGAAATTGTTGGTGAGGCATCGAGCAGCGGAAAAATATATAAAGCTGAGAGACTCCAAAGGCTCCAACGACCCAGAAACTCTGAAGGCCCAAGATGAGTACTACGAGAGTAAAGCTGAGACTGCGGCGATGAGCAAAGTTTACGAGGAATACGCGGAGAAACGGCTGCACCTGAGCGGACCAATGCTGCGCAGGTACCAGGAATCTCTGGAAAAACAGCACGCGCAAGAGAAACAGAACCAACAACGGCTACAGCAAGAGTTTTTGGACCAACAAAAAGAGACCCAGAGGCAAAGAGATGCTCAACAGGCTCCGTTAGAAAGGTACGTTTCAGAAGATTCAAGGGAGAGAGAATTCGTTCACACTCGTAATTTGGAGATTCATTTGGAAAAGCTCCAAATCGCTAAGTTTGAAGATGTATTTAGGGTTGGAGATGAAGAAGAGGAACGAGAGAGACTGGAGGAAGACTTCAAACGACAACAGGAGCATCTCATGGAGCAGCAGAACTTGCAGCGTGAGATGATGACCCAGCATTTTCTTTCCGAGGATGATGAATCAGCAGAGCAGCATTCTGGTACCAGTTCCAGCTCAGAGTTCCCAGCAGATTCCTTTTTGTATTTCCTGGCACTCAGCCGCGTCCGTCGGAGAGAACCTGTGTCATGCAATGAAAATTGCTGGGGGGATGACGTTCCAGGGGAGTTGGGTGGAGCGTTTGCTTGTGACCCCTCCCTTCCTCCATTGTGGACAGAATCGTGTGGTGGGGGGGGGGGCGGCGGTCCCGACCCAAACTTTAGGTAAGTTTCAGGGGGGCACCCCAAATTTGGACAGGCTTTCCCCCAACCCTCATGGATAGAATTTCAAACCCGAACACCTGCCTCAAAATTTTCTAAAGACTCCGGACGCGCCTGTGTTCAAAGCTCTCTTTTCCAGAAAGAACTCCATCCTGTTTTGTGAATTGTTTTCCAAACGGTTTTGATACAGTGTTTTCTGGCAGTTCTTGCACTGTCTCGCACTTCATTGCATTCGTTTCTGTTGTGGTGTGTGGCCAATCACAGTGAAGTCTTCCTTTTGTGGCCGCTCTTCAGAACCCGACGGATCTGCCTCCCAACAGGAGCCCGAAGAGGCTGAAGAACCGGAGAACGCCGTTTTGGTGAGGATGCGTTCGGAGGAGCGGCGGCTCAGGAGCATTCTGGACACGAAGGAGAGGAACGTTCAGCTGGTGCACGACAAGTACGAGCGTCTGTTGGGCTTTCGAGGAGCACAAGACGCAGAGGCGATTCAGGCGGCGCGCGACCTCCGCCAGATGGAGGCTGAACGTGACGCGACGCGCCGTCTGTACGACTCCTTCATGCACGATTTCGCCGACGCTGTGCGTCAATATGGCGTGACTAGGCATCAGCGTTGGGAGGCCAAGCTGCAGTACCTACTGAGACAGCTGAACGAGGTGGGGCGGATACCGCAGGGCGCGGAGAGGGACCGCAGGCTGTGGGAGTTTCTGCTGCCCCACTCGCCGCCCAGTGAGAGGTACGGGTAGCATCCACAGCGGCTGTTTCCACAAAGTGTCGTGAGAGCAAATCAGGCGCAGGTTTCAAATGTTCGAAATAGAGAGTTCACATTTGATTCAGGATTTTGTTTTCAAAAACGCAAGTCATTCGTTGATTTTGAGCACTGTATCCATCGTTTGGCTAAAAAAATGGGCTCACATGTGTGTGGTGGAATCGTGCAGTTTCGGGACTGGGGACCCTGAAGAAGAACGAGCTCGCATGAAGGAGAGATTCATCCGGGTGATGCAGCAGCTGCTGGAGGGTCAGCCGGACCGACAGAGGGAATTCATCAACTTCTTCTTCCCAAGTCAGCAGGGTGAGGCTGCAAATCAGGCAACACAAACTGCTGGCGGATGTCCGTGAACAAACAGCAGACACTTTCTGCTCCGAAGGTGCAGGGCAAACGTTTCAAGCATTGTGTTGTGAGACGTTGTGTTTGTAAGTGTGTGTGTAATTCTTGATTTTCTCAAAGTTAAGTTCTGATCACTCTCTTTTGCAAAATTTCTGTTGTCAGTGTCGCTATTTTCAACATTCAAAATAACCTTTTGGCGGGTTTCTATCACCCGAAACATCTTTAAGTTTCAAGTTTTCCTTTCGACCTGCAAGCAACCAAGGCCCGGCTGGCAGGTAAGAGCTAAACGGTTGTCGTGTCTCTGTGCAGGCGGCGAGGCGGATCCCGGGCTGCCCCACATTGACGACGTGATGCGGCTTGGCGACAGTGGCGACAGCGCGCAGATGGCAAGTGCAGGTGAGCAGCCACAGCCGTCGTCTTCAAAACATACGGCGTCTGAGACTGAAGTTGACGCTGAACGAGAAAAATTGACTGCACCTGATAAAGAACACGAGCACCCTTCTTCTGTTGGTGTGGAACCTCCTCGGTCTGAACACTCACACTCACTATCTCGGGAGCAGCAGCACATTGACGTGGAACCTTCAGCGGTTGCAAAGGATTCCTCTTCAGGTGATGTGAAACACTTTCAAACTGCTCAGGAGCACTCTGGTGTTGAACAGAAGCACCGCGCTAACAAACTGATGAGAAATGAAGACTTCGGTGTGCCTACTGTGGAATACTTTGACAAAACTCGAAGGAACTGGGAAAAGCACACCGTGCACAAGAACGGAGGCAGTGCAAACACAGACAGGACTAGCAGTGGTGGTGATGGTGATAGTGGCGGGCTTGCTGGTGCAAAAGCTTTTGTAGATTTCAGCCAGACACACGTCAACGACGTCGCTTTCCCTGATCCCATTGACTACTCCACGCTGGACAGAACCAAAGTGCAGAAAATAATTCGCCAGCGCAGCACGTCTGCGGAAGGAGTGAAATCTCGCACGTCCAGCGTGATTTATCACGTGGACAGCTTCGGCTATGTCAAGATGGAAAGCTACACGCAGACAGTAGACGAAAGGAGCGGGGCTATCAGCGTGCGGCGTGAGGAGCACGTGGAGCGGGTACCAGAGCGCGTCACGCACGCGCAACAGCTGGAGGAGTACGCGCAGCAGGTCGCCGCGGACCGGGCAAGGCGTCAACAGCTCGGCGTCTCTTTCAAGCACGCGACTCGGTCTTTTCCAGACGGCAGTGACCTCGGGAATGTGGGGGATGAGGAGGAGGTGTTGTTCGACGAGACGCCCGAGGAGACAGCGGAGGCCATGCGGCTCGAGCAGCTCGAGGCCGAGATGACGGAGGAGCAGCGCCAGGGTGAGTTCCGTCCGGAGTCTCCGTACTCGTGCACATCACTGGACGTGTGTTTCAGGGAAGTCACTTGCAGAGTTCAAAATGCCAAGGTGTTCACACTGTTTTGGTCAACTTCTCACAAGACATGTTGCTTGCGCCGCTGTTCAGGTGTCTGTTTTTTTTGCAGCTCGGGCGCTGTTCGACCAGGCTCAGCAGTTGATCAACACGACGCTCAAGAAGAGCGTCCTCAAGTGAGTACCGGGTGTGGTGAATTTCACGGGTTCGCTGACCTTGTTTGCAAATTTTGATTCGCTGAGACTTCTTTTTGGGTGGGATGGGGGAAGTTTGAATGAAATTATGGTTTCATAATCGATTTTTGAATTTCCTTCATTCCCACAAAAGATGAGTGACACTCTTTTTCTCGTACGTGTTTGGCAGGGGGTACGAGTTGCTGGAGCGCGCTGCGGAGCTCAACCACACGGAGTCGATGTCGCTGGTGGCCGAGGCGCGGCTCTTCGGGGACCACCTGCCGCAGAACATGAGCCGCGCCCGGGAGCTGCTCGAACAGCTTGCAGTCCTGGGACATCCGCGGGGACAGATGGTGAGCGTGTGCGTAGAAACAGACTGTGCACAGGACGTGTCGACAAAAGACACTTGGCAGTTGTAGCGTAGGAACAGCAGAAGGGACATGAAGGAAGGTGGATAGTTGAGGACGGTGTGAAGAGCCCATGAAACATGTTGGTGCTCTGCTGTGGGGGAAAGTCAGACAAAGGGTCAGGAGGTGACGATTGTAACGAAGGGTTCTGTGGATGATGAGTTGTGAAAACTTGATTCAGAAATTGATGTTCCAAAGGAAGTTAATCTTTTTCGAGCTTGTGTCAATCTCTTTGCAGGGCCTTGGATTTCTGTCTTCAACTGGTTCCAACGGCAACTCTAGTCAAGCCAAGGTCTGGTTTGTGACAAGATTTTTTTTCTGTTTGAAAACCTACAAAGTAGGCAATTCACCACGCAGTGAAATTTTGTGTGATTTTCTCTTCAGGCGTTGGTCTACTTCACGTTTGCTGCCCTGGGAGGAGACTCCCTGGCACAAATGGCGCTGGTGAGTTGCGTGTAGAATTTGATGCGCTGAGGCGCACAATTTTCAGGAATTACAATCTTGACACAAAAGTCAAGTTCGCACACAGGTTGACTGAGCACATTTATTCCACTCACTTCAGGGCTACAGATACTGGTCGGGTATTGGGGTGGAAACCAACTGTGAAACGGCGCTCACGTATTACAGAAAAGTCGCCAGCAAAGGTAAAGTCTGCACAAATTGGGGTCCGTTCGTTTTGTTCATTGGGGTCTTATTTTTGTGTGTGTTTGACCATCACGGTAGACTCTACGCGCAGTGAAGCACGTCAGACTTTTGTGTGCTGCTCTTCCGGCTTTCTTGTGTAAATCAGGTTGGAAGGAACGAAATGTTTGGTTTGACGTGGGAGGCTGTTTCTTCCTCTGTAGTCGCGGAGGACGTTTCTCTGACGGGCGGCGCCGTCGTGCAGCGGGTGCGGCTGCTGGAGGAGGCGGACGGTACGGGCGCGCTGTCCGGGCTGCTCGATGACGACGTGCTGCAGTATTACCAGCTACTCGCGGACAAGGGCGACGTCACCGCTCAAGTGCGCACCGTGTTGTCACTTTTGCAGCTTGAAAATATCTGACCGCGTTACGTAGTCTTCATGCTCATATTTGACCTGAACAGATCTGCTCAGAGTTTGCAAATGATGCCGTCGAATTTCAAGATTTGGAGATGTTTCCAAACTCAAATTACTGCTTCGTGTTGCCTTCAGACACGGTGTCTTTTGGTTCTACAGGTGGGACTTGGGCAGTTGTACTACCAGGGTGGACGTGGTGTTGAACTCAACCACGAGGTGCGTGCTTTTTGATGTCACCGCAAAGCAGAACCGTCTTTTTGAGAAAACTGCCTGGACCGCATCGGATCCACTTAGATCTCATGTGAGGGAACAACTGTCGTGTTGAGTTGTGCCAGTGTCTCACTTCCGTCAATGCTGTGTTTCAGAGGGCGCTCAACTACTTCTTGCACGCCGCGGAGGCTGGAAACGCCAACGCGATGGCATATTTGGGCAAGGTTTGTGCCGTTATTTACGATTGTTTTCTGCAAGTCGATCCATCGCAGGAGGCACAGAGGACGCGCTGCTGTGTTTTCTGAGGCCGTGAGGTCTGTTCGCATAAGTAAAAGAACGAAAAGAGTCAGCAGCACTGTCTGTGTGAAGACGTTTTCATGCCTGGGACATCTCATCGAGCCGCGGCCGTGGTGCGGAAAAACAATACCTGTTGTGAGCACAATGGCTGCTGTACGTTGCCGCAGTCTGGTTGACCGATACGAGTCTCTTGTTCTTTCTGCACAAGGACACGCGCTGCATTGTCAGCGCACAGTTCTGTGTTGTATTGATCAAACACCTCAATGTCCCGGGCAGTGTGAAAGTCTTTTGTGTCGAAAGGAACAGCCAAACGAGGACCGAAATGTGTTTGGTTGCAGATGTACTCTGAGGGAAGCAGTATCATCAAACAGAACAACGAAACGGCGTTCAACTACTTCAAGAAGGCTTCAGACAAAGTACGTCTTTTCCCCACTGAATCGGTAGATGGACGCGCACGCGCGTTGGAATACGAACGCGATTGGATGAGAGAAGAAGAATATCCAGTTGAGCCTTTGATTCTTGTTGTTTGTTCAGCACAATGATCCGGTGTGTACGCAGTTGTACGCATCAATGTTTGCTGTGGGATGAAGGGTGCGGGTTGCGCGCATCTTGTACCGTATGTTTCTGTTTCTTCTGAACGTCCTTGTTCACCGTCCTGTCTTTGTCTCTGTTTTGCAGGGAAATCCGATTGGACAGAGTGGGCTCGGGCTGATGTATATGTACGGGAAGGGGGTCACTCAGGACTACACAAAAGCGTTCAAGTACTTTTCGATGGCCGCGGACCAGGGCTGGGTGGACGGTCAGCTCCAGCTTGGCATCATGTACTACAGTGAGTGGATTCAGTGTTCGCACACCCGCCAAAGAAACGAACCAGACGAAACTTCCTGAGGAACCAGTGGCTGGAATTCTTGCTGTTTTAACGGACGCTTTTCACCAGTCTGACAATTTGTATTTCTCGAGATCAGTGTCTTGCGTCACGCGTCCCATTTCAAACCGAGTGATGGTTGCAGGCGGGCTGGGCGTGCGCAGAGACTACAAGATGGCGCTCAAATACTTCAACCTGGCATCGCAATCAGGAAACGTGCTCGCGTTCTTCAATCTTGCGCAGATGCATGCGACTGGCACAGGCGTGTTGAGGGCGTGCCACACCGCCACCGAGGTGGGTGGGTCTGTACGGGGAACCGTGGCACAAAAACTGAAAACATGCCACGTCTGCTTTTGTTCCGTTATTTGTCCACATTTCCTGAAGAAAGGCACTGTTTTTGTCAAGCACATCTCAGCAACAACGACTGAAGAAAAGTTTTGGTTGGTAGTTGTTCAAGAACGTGGCGGAGAGAGGGCGCTGGTCGGAGATGATAATGGAGGCGCACGAGCAGTACCGAGAGGGGAACGCGGAGGGCGCGCTGCTCAAGTACTCGCTGCTCGCCGAGCTCGGCTACGAAGTGGCGCAGTCCAACGTTGCCTACATCCTGGATCAGGGTCAGCTTTTGACGGCTTCTTTGCTGAAATGGACGAAAGGACACTTGTGCGCTCACGCGAACTCGCTTGTGGTGTTGAGGCCTCCGGGCTTGATTGTTTTGTTTTGTTTTGTGTTTCAGGAGAGGCACGCATCTTCAATCAGAACGAAACGTACCAGCGCGCGCTGCTGCACTGGAACCGCGCCGCCGCGCAGGGTGAGTGCAACTTCAGCACGTGCTCGGAGCTAACCACTCGTAACTGGTCGTTTGCCTCGTGCATTGGTTTGATTATCAGTGCTGATACTTCTTCAGGTTTCACGATGGCGCGAGTGAAGATGGGAGATTATCATTACTACGGCTACGGAACGGAGGTTGACTACGAAACAGCTGCGATTCATTACCGTATGGCCTCGGAGCAGCAGCACAACGCGCAGGCCATGTTCAACCTGGGCTACATGCACGAGCAAGGCCTCGGGATGAAGCGGGTGAGCGTGCTCCCTTCACTCTGCTTTTGGAACAGAAGACCCTTGTTGGATTCGATGCTTTGTTGCGGTGACACGCAAGAAGCCAGAGAATTAGTGCCCCTCGTTTCAATGTTCTGTTTTGTTGAGACCATTTTGTCTTTTTCCAGGACATCCACCTTGCAAAGCGCTTTTACGACATGGCAGCAGAGACGCACACGGACGCGCACGTGCCCGTGTCGCTCGCTCTTGCCAAACTTACGCTCTACTTCACAGCGGAGTACCTGCAGAGCATCAGCCTCTCCGACTACTGGCACAGAGTGAGTACCCGGAGTGGATTCTTCCGTCGTCGTTCACAGTCGCGAAGGCCTTGTCTTGTTCCGTGTCATTCGGTTTCGTGTTGCAAGAAAAAGTTTCTTTCTGCTTGCAGAGCGGAGAATTGTGGCAGCAGATGGTGTGGGACCCGCGTTATTACCTCGGTCCCAACTGGGACTTGTGGATTCTCACCATTTGCTCCATGATCCTCGGATTTATCTTCGTTCTTCGTCGCGCCAGATAGTGAATCGTTTCCGTCAAGAACGTCGGGTTGGGGAACGAGTGAGTGAGTGTGCGTGTGCAAATGTGTGGAGCGTGTGAGTGGCGTGTGAATGAGTTGTGCAGGCGTTTGGAAGTGAAATTTTGACAGAAACCTGTGAGTATGTTCAGTCACATGGGGTGACAATTTGACGTTCGAACTTTTCATGAAAGATTGCGTTGCCAGTTTGCTCTCTTGGGTGTGAAATGCATGGAGGCAAAGTGGTGTTCGTTGTACGACGTACGAAGAGAATCGTTGGTGTCTTGACAAGTGAACAAGATGTCACCCGGCAGGCAGTTTTACGTCGTCCTTTTTTCACCGACCGACTTCACGTTCCTTTGCGTCTCTTCCTTCGACGCACACACGTGACTCGGTGTTCACCACACCTGAGCCTGAAGTCAACGCTGAAGGACATCGACAGTGATCTCACCGAGAGTTGCACGACTTGTGTTTCACTGACGTCTTGACTCACTATTGACTGGAGCAGAATCATGCCCTGTTCTATTCTGTGGGTTCGCGGTCCGCTAAGTTTGTCACGTTTTCGTGAAATTTTGCGCAATGTAAGCTTTGGCAGACCAAACTTCTTCATAAAATGAAGAGTGTATTCAACTTTCACCAATTGATGTTCGAAATCGAAATTTTTGTCAGTGTAGACGCAAGGCCTGGCGGGAGTGGTGGCTCCCATCATGGAGAACACGGCTGCGAGACACTGCGGTTCGGCGCATTGAAAATTTACACCTTACGACAGAAAGTCGTTCAAATTTTTCCGATGGGGAGCCGACTCCGCCCCTGTAGCTCGAGAAACTCCAGCACATCCAGCTTGGAACGCGTGCATGCGTGTTGCTGAAATTGGCCAGTGGCGTGGCATTTTGTACGTTGTGATATTTTTCATTTTGTTGGCCAAACCGCTCCGCACCTGAGAGCGTTAAATCGGCTTTCATGCAAGTCATTCCTGTCGTGAACTTCGCCTTGTTTGGTCCCATCGCACGAGAAGTTTGTCGTTCTGTGTGAATAAATGAATCATGTTCATTTTCCACGTACTGTACTTTTCTTCTTGCAATTGAAAACGCTGTTGTGACTGAACGCGCGTCGAACGTATCAGCAGGGCAATGCGTGGTTGCACCCGTCTGACAGCGGGAGTTTGTCCGCTTTGAGTACATGAAAAGCAGCCAAAAAATTGTTTCAGTTCTGCACAAAACCATTTATTCCCAGGCAATGGTAAAATGACAAAAAACAACAGCCAGTTGCAGCCACAAAAGTGTGTCGTACAAACTGAACTGCACGCATAAAAACCCGCTTGTTATCTGCTGAGAAATCCTATTGTTGGTGAAAAGTCCATCAGTGGCATTTCACCTGTGGTCCACTTTTCAAATGACTGATCGACTTGCTAAACCTACATCTACCGTACACGACCGATTCCTGGCGAAGTGTGTGGTGTTGTTCAGGACAACTCCCGACAACAAAATGTTCGTCACACGAAGGGTGCAACACTCAAACCAAACAAGGTACACCTGAATCAAGTACCTACCTGCCAAACAGGTCTTCGAAAACATTTCGTTTCTTGCAAAATGCCCACTGGCAGAAGACAAATACCACGGTGACAACGGAAAAATTCTCTTCCACAAGTCTCACCCACAAAATGTGCTCACAAAACGGCACAAGAGAGAAAAGATATGGCAAAATCTCCAAAGGAATGTTTTCCTTCCCAAAAGAGGAAATGCTGATTCTCGCGACGTCAGAGCACTTCTTCACCCTGTTTACTGTTCATTTGGGTTCAGCGTTGTTCGTTCTTGGCACCATTGAATTCTCTTCGCCTGCTTTTCAAGTTTTCTTGTCGCTCTTGTCTGAGCTCCGCTGAATAGTGTTCGCTTTGTAACGACAGATGAGATCTATCTGTTGCAAGTCAAGATTGGCTTCCTGCAAAATCTTCGTACCAAGCGCACAAAGACTTCACAAAATTGTTGAAAATTTTGAACGCTGGCGAAAATCTATGATCTGTGGTCATCTGATGTTCAGAGGTTGTCGATTTCCAGCTGAAATCAAAAGCGTGAATCAACATATCGATTCTGTTGAAAGATTTTGAACCACCAAGTCTTGACCAAACAAAATCCCGTCAAACCTATGGTTTCAAAAATGGAAACGCTGGTGCTGGCTGAGGCGATGCACCGTAATGTAATGTTTGAAAATGGCTTGCTCTTGGCCACAAACACGGTGTTTTGCGACAACAGTACGTGATCTGATCTTTGTGTCAATTCACTTCGTCACTCACCTTTACGCTGCAGTTTGCAGCCTGGAAGCCGAAAACCCGAGAAAAGAAGTATAATTCTCCGTCGAGCGCCTTCTGTATGTTCTCCGCCTTCCGAAACCCGTGCTGCTCACCTGCAACCAGCGAGGAATCTAGTGTTACCGAACATCAATCCACTGGCATGCCCAATAACTGGGCGGGGGGGGATGTTGGAGGAGGGCACTGCAATTTCAAACATTTGAAAGAGGTTTACGCACTTCACTCTCCAAAAAAGTACACGGTGTCCAAGCGGAGAAGACTAACACAAGAAACTTTGAAATCTGGTGTTTGATCCAAACGTGAACCCTACCCGGTCTCTGAACTTGTCCTACCTTTGAACATGACAAGGCAGCAGGGCAGACCTTTCGTCTTCACAGCCTCGTACATCAACACTGCCTGGTTCGGAGGCACCACCTGCAGAGTGAAGAATACAAAACTGATTACACGAGGATTTTTGAGCAAAGTAAAAACGAGTGGGCCGTGCCGATTTTACGCCAATAAGAATCGCGGTGCCCGTCGAAATGCAAAAGTGATTGAGCGAGTGTGAAAAACACTCGTTCAAAGTATAGATTTGACTCCAATTGATAATTTTGCAGTCACAAATCATTCTCATTCATTCACTGCCAATTCAGTCACTGCACACTGCAGACCCAATTGCTCAAAGATATAAATCCAGGTCCGTAGAGACAAGAAAATGAACACAAAACGATCAAATCTCCTTTTGTTGTCAACAGGGAAATCGACACCATCTCAAACACAACAAGTGAAGTTCGCTCCTTGAGTGGATCGTGCGTCCGGTTCGAAACGTAGTACCACCACGGAAAAGAACATTTTACCACTACAAAAAGAAGTTCAGTCCAGAAGTACCAATTGCGTAACATCGGCAAACAAAATTGCTTCCCCGCAGCCCTTTTTGGGTGTAAAATTGTTTCGGGGTCCGGGGAGTGCACCTCGTTCTGTAGGAGGAAGTCTTGCAAAGGAAAAAGCAAAGTGATCAAGGTTTTCAGTGGAAAATCTTTCATCATCTTTCCGCTCACACAATTGGCTCCACTTTCCAAATGAATGCGGCAAGTGCAACAGCAGAATGATCAGCAGGTCGAAAGGCGCAATCACCTCGTCCTCGTCACCCTGGAACAGAGCCAGCGCACAGTTGATCCCATCCACGTGTTTGAGGGGAGAGCGAGAATCGTACACGTCGCGCGTTTCCTCACTGAAGGGCGCGATCAGGCTGTCCAGATAGCGACTCTCCATCTTGTGGGTCTCGGCAGCCAGTCTGCCACGCCGAAGTGACTTGCTCCTGCAAGGAAAGCCGAAATGCTTCACTTGTGAGGTCACCACACCGAAAGCAACAAAGATATCCGCAGGGCTGCCTCACGTCTGTTCAGTGCCACTCTGGAAGAGACGAGAACAACACTGAAACAACACTGGAAAGATCATGGGACACCACAGAAAAAATGCTGCAATGAGTGCGGTCCTGAAATAGAGAAGCAACATCATACTGCAGTTGTGCACGCAAACACGCACACAAACACACACACACACACACCACACACATTCTGTTTCCCCCGAATCTGAAGCACCTGGTCCTCGTCTCCCTGGAAAAGTGCCACGGGGCAGGCGACGCGGTCGAGGTGGTGCACGGGCGACCTCTCGCGGTACACGGCGAGTCCGGCGTCCGTGCGCGGCGCGATCAGCGTGTCCACATAGCGGGACTCGAACTTGTGCGTCTCGGCAGCCAGCAACTCGATGTCCCCGATCCCATAGTGACTCGCACCTGCCGAACAGTCAACGCCATGCATTTGCCAAAGTCGAAGACGTCTGATGCTGAACGCATCGGCGACCGACACAAGGAATGTCAGCAAGCAACACGTGAGGAAAAGATTTCCACAAGGGTCGACCATCGTGTTGTGATGCAAAGATGCAAATTGCACCGCGTCATCAAGAGGTGGCTGCTCTGAGAACGGGGATCGGGGTGGATGTCATCAAAAGTGACCCGATGCTTTGCAAGACCTGCGCAAAATCACGCATCTCAGCTCCTCCTGTGTCAGACCCCGTCTTATTCCAACGAAAAGTGGTGGAATTGTCTGTGTTCACGCTCCCTTGGGGAAAAAGTATGATCCAGCGAGTGTGAGCCTCACTCACCAGCCTTGAAGACATCCGTGAAGGTGAGGCAGGCGAGTGTCGTGTAGCCTCCAGCCGAGCCGCCGTCGATGCACAGTTTGTCGCGGTCGGCGCGGCCCGTGTCGGCGAGATGGCGCGCGCCGCTGCTGCAATCCTCCACGTCGCACACGCCCCAGCTGTGGGTGGTCACTCAGTCAGTCATGGTCCCGCACAAGATGATGCAGTGGACCACACAAAATCGATCCCGAGTCAAATGTAGAGGAAAGGATATTTTCCCACGAGCATTCACTGACTGCTATTTCTTGCCTTTCTTGGTTGTCACACAGAACAATGGAATGGAAGCAATGGAAGCACTGAACAAGAGATCAAAGGTCAATGAACCCGCGGCTCCGTACAGCAGGCATTGTGCTCACCACATGCTTTGCTCCAGCAAGCAGGCCATGGCTGCCTACCTGCCAGAAACTTTTGTTCTGCCCAAACCAATGATTGGTTTTCAATAGGGTAGTTCTCTTGGCTTGAACCAAAAGAACAAAAGCAATCTTTGGTTCACCCCCCTTCCCCTGGTAACAAAATCAAGTTGGTTTGGATTTGGTTTCATGTCCAGCAACATTTACCAAAGTAAATAAGAAAACCAACGATTGGTTTCCCCTGCTCCCCCCCCCCTTGAAAACAATGGTCAACAGACATACATGCATACAGAACACCACCACCATCTCGGCTCGCTGAAATGCGGCGAGTTTGAAAATCATTTGGCCGGTGGACATTCAGCATTTTCTGAGCAATGCTCAACTTTGGTAGTTTTGCATCCAGAAAGATCTGCCCAGCAGCACAAAAGGACAGGAAGGCCACTCCCTTCACGCGTCGAACTCACTTTTTCCTCAGACGATGTCTGAAGGGTTTTCCGTATCCGACGCTGCCTCTGTAGTTCACGTCGAGCACGGCGAACCCGCGGGACGTAAAGTATTGGTGCCCGAGTTTCAGAGAGGTGTTACAGGAGGCCGTCGGGCCCCCGTGAACCTTCACCAAGAGAGGGGGCAGCGAGCCTTCGGGGGCCCGGAAGTCCGAGTTCTGTTGGACAGACAGAAGGTGACCAGCACTGATTGATGCCAAGACAGAAATCTCAACAACGATACTGCCACTTCAATAGTCGAGTTTGGGAGACCAGTATTGTTTTCTGGACGTGAATTTCTAAATTCAACAAATGTCTGTGTCCAAAACAAAACATTGTTTGGCACAACTACACCTAGCTGCGGATAAAACACCAAGAACACAACATGCACAAAGCAGGTGGATCCAATGGTAATGTAAGCAACAAGAGTAAGTGTGCATTGATATCAATTTGAATTATTCTTGAGGGAAAAGCAAAACCACTTTCGTCGAGTTTGCCTGGCATTTTTAGGTGACACACACACGTTCAGGTTGCTGTTCAGAGCGACCTGAACAAGCGACCCGAGTAATCACCGGCAGGCATAGAGCTATAGATCTGAATCATGCTTGAAGTCTCAAAAGGATAAAATGGAATATTTCTGAATTATTTGTGCAAAAAGTTCACAATGGTGGGCTCACAATATTTGGAATTGGGTTTTCATTTTGCACTACACCTTGAAATTAAGTAAGTGTATATATGATGATTTTCCTGACCAGTATCATAGAGGCTCTCAGGAAAAGTGGGCATTTTGTAATTTTTCAGTGGACTTTGGGTGGCTGAAATCAAACATTTGATTGCACGTTTTGGATTGAAAAAGTGTCACCTGCTATGCCACAAATATGAGGCATGACAACCAATCCACCCTGATTTTTCACTGATAGTGAACATTTCATCACGAATCTTATGTCCAAAACAGGATCCACAAAACTGTATGAAAATGAGATTGTTTCACCAAAGCCAGATCTTTTGCTCTGCTTTCCCTTGTCAAAAGGACTTTTTAGCAAACATTTGTCTTCAGATTTACTATTTTTTGTTCTTCTTTTGATACACCAGAAAAACATACGAAAGAAGAATTATTTGACAAAAGGTAATGATTTCTTTTGTCTATTTTTCAGGGGGATCAGGGTTGGGCCCGAGTCTGGGATGGGAAAGAGACAAATGACGGACAACCGAAATTTGCACCTGCACGCAATGAACTTTGAGACGCAAAAATTTTGGAATTCAATTTCATTTTGATACGTGTAGCGATCTTCCAGAAAAAACAGAAGTTTTGGTCCAGAAAAAAGTTTCAACCAAAAACGTTCGTCTGGGTCAAGAACGAAAGAAATGAAGAGGGGAAGAGATTCTCTGAGGTAAACAAAGCACACATGCTCCACAACACCAAAAATAGAAACACAAATTAAAGTCAGCATGACCGGCGGGAGAGTCTGTCCGCACTTGATGGCCATCTTTTCTTTTGAAACGTCTGGACCTCTCAGGCACCACGAGAACAACTCTGGGGTTTGATGCTACACAAGGTTCTGTGTCTGAATGTTGCATTGCTTTGAAGCCATAGTTCTTCCCTCACTAGCCAAAGGAAGTCAGACTCCAAGTTATTGATTTACGGCTCTAATTTCGACCATTATGGGTCATCCAGGGTTCCCACTGCGGCTGACCAACAAAATTCCATGATTTTTCCAGGTTTTCAAAGTTTTTCCAGGTATTTTTTGTCTTTTTTGTCAGCTTTGTATACCCTTTTTCCAAAACAATAAAGTAAAATGAAGCATTTTTTTGCCAAAAAAAACTTTTGCCAAAAATTAAAAAATTTTCAAAAGAATCTACAAATTGATATTTTTTGCTGAAAAAGCATAAAATTTGAAAAGAAACAATATATTTTTAAATTCTCTCTTGTTTTAGGAAGGCTTTGTTTTCATATAATATGGAACGTAATTTTGATCTCTCCAACTTTTATTAGTTATGAATTGGAAAACAACCAGTAAACTAGTT
>JAAUXT010073606.1_pt1 | contig 20256 bp, 30 predicted proteins | sample 7278171 | NCBI WGS metagenome assembly JAAUXT01 (sample SAMN14350112, study PRJNA611818) | marine sediment metagenome | isolation source: surface marine sediment (1.8m) | place: French Polynesia: Moorea | collected 2018-08 | reverse complement strand
GATGGGACAAGGGGGGACATCTTGCCTGAGATGCCATATATATGCTTGTATACATTGATGGACCATGTGGACCAATTGTCCCAGCCCAGCACCAATAGCCACCAATTGGCCCCTATGGGGGAAGTGACGTATGGGACATGGGACATGGGACACAGGACATGGGACATGGGACACAGGACGCGGGACATGGGATATGGGACACAGGACATGGGACAAAGGGGGACATCTTCGCAGAGTTGGCATATATACTGAAAAAATTTTTTGGCACTACCACTAAGTGCTCTTCCCTAAAGGGACTTCGCACAAAGACACGAACATGTGGTTTGTGTGCGTGTCGTCAACAAATCTTTGCAGACACGAAGTTCAAATCCATGAAAATAACAAACTGCACGGTTACATGCATTCCAAGCTGAGTGTCCCAGAATATTCATTCGCTTGATGGTTTCCGTTTGTGGTTCGGCCCTTGACACTGCTTGAGAGCGCAGTGGGGAACCAGGTTCTGAGTGCAGGGATATTGTCAGTGTCAAGACGAAGTCAAGTCTCACCTGAGCAGTCGTCTCCGCTGAAGCCGACGTCGCACCTGCAGCGACCCAGGCGACACACACCGTTGTTGCCACAATTTCTTCCAATGCACGCATCACCTGAATAGAAAGCTTCCATTCTGTAAGCACACCACACCCCACCTTCACTGTGGACGATAAAATGTTCCACAACCATTCAAAGAATGCCGCGTTTTTGCTCTGTACCCGCACGATAGAAATGGTTCACTCAATATTCTGACTTCCGATAAAGCAACACTTGCTTCTTTTCTACATGCAGTAAATTGATGTGCTGTGAAATCAAGAAAGTGGAGTGATCGTTTTGTGACCTTCCAGTGCATCTTCAGGAAATTATGAAGACTTCGTCTGCAACTCTTTTCCAGAGTCAGCACGTTGAAAAAAGGGAAACAATCAAAAGAGTGCAAAATCAGGATGCCATACATTTTGTGGAATTTGTTTTTCGGAATTCTGTTAAGAAAATAATACAGCTGTTTGATAATCATTCAACAAACGACGAAAGCAATCAGACAACAGGTTGCAAAAAAACATGGCTTGAGCTTGTTTTCCATCGCCTGCACAAGGCATGCATCTGACGGTACTTCGAGAACCCACGCATTACGGAGAGCCCAATGGTGGATTTGCTTCCGAGAACCAAACCTTTTGTGTGCTTTCCAGGGTTGTTTCAACAATTTGCACTGGGTTTCTTGCTCCGGAACTCCAACCCCTCACACCAGTCTTTTCTCCCGTTCCGTTCCGTCTCGCTCACAGTTGTCCGTGTTCCCAACAAATACGAGTGTGATGCTCACGGAATGTGAATGACGTTGGCACGTCTCCGACTCGCACGGCGATCACGTCGGGGTTGCTGTTCTCCACGCCCTGCAGCGCCTGCAGGATTCGGTTCCTCACGGGGCTCACCGCCAGGGCGATGTCCGGCTGCAGCAACCGCTGCAGCTCGCCCTGAGACGCCTGCGGGTAACCGCTCCAAATATGAATGTGGCATCATCACTCTGGCAGTTCCGGAGTCCGCAGACATGTCAGGGCAAAATCTGAGCACGAACGGAACAGAAGCATGCTTGAACAACTCACCTCCAAATCCACGTTGATGTTGTTTCTTCTCACCACGATTTGAGCAAAGATGTTCAGAATGGCTATGATTGAACCATCTTCATAACGCGTGGGCGTGCAACCTACAAATTGAAAAGTCTCCTTGAAGGTTTTTCTGTTGTTTCCCAAACATTTCCGTCAAATAACATTCAGCTCAAATCATTTCGCACCCACCATCAACTTCGGAAATGTCCGCGAGTGCCATTTCACACTGCAAAGGAAAAATATCAGAAGAATGAAAGAAAACCCGTTCAAGGCATCAGAGTCGCTGCATTTTGCGCAGGACTCGTACCAATAAATCTTGAGAAGGAGTGCTTGAATCCCAGAAAATCGTTGCAAAAACTGATGTGTAAGACTGCAGTCTTTTCATACCAGTCTCTCAACTTCGGCACTCAGCGTGCGAAAAGCGTTGGAATTGGGATCCCTCAAATCGTCAACAAAATCTCGATCCAATGTTATGCTGCCGTCAAAAACAGCTGAAAGCAAATGCAGCAAATCCAAGATGGGGGAACAATGAAATATTTGTGCAAACTGGCAAACAGAACCTTTGCTTCGTATGAACTTCCAGCAGATCTACTCACGCAAAACAATGAGTTCAACGTCGGCCGGTGGACTCGGTACAGCACCTCGGTCCCTGTCGTCGACGTCATCTGTTAAAAATAAATTGACAATGCCAAAAGTCACATTGAGGCACTTCGACTTCAATTGAGGGAGCAATGTTCAGAAAACGGGGTACTGTTCAGGACTCGGGGGCGAGAGAGTCTTCGGAGTCACTGAGGGTGGGACTTTCTGGCGGAGTGGACGACGGGGCATTGTGGTGAACCTTGGAGAGGGGCAAGGGGAAAGGCATCCATGGGGGATGGACATTTTTCGGGGGTTGTGACAAGTGGAACAGAGGAACGCCGGGTAAGATACTTTGGAGGCCCAAACAAGAGAGGGAAGTGTGGAGAATCGGGTGTTGCCGGTGGAGCACAAATTCGTAGTGCAGCAAAGGATTTTGGTAGGGACATCTTGAGGCATTTGACCACCATTTGGAGGAGACAGTGGCAATCATGCAGGATAAGATGGTAATTTTTGCAGACAAACAGAAAGCAAAAACAAAAAAAGACGAGTTTCAGCGCTGCAATCTTGTGTACTTTTGCAGAATCTCAACACCAACCATCAATGATGACAAGTGGGATGAGGATGGCGAAGAGGATGATGATGAGAAGGACGACGATGGTGACCACGAGGCCGATGCAGAAGCGAGCGTTGCGGTTGATGTCGAGCCGGCCGCGCGAGTAGGTGACGCGCTCCTCGAACTCAGGCTCCGACTCCCGACGCTTTCTGCCAGACAGGAATGGGGGCATGGAGGCATCACGATCAGTTCACGGATGACAAAGGACAAGACGTTTTTTGTACAAGATCGGTGGAATGAAATGACGAGTACACGGACACAGACAACCCAGAGCCTTAATAACTGTCTTGGCCATTTTTGGTTCAACACAAAAATAACCCAGACACCAGTGTCTCTTGGTTTCTGGTCCAGCTTGAAATGGCCAGACATCACTACCTGGGCTTTCTGGTCTGATTTGAAATGGCTGGGCACCCCATGAAAATGCAGCTCAGAGCCTTGATGAGTGTTTGTCAGTTCCAAGCTGAACTTGAGATCACCAGACAACCATGTCTTGAGATTGGAGGTGTCTGGCCATTTCAGCTGTGTGTTTCAGTCAGCCTTTCTTCAGCTGCTGCGACAGTTTCTATTGACCGGTGTCACAAAGGAGATCCAACAGCAGACATGGAAATCACTTGAATTTGCCATTCATATTCCCTGGGCTCCCACGAACCTTTGCCCTTTTTTGCACTGCACTGACCCTGCTACACACTCACTGGACTCTGCTGTATGTGTAGTCGTAGAGCGGCTGTGTGTCCTGTGGCTCCTGTCTCCTCTCCATGAAGGGGATCGGGCCTCGCTGCGACTCGGGCGCTGGTCGCGGCCACGACCCCTGCGGCTGGAACGCCGTGGCGTACACCATCGATGGCTGCAACACAATTGTTTTTCGTGAGACGAACGTGGTGGATCGTCTGCTCATCGGCTTTTTTGGGCATCTACCTGCTGGATTCACGTGTGACATCAAGAGTTCAAAATGCTAAAGGCAATAAAGGCGAAAAACTAAGCACTACATGCAGCCACTCGGAGCACAATTCAGTTCGGACTCATAATTTCCCAAGCACGCACACAAACGTAAGTTCATTTTCCCAGCAAGTTGGGTGTTCTCAGCTTTGCAACGAGACCCATTCCCTCTGTGTCTGTTCCTCACTGTCCTGCACAGCGTTTGTGTTTCTGTGGACACACACACACACACACACACACACACACACACACACACACACAGAGAAAGACCTCGACATTCGTGACATGAACAGAGTTGCGTGTTTTGGCAGATACCATGCGCAGATGCATCATCCATCCGTGAAGTTTTTCCATCTTCCGAAAGTGCTCATTTCCTGTCACCACTACAGTTCCTTGCAATTGGCAAGACCTGATGGACTCCATTTGCTTCTTAGAACACGCAGTTGCACGTGGTGCCTGTGATGTCACACCACTGCAAGGGACAGTACCAGACGGTCGTCGTTGGCGACAGGTTGGGAGGGCCCTGAAGTCAGGAGCTGCACTCACCGTTTTGTGAGCAGGCTGCGGATTACGGGCCTGGTACACGGACGTTCGGAACGGGCTGCTTCCGTACAGGCTGTTGGAGCTCTGCATCGTGCTGTCGCGTTGCATGTTGAACGGGTTCATGAAGGTTCCTCCCGAGAAGTTCGGCTTCCGCTGCTGGGGCCCGGAAGGGCCGGGAACCACGCCGTACATGGTCTGGCTGCAGAGATGTTGCCCTGCAATGTGGCACGCGACATACTGTCAGCTCAATTGCTTTTTCGGTGAAGTGCACAGAGCCGCTTCTTTCATTGCAGAGTTCCGCTTCTGGAATGGTTGGTTGTTCCTACACGCTGTTCAGCCATCTCACACGCCTAAACTCTGATCTTGTGCGTAACTCACCAACCGTTTCAGAAGTCCTAAACCTGCAGCGAGTTCAAACAACCCGATCAACTGGTGAAATCGGATGCACGGTTTGTGTGTCTATGTTGCAATTGTACACTTGTGCACGAGTGCTTCTCTCGGAAACGGTTCAAGCAACAGTCGGACGATTATTTTTTGCAAAACTGCCCAATGAAAGCGCATTTAGATCTGCCCTTGTCTGGTGATCTCCATTGTGGTGTGGATTTTATGCAAACAAAACAACAAATCTGGCCAGAAGGAAAAACTGGAATAACCTCTCACCTGCTTATACCTGATCGTTACATCCGCACAAGTCTATTGCTGACGGGAAACGGAAATCCACCTTCTATTCATGAAACAAAAAGTCTCCAAGACTGTTTATTTATTTTCAATGGTGAGTAAAAAAGTACAATGGGCAAGGCAGAAGTCGTGCGCGGTACACTGTGAGTTAGAGATGCATAAACACCACAGTATGACATCAGTTTGTCGCGAATTAGCACCAAGGTGTCAGCTGAGTGCACGCTTCAGGACGATGCCGTTTGCAGTGTGGGAATCGCGGCGTAACAAGTAGGTTGGAAAATCAGCGAAGAGTGACACTCTCACACACCCTTTCATGTTGGGCATACTGCTTGCAAGGGGCGTTCAAGCTCGTCTTACGCTCGCCACGGGAGAGTGAGATAGATACCTCGCCATGTGTGACGCACCGAAAGCCCGGTTCGTGAATGAACCAGGTTCTCCGCGAAATATATCCAAGGCCCAACTCACCCACACTGAACCTTGAGATCGCAGAACCGAACCTGTTGCGCATTTTTCTTGCTGATGTTTGACGTTGAAACCTCGCACAAAATTGGACACAAAGCAGACACGAAGTTACAAGGTCATAAAAATCTTTGACATGTAGCACCACGATCACCTTCGTGCGCACGCGCTCACGTCTCCATACCACTTCACTCTTGTGAACTGGAAATGTTCTGGGAGACCCTTTGGTTTCCCAGGTTCAGTGCGGAAGGGAAACATTGTTGTCAAAGTAGGCACGACAAACACATGAAACGCAAGAATGATTTTGTACCTGTACGAGTACGCACGTAGTGCAAGGAACGAAAGTGAAGAAAATCGAAACGTCGCTGTTTCCGATCGCGCTCAAATCCAGTCCTCAGATTTTAATCTCTTTTTCATCACAAGGTCGTGTGGTAATGGTGTAGTTGTAGACTCTTCGTGTGGTCACCATCGACCAATGTCCACACGCACGTACAAACGGTTCTGTTCTGAGTTTGCGTTGGTGGGTCCGTGGGAATCAAGAGACAATACACTCCGGTTTCAGCATCCTCAACAGTTTACGTATGGCAGGTGTGTGTTGGCAAAACGTAAACGGAAGACCAAGAACATTCTTTTCCTCGGACAACGAAAGTGTTCGCGTCCTGCTTTGCGCAAAGGTGCTTCGAGGCGCGCGCGGAAATTGAAGCTGCAATCTGATTGGCTGAGTGAGATGACGGAATCCACAAATGATAAGCGCTTCTGTTCCCGCCACTGCACCCTTGCAGCTTCTGATCTTGAAGTTGGCGAAGTCACACGGTCGACATCAAGAACTTCGTGAACATTTCCCACAAAATCCGTTGGTTTGCGGGGGCTGACTCAAAGAGCAAAGAAGACCAATCCCTTGGGAGCGGACTTTCACTTCGAACAATGTGGGGTGGGGGGTGGGGGTTAATTTTGATCTGGAGGCTCAAAACTCCGTTGAAGCCGCACTTGGATCCCAAACTGTAGCTGCGTTAACGAGGGGGATGGGTGTGGTAAAATCAGGAGATGTTTTGCACTACGGAGCTCATACCTGACCCAGATTGTACACACCGTGAAGCAGCCCCAGCAGGGGGCGAACTACACAGTCGATCTCGCACACAGCTTGGCTTGCCCGACAACGTTTCAACTTTGCGCTACTTCCAAGCTTCACAGTCCAAAACCCTTTTCATCGTGCTTGTCCCATTTTGTGTGTCTGCAGCTGTGGTGGAAGCATTCAGTTGACAGTTTGCAGCTTGCAGCTTGTGTGTTGAAACACGTCAAGAAATTTGCATGAGTAATGAGGACGACACACTAAGTTCTGGGACTCTAAGTCGTTGGAATTTAATCACACCCTTGCACAAGTTTGCTTTCTGCCATAGAAATTTCGCAGACTTTCTGCGCCAACACGAGCAGAGAAGACGGGGTTTCGCAGTGGTGGTGTAGGAGAGTTTTTTTTTCCTGCAAAGTAGAAGCATCGCGTGCAGCTTGGGTCAGTTTCACGATTTATCACACGTTCTGCATTCCTGCTGTCATCGACAGGGCTCGAACGCGCAGCAAAATCCAGAAGGCTTGCTGTGAGGGATGTGACTCAAAGGCGCACAGTTTTTCTTCATTGGTTTCAAGTTCGGATGTTCAACAGCTTGTGATTGAATCGATTGGTTTCAAGAAGCTGTTGTTTGTTGACAAGCGGGTGCATCTTCCCTTTTTTCCACTCGAAACTGAGGTGCGAAATGTTTTGTACACTGTGCAAAGTGAGAATTGTGCCCCGTTTCATTCCAGCTTGAGTCCAGGGTTGGAATCAAGATACTACCTGGCCCCTTACCACTCTGACCTTGTTCTCCGAAACATCTCGTTGCTGTAGTTTTGTCAACATACAGGTAACCAGACAGTGTGAATTATTTTCCACATTTTGTGAGAAGTGCTTGAAAACTTGCGCTGTCGCTTTGCTTCGTCAGATTTCATCAAACTCCACCGGCGAGTCTGGCAAAACACGCCCAGGTGGAAACGGATTGATTTGCATGCTTCGCAACTGGCGAACCTGCCAAGTTCGTCGACGGATTGAACTAAAGGTGCCTGCGTCGGTGTAAATGTACCAGTAACCGCACACATTTCGTGGGATATTTGCAGACAGAAAGGATGCCGTTGTTCTCATCGCTGTTTCTACTGGCGCTCTTGACGCAAAGTGCTTTGACGGCCAAATACCGCGAAGGGACATGCGTCTTCGCGCTGGGGATCGACTGGTCCGCGGACTGTACGGCGGTGTATGTTGAGGTCAAGAACGCTGAGACGAATGACACTGTGGCGATAGCGGCGCTGCTCACGGCGACACCGGTGAGGAATCAGTTCTTTGGCAATGGATCCAAGCCTGTGGTCTGACAGCTGAACTTGGTCTGATTTGTGCTCTTTCTCTTCAGTCGGACTCACGGACGGCGGACGTGGAGACTGTGAAGGCGACCGTGACAACCATGGTGGAGCAGTACAAAGAGAGCGAAATGACGAAGCGCAAGCTCGACCTCATCCAGACCTCGCTCATGTGCTGTGGGGCAGAAGGTATGTGCGCGGTTGAGTGTACGATGAAAACTCCACCCAACAGTTCCACTGTTCAAGTCAGTCACCAGACGCAGAGGAATTGAATGCAATGGTTTTGTGGTGCGAAAGATCCTGTGGGTGTGATATATTGAGGCACCATGCAAATCGGTATACAGACTGCTGTCTGAACTCACGTCGCCAACGTAAATCTTGACGTTGGAGATGACAGATTCACTGTTTACCCAACCCTGCTTGGCGCTGTGGCAAGACAAGTTGTCAGGAAGCATGAGGGAAGGCGAATCTCCTCTACAGGAAGTAAAGCTGACCATCAAAAGCGCAGTTCAAACCAGAGAGAAATCTGCAAAGTTTCTTCCACGATTGTCAACTTGCCAGTCACCAACAAAAAAGGCTCGCGGGTGACCTCATGATTTAGTGCGTGGTTTGCACCAGGAATCGACGACTGGGACATGAACGAGCACTTCAGCTGTTCTGCGACCAACAGCAACGACAAGTGCGGCGTGCCGTACACGTGCTGCAAGGAGCAGTCTCCACTATGCGGCAAAATGGTGCGGAACCGGGATCGCCACCCCGAGGACCCGAGCGAGGAGCTCTACACCACCGGCTGCGCGGGCGAGGTCGCCAAAAGGTTCGAGATGTCGTCTTGGGTGGCGGGGAACGCTGCGTGCAGCCGTTCCTGCCATGTCGTTTTGTCTGTTCTGTCTCTGTGGTTGTCTTCGCGGTTGTCTTCGCAGCACCGTTTGTTGGTGGGATTCAAACTTTACGGTCAATCAACAGGCTTGGGCGCAGCATAAAAGCGATACGTCAGTTTACTGTTGCTCAGTTCGTCTGTGTGTTCAGAACCCAACCTTTCTTTTTGTAGGAGCATGTGCTTCAAGGAAAAGAAGGCTGAAGGGGAGAAGTCGAAGAAGAGCTTCATCCCAGCGGAAGTCGACTCTTTCACCTGTTACTACGACAGCGATCAGGACCCTGTGCAGCGCGCGTATCTCAGCTCAGCTCCAATCGCCTCCGTTTCCACCGTCCTCTTCATTGCGATCAGCCTGCGTGCTCTCTTCTGAGCGATTTCACTGGAACATGTGCCTGGATGCAACGCCCAATCCCACATCCCGAATCGTAGACCAAGCTTCGCGGATTGTTCTTCTGGTGCCCCGTCCAACAGAAGCAGAACAGTCAATTGCAACTGTATCCAGGCGTAACAAGGAGTGAGTCCCAGTTTCAACACGTGCACAGTGTTTCGATGAACTGTGGAAGGAGCAGGCAGCGTCCGACACCGACACCGATCGTTCAACGTGCCAACGTTGCTTCGGTTTGTGAAACTTTGCAGCACTTTTTCATATCTACCACAACTATCTTGCCAGAAAGAATGTCTCGAGAAGAGATGTGCAGTTGCAAGTTTTTTGTATTGACTTGCTTTGGATGTGCTAGCATGTTTGTTCGCTCCAGGTGTAGCGGATCACACACGTTAAAGTCGCCCTTGAAGTTTTAAACACACCACAGCTTGCCTTTGGAATCTTCTTTCTTGTTGAACCCCCCACCCCGCTGAAATTTTGTGAAAAATGGTGCAAGACTTGCGCCTGCCCCTTCCTGCTCAATTGCGGGCAAAAAGGGGGCACGTGAACAGGATCGGGGTTGGCGAGTAAAAACAATGGAAATTAGCTGCGATTCAGTCCGCCGAACAACTATGTCGAACAAAGACTCTTCCGAAAGTGTCTTGTCTGTAGAAATTATGTTTCTGCAGTCAAGTTTTGTCAGGCCAGATTTGCAATGATCCTGTGACGCGGTTGCTTCCTGAGAAAGTTCTGTTGATGTTTGACCAACACTCAGCTGGTGAAGCAACATAATTCTCTTGTACAAGGGAAGCAAAATCTATTGCTTTGTGTGAGACAAAAAGGCCCATCCATTGAATCAATGGGGAAAATTGACGTTTCTCTCGTGTGCAGTTCTTTCGCAACCGACAATCTGAAGTGGCTGGAGCGTCAGTTGCTCGGAGTTGAATCGCAAATCACCGACAGGGCGCCAGCGGGCTCAGTGGAATCACCAGGAGTGTGTCTGTCTCTGTTTCCTATTGACTCACCAGGGGGTGGAGATGGTAGAAAATGATCAGCAGTCAATGCTGGGTTCGACACTGCAAAACCTGTAAGTTTGGTGTCAGCCAAGTTGGTGCAACCGCCGGCTTTCTTCGCGGAGAATCGTTGTGATGCAGAGCACGCAAGAATCGAGAGGAACTGCTTGTCATCCTCGACCAGTTCCTGGCGCATTGGACATTTTGCCCATGACAACGCAACAAAAAAATTCTTGGTTGTCTGACAACATGCAGTCGCGTATCGAATGTAATCGGATTCCGACAACGATCTCCCTGGGGTTGTTTGGTCGTTCTCGAAATCCACCGACACCAACAAGAGCCTCGTTTTCAATGTTTTAAAATTATATCCTTCTTTGTCATTTCAAATCGTACATCATGTCAAATACAAAATTTCAAAATATTACAACCAGAAGTGATCAACGAAACAAGGAAGAGGCAAACTTCTTCCCTCTCAACTGTACAGAAGCATTCCCCAAGCAAGTTCTGTCAATATCTCGTAAGTTGTAACACAAAGCAGTTCAATTCAAAAGTATCACTCAAAGTCTTGAAAAACACCAAACTGAAAGCGTATGAATGATCAAAACTGTCTTCAGTTCAAACGAAGGTGCATTTCGGAAGGCAAGGAACATCAATTTGTGCATGCATACACTGAAAAATCGAAACCAATACAAACATCTTGTAAACGAAGGAAAAGCTTTCAAAGCAACACAACACTCGAAAAGAAACACGAACGGACGACACGTCGACGTACAAACTCAGAACGAAGCCGCGAAAACGAAACACGACAGTGAAAGAAAGTAAAATGACTTGTCATGAACACAGAGTTCGAGAACTCAAGTTTCAAGTTCTCGTAAAAATTGCCTATTCTGTGACAACATAATGAAAGGTAGGCACAGCACCAAAGTTTTGAACAAGCCTCTCTGCGGTTTCACTCTTGAAAGCTGAAAACACCTTTTGTTGTGTTGTTTTCGTGCCGTCAAGAGTGTTTTTCTGAATGTGAATGCAAATGTGTTGTGGTTTGGTGATTGTCTCAGTTGTTCTGTCGCAGCACTTTGGCGACTGAAGCCAGTGCACACCCACGTCTGGGTCAAGCCCAACAGCGCAACAATCGCAGATTGTCTTGAACGGGACAGCACGTCCACGACTTCTTGCGAGTGTGTCTTTTTTCTTATGAAAGACGTTAAAAATTGCTAAAGTCAAGCCGGTAGCAAAATAAGCCTTGCAATAGCATCTTTGAGGCACAGCGCACGTTTGGCACGAAAGTCGCCTGCTTCCAAGTCCACCCAGAACTTTCTACTTTCAAGTGACGCCCTTCAGACAAGATGGCTATTCAAAACACTTTTGTGTAGCCGAGAAGACACTCGCACATTGCACGCGAATGTTTCAGCTTGGCACATGAAGTTTCCTTGCGTTGCACAATACCAGTGTGTTTTCCTGTTTCTAGTGAGAAGTCTTCAGTTCAGTTTTGCACGCTCCGTTGACTAGGTTTTTCCACCGTGTCTTTGTACCCAACAATCCACCAGTTTGCACACGGATTTCTCGAATGCAACTGACTGCAGTCAAACGGCTACACCAGCCCCAGGTTTTCCATAATAGTTGCGCTTGTCCATCGTCTTTGAAAGTCACCGGCAGTTGCAGTCACTGTCACTGATTGAGGAGCTTCAGAAGAGCCCAGCCTCCTTCTTGATGTTGGCCTGTTTCCACGTCGGTTGTGCTGCGAACTCTTCCCGTGACATCTGCAGCACCTCCTGCAACACCACAGCGAACGTGGCTGAATTGCTCACACAATTTTCAAAAACAAAATCTGAACCACTGGAAATAATGCCCCATTGGTGTCCGTCCGTGAGGTATTTTTCGTCCCCGCAGCTCCACCATAAAATCACGCGCCTCAGAAAACGTTCCTCCGATACGCACTTCAGTTTTGCCAAACGACACGCCCATCGACTGTACCTGGAACTCGTCGTCATGGAGATACGCCTCGAGGCAGAGCGGGTCGACGCCGTCCGGCAGGGGTCGCTCCTGCAGCTCGCGCCACGTGTAGCGCATCCCGCTCAGCCGGTTCAGCAGCTCGTCCACGGGGACCATCTCTCCGCACTGCTTACCCTCCTGCAAAACAAACACAATGCCGTGACATTGCCGCAAACCGGAAGGTTTTGACAAAAGCAAGACTTTCTCCTCCAAGTGAAGAAGCGATGACAACTGTTTAGTAAATGAAACCCATTCACGGTTTTGACGTGGCCGTCTCTTCTTGCTTGAAGATTATTCGCACTTTGACCACGGGGGAATTCGAGCACAGATTTGTTCGTCTCACCTTGAGGTTCGCCTCCTGCGCCTTGGACTCCACCTCCCACGTCGGGAACACGTTGCTGAAGGAGAGCGGCTCCAAGCCGGCGCAGACGATGAAGGATGGCGGTGGCGAGTAGCTGTATTTTTCTGTAAAAGGGCAAAGCGACAATGAAGCTTTGAACGCCCATTTTCACCGTGGCGCACCACCGAAAGTCAGTCAGCCAGAGACGTTCTTCGACCAAAACAATTTGACCAAATTTTCATCGAAGCGCATCTCACTTTTGCAATACTGTATCGTGGTTTCGAGCGCCAGCTGGCGCTCTTTGTTGAAGCGCGCGTGCGCCGAGCCCGTCTCCACGTTGTCGTTCGTCTCGTCCACTTCTGGCCACCAGCCTTGCCATACGAACACCACGTGCTCCAGGTCCATCATGAATAGCGCTGCACGCACAAACAAACCACGTGACTCAGCGAAGAATGGACAAGATGTGGCTTTTCTCACAATGCACTGCTTTTCGCCACGACATAATGAAAATGCCAGCGATGTTCGGTAAGTCTGTGGCAACTCGAAACCTACACTGTGCAACTTCCCCTCCATGACCCAAAACACAACAGCGCGTGACGTACGGACCTGGTTGCGGCACGTTGTACAGGTCGGACTGCAGGAAGGGGAGCGGCGTCGCGAGCTCTGGGGTTCTGCACGCGTTCAGCACCTCCACCGCCTCGAACACACCAGAAGCACTCGTCATGTGGAACAGCCGCGCGCTCACCGAGTATGGGTTCGGGTCTAAAAGGGAAAAATCAAGAACATAGAGTTCAGTGGGGTGCACAGAGTCATCAGGCAGAGTCACTAAATCTGATTGTAAGAACAGTTGCTTGAAGGATCACTGCTGATTTCCAAGTCAATCCGCCTTTCACAAGCACGGTAAGCGAGAATTTCCCCTCACCTTTGAGCAATGAGTGATAGAGGCTCCTGTCGTTCGAACCAATCACATTCCACAAGTCGTTAGGTTCATGGCCCTCGCGGATCTCCAGTATGCTCACATCGGACGAGCCAAGACCCAGCTCCAATGGTTTCCTGCAACCCAGAAAAGGATAAAGTTACGCGACGTCAACAGTTTTCAAACTTGAAGGACTTGAGATTATCCCTGGAGCCACTCAATGGAAATAGACCTGCTGGTATCCCTGCTTTCGCAACAAACTTTCCTCCACGACAAACTCTCACCTGCTCTTGATGCACTCTGCACATTCGAATGCGCGTTGCTGTGTGTGCAGGGGCGACTTGGCGCCATGCCAGATGTAGCAGGTGCCCGTTTGGGTGTTGAGCAGTAGTAGCGATGTGGCGCTGCGCAGACTGGATGCGCGCAGCGGGATTTCCAGCAGATAAGCCTCGTTCTCCAATTCGTTGCGCACAATGTACATCCTCCACGCACCTGCAACATACAATTTTTTTTTTTTTTTTTTTTTTTTTGTGCATTTGGAAATCACGGACCTTGAACTCTGTTGAATCACTAAGTTGTGGTTCTGAAAAACACAATTTCAGTTCGAAAACAAAAACTAGCTCTCACCCTGTGTGTTGGTCTGTTCGTCCTCGCGCTTGCCGATGTGCACGATCATGCCCATATTGCGAAACAGCTGCACAAAACAGGGAGGCTCTTTACCCTGCACCACACGTACCTACAAGTGGAAGACACAGATTTTCTTGCGCCCGACATGAAGGAAAGTGCAATGCAAGATCTCCAGATCTCCACACAGTTCAGACAAGTCTTGAAACCGTTTGAGTACGAGTATCAAAGGAACCATCCGTGGTGACTTCATCGCGACACCGATCGAACGGGGATCTCAACTCGTCCCACCAGCGCCGTACCTGAGGGCCTCTCTCCTCGTCCAACTCGACCGTCATCAGAGCGGAGGCGCCTTTCTCCGTGATACTGGAATGTCGACCCTGCCAGAAGAAGTAGGCGCACCTCTCACGGCCGGTGTAGGAATGTCTCACGGATTGTCCCCGCAAATCCTTCATGCCTGCAAAAAAAAGTTCATTGGTCTATTTGGTTTCTTGTTTGTACAAACCGTCCCAAGGAACGAAAAAAAGAAAGACTTTACGCGACCTGCCACGATATTGTCAGTGAATCTGACCTTGACTGCAAAAGTGACCGTCACACAAACTTGTTCACACAAAGTGCGATAAAGTCTACCTTTTTGGCTGATCACGTAGTGCCAGCGCACGACGTAGGTGTCGCCCTCGTGGAACTGGCCGTAGCTGTGCGTGTCGAGCTGCTCGTGGTCGTACTCGAGCACGTGCCACACCTGGGTGCTCAGTGTCAGAATCTCGAACTCGCGTCGCAACCCGTCGCTGTCCTCAACCCTGCGCACACAGCAACAGCTTCGGTTTTCGCTCTGAGGCAAGAGTTGATAGCGGATGGCAACACTTGCACAAGGACTGACGTTGATAAAGGTGGCAGTTCTTACCACTCAGCACCACGCCCGACGTGGCTTCCCTCGAGAACGAGCGACACGGGATTCGTGTCCATTGTCACCATTTTCTCCACATCGCACACCGTCAACTGCACCACCGCGTCCGCCTGAAAGACCGGGAAATGATCAATCCAACATCAGAGCATTGTTGCGCTCGTGGGTGTCATTTGAAATACGGAATGCCTAACTCAACAGGACCCAAAACAAGCAAACACGCAAATAATTTGTTTGTGAGCACTGCAACATCGACTACTGTCAACCAAACCACTCGATCAAAAACGCCCAACCTTCTCCTTGTCTTCTTCCAGACTCTTCATGCGGATGAGGCGCGACTGGTCGGGCCAGTCGAGGAACTTCTCCCGGAACAGGATCGTCTCCATGTTCTCGTTCACCTTCCCGAACAGCGCCCAGTCAGGCCGCTTGTTCGACTGCAGAGGCAGACCATTGGAGGCTTCGGCTGAAACAAACATACCGGACAAAGGTGAGCGCGTGCGTTCAACGAATCATCCATTGTTGGGAAATCTGTGCACTTGTATCGACTGGGAAAGAGCGTGGATGATCAGAAATGACACTCACAGCGCATGGGGGAGAGCGGGTTGAGCTGGTTCTGTGTGTAATCGTAGCCCATGTCCCAGAGCTCGCGCGCCAGGCGGATCGCCGACTTGCGCTGGTTGAAAGGGACGTGTCTTCCGGTCCAGATGTACATCTCCGACCCAAAGTCAAACACAAGCGTCTGCAAAACAACGCAGAAACGTGCAACATCACAATCCAATGGAGTGTCTGGAACTCAAAGCAGTGATGTGCTGCAGATGGCTCATTGATTTCATGGAAGAAATCCCGAGAACCAGCGCGTTCAGTTGGCCTCACCTCGTTGCTGTTGAGCATGCTGTGGCGAGGCGTGGCGCCCCACGCATCTTGGTGCGGCACGAGCGTGTCGTCCTGCACCCGATACACCTTGTTCGTCTCCGCCATGTACATCTCGTAGAGCTCGTCTTCCTCCTGCGGACCCGGATCTGCGCAACCAGCGTTCATCATCAAAACTCCACTGCAGCGTTGGACAGGAGATTCGTTCCTCAGATGAACCTTCTTTGTTCAGTCTGTTCAGTTCAGGCGGTGAAGATAGGACTAAGCAAGTCGCATCCAGAACTTTACTGGGGACGAAAAGCCAGCAGAACAGTGGAGACTTCAATTGTTGCACTCACCGAGATAGGTTTCCCTTCCTCCCAAGATCTTCCAGAATTCGTGGCCCTTGCTCTGGTCCTGCTTGGCCTCTGCTATGACGTGCGGTTCCGCCGCGCCGCGGTATCCCAGGTCGTGTTTCTGGCACACCATCGCACCCAACTCCGTCGCCTGAACAATTTAGAATCTCGTGATCAAGTTCGCACAATGACAGCAAACTCAACAAAACGGAGTCAACCAAAACTGTTCAATTGTTGTGTTCTGCTGGTCTTGTAATCAGATGTTGTGATTGTGATTAGTTCAATTGAACGCAGGTTGTTGGCAAGCCCCATTCGTTTGGACTCAGGCCAGAAAAACTACGGGTGGGTACTGTAATGTGGGAGCTTCCATCACCTTGGCCTTCTCGATGACGTTGCAGTAGTCTCCGACCCACGTGTACACCTTGTCCGACGTGACGAGCAGGTACGCGTCGCCGCTGTTGATGGATTTGTGCGACGGCTCCACCAGCCGCATCTGGCAGTGACGCCGACCTGGGAGGGGGGGGGGGACAATCAAAATGTTTTCAATCGCTGATTGCGCGTAAATTTTGTTTCACCAGGCGTGAGGTCATGTTCAGTCCATTTCTGCGGGAAGATGGAAACTTTTTTTCTCAACACGGACAGACGGAAATCCACACGGCCCACCTTTGACATGCAGAAGCATGATGTCTTTGTAGGGGTCGCAGCCGGTGCTGGACCCTCCGGGTGTGGACACCGTCCCTTCCGTCTTCTTCAGCAGAATCTGACTGAAGTTCTCCTTGCTCGCCAAACCCGCCAGCGCTTCCTGGGCGAAGTTCGCTTGCCCCGCGACTGAAACAAAAAACCGGCCTGTGTGCAAGAAATTCTGACGGCAGTAAAGAAACGGCTGGTTGAAATAGACATGGAGCAAATACCCATGCACAAAGTGGCTTGGTGCAACATCGTGTTCACTCACTTTGCTCGCGCTTGATCCTTGTGACCTCCTTGTCGGCCACGTTGGACCTGACCTCACTGTACTCGGTCTTGACGTTCTCTCGCTCTCGCAGCGCTTTGAGCGGGTTTTTGCTCCGGGACTGCGCCTTCCGCGCAGGTTTCACTTTCCTCGCCGCTTGAAGCCTGCAACAAAGAAACACCAAAATGAGTTCCATAACAACTCTCGGCATTGCTTGTGGTTGTGCGCCGGGTGTCTTTGCAGCGTCCATTACCAACAGAGACTGTCAGAAACCATCACACTCACATGTGTTCAGATTCCATGTGCACGTGTTCGAAGTCGTCCAGGGTCACGTTGACCTTCTGCATCGACAGCTCCGTCAGCGTCTTCTCGTCGTAGAAACTGGCGAATGTCTCGTCCAACTGAGGAACCTAAAGGACAAGTGAAGTGAGAGTCATAACTCAATCACACAGTACGCAGTGGACAGACACACTTCAGAAGACGGGATCGAACAATGGCTTTGGCGACACGATGACGACTCTCACCTCGACATCTGCGACAGCAGTGTAGCTGAGCTGCGTTCTGGGAGTGAACTCGGAAGAGGAACCCATCGTCGGTGTGGATTTGGCTGCAAGAAGAACCCGCGAAAACTGGGTTTAGTCGTTGATACGTAGACATGTGTTCATACCAAAGAGCAAACTTCACGACACAAACTTGTTGTCAATGACAAAACCAAGCCTCTGCATCAGTTTTCAAAAAACAGGTTCATGCACAGCTCACTTCAGTATTCAGCACAACTCGTGGACAATGAACGTACCTGACTGGATGGGTACTGACGACGTGTGGTTGGTGCTGCCTGGGGAACCATCAAGCCCGTTTTCGGTGCGACTGGAGGTGGGAGATTTGGGACTGGAGGCGCCGGAGGAGGGCAGCACGGGGAAACGGATCGGGGACGGTTTGGTCGGAGAAGTGGGGTTCGAGCCGGTGCCGCCTGCAACACCGTTTGTCTTTCCACTCTCCATGTCTGCACAAATCAAACAAAGCACACCATGCAGAAACACGAGCAACAGGAGCACAGCAGACTGAAATTTTGTACGTTTGGTAACGTAACAAAACACCAGCATGAAACAGTTTCAGGAACGTGCAAGGATTGATTTCACTTCTGGCGAGACTGCATGAGCGCGATTTCGCTTTGTTTTACATTCTTGAGCGCTTGACCATCGTCTCACCCAATGATCAGTCTGCAAAATTGTCTTCGAGGATGGCGACATGTCACCATGTTGGTCACCAGTTAGGCCAGAAGTGAAAGTATCCTCATACATGCGTCGCACATTGTCAGAAGCAGCGGACATTTCAAAAGGAAACACGATCAACACAGATCTCGAATTCACACGCAACACGAGTAACTTGACACGAGCATTGTGAAACCAGCTTCAACAATTCAGAACGCAGTCACTCGGATGCCAAACTAACCCTGGCGAAGTCACAAGCCGCCAGCGCACGAACACTCACCAAGAACCACAGAAACGGACTCACCTCGCTGCAGCTGTTTTCTGCGCGCCATCAGCGGGGAGTCCGGGCTCGTGATTCGACCTGTGAGGTTGAAGTATCCAAATCAGAACAGCAACACAGAGAGCTGCGTAGTTTCATGTCAATCTCAAATAGAAGCTGAACATGTATGGAGGTGAAAGTTTGCTGCTTCTTTCTCGACACGAACTTGTGAAGCTGCTGCAAACACAACTTCCTTTTCCTGAATATTTCATGCTCTGAACCACACATCACTCGAGTAAATATTATTCATGCTCCGTCTAAGCCGTGTCACTGTCAACACAAGACCTTCTCGAGTCACGAAAGGAATTCTTTCATTCAAACGGCTCTTTGAACGAAGAATTCAAACAGCTTTTGAAGCCTCTTTCTCCTATTCACCAAGTTGCAAACAATTCTTCTTTCACAGCAACCAAAAACGACTGCAACCCATTACTCTCACTCAGGGAAGAAAATTTACATTTGGCTTTTGGTAAAGTCACAGCAAAAAAGCGGAACATGCACAAACCTGCCATGCTCAGTTTGCCTTCAACGGTAAACTGTTTCACGTCTTTCTGGACAATGCGTTTGTGCCAATCTTTCTGCGCACCTTCCAACAGGGACATACGGTCTGCGATACTTGTGGGTCTCTCAGCGCCGCTGGCGTCGCTTCCAGAGTCTCCCTTCCCCTTCTCTCGCAGTTTCACCTGCAGTGGAGGGATTGAAAAAATTCATTGGCGGAAACCTTACCAAGCTGTCTTGGTTGGAATCCAGCTTCACTGCTTCAGCATTGTGAAGCACCAGTCTTGCACTGGCCTTTCACAGCAAATCAGTTTACACGGCAATTGATGCAGCACTGACCTGTCCTCCGAGCTCGGCCGCCATCCCGGCGACGCCGGCGCCGTCAGTAGAACGCCCGATGCGCCGCCGCCAGTCGTCCTGCTGCCGCTGCTGCAGCTGCGACAACCTGTCCAAAAGTTGCGCATCGAGAACTGAGATGTGACGCTGACACTCGTCTTGTCTCCGTCCGCGGTGAATACACCCTTTCGGAGTGCGTATCACACTTCTCCAACGAGCAGCAATTTCGAATGGTGGCTTGAAAGTGTCCACGGAATGACAAAAACATGGTTTCTCAGCGCAACAGCACTCGGTCCACAACACTCAGATGATTGATCTCACAACTTCTGAAGATTTGTGCCTTTGCTGACCCTTGCAGGCAGTTGGCAGTTACTTACCGGTCTGCTATTGAGGCTCGCGGACTGGCTTCGGTGTCGCTCTCCTCGTTTTCCTGTGCTGTGATTGGCTGCGAGTGGTGGCGCTCCGAGCCGTACGCCTTCATTGGTCGGCTGCCATCCTGGTCGTCACCGCTGGCGATCCCTGCGGGCTCAGTGTTGTACCTGCAGAAATACCACGAAAACAAACACTGAATATCTGTTCTTGCAGCGCCGGTGGCGGACGAAAACAGCATCTCAACCAAGGTTTCTTGGTCATTTCTGACACTCGCACAACACTGACGTCTTTCGTCTTCGTGAAGACACCCTTCGTATTTTTCATATCCTTTGGGCCACAAAAACCAACCGTATCAAGTTCCACGGAGGTTTTTGCACGTTTCCCAATCCGAGAAGACACTCGACAACTTGACTTGCAACAAGCATACGAGGATGTATCCAAATATTCTGAGAATCAGCATGTTCACGGGCGCGCAAATTGACACGGTTGGTTGACCTGAGACAAGAGCTGACTAGCAGAGTCCATTGTCCTTC
>JAAUXT010060110.1_pt1 | contig 20258 bp, 22 predicted proteins | sample 7278171 | NCBI WGS metagenome assembly JAAUXT01 (sample SAMN14350112, study PRJNA611818) | marine sediment metagenome | isolation source: surface marine sediment (1.8m) | place: French Polynesia: Moorea | collected 2018-08 | reverse complement strand
GATCATTTCTGGCCCTTTTTCCCAAAGTGGGTCCAACCCCAACCCCCCCCGAACTTGAAGGTGTTTATGAACTGTGAACGTTTGTATGGACCACACGCTTTTTATGCATAGCATTCTTGTTTTTAAGCTCGTGTTGATTGCAAAAGTACGTATTCGTGGGTGTGTTGAGCTGCTTTTGTCGTACAGGGCGTTACTTCCGTCTTTCGTGGTCAAACCAGACGACACTTGTTTGTCGGTGATTTCGGGGTAGGGATCCACCCCACAGTATTCTCTGCACTATCGCGCCTGTGTTGCACGCGGGACTCGGGTCATCCCGGACGAGTTGCTGTGGTCAGTGGCATCCTGGCTCCTGGTCTCTCCCCATGGATCCACCCCACAGCACTGTTCCGTGTGTGGTGCAGGTGGGACTCGGATCATGCCGGTCAAGCAGGGAGTCAAGGACCCTGAGCCCTTGGGACTCCTCCCTGTGGATTGAGCGACCACCATATTCGAGCTTTCTGTTCCGTCTCTTGCAGGTGGGACGCGGGTCATACCCGACGAGCAGCGGCTGCTCATGAAGCTCTTCCGCACCTACGACAACTCGGTGCGTCCCGTCTACAACGCCACCAGCAACGTCGTCGTCAACTTCGGACTCACGCTCATCCAGATCATGGACATGGTGAGTACACACTGACACGGTCCGTCAGGGTCATTGCGCTCTGGAGTTGAATGAACTTCAACTGTACAGCTGTGCGACAGAAAACATCTCGCGTGTGCTTGCTTCGTGTGCGCTGGTTCTCACCTCACAAGAAGGGCTCCTGTTCAATCACAAGTCTTTTTTCGACAGTTCAATTCACCGGCAACAGTTCACAGGAAGTTCTGTTTCTCAAGTGAACCAGATGTAACCTAATGAAGCAAGAGGAATGATACTTCTTTCGGATCGTGGAACAGACCTGTATCCTTCCAACCTGCAACAAGAGACGTACAAGCGCAGGTTCTAACGCTTCGTCGGATGTGATCAAATTTAGCACAGTTCAAATGTCATGACCAGTGGATGAGATTTATTTCACGCGGCCACGAACATCCAAACATCTCGAACCAAACGACAAATGCCACAATGCCATTGGTGAACTTGGTTTCTCGTGTGAAGACAAACTGCGTTCTTCGCTGAAGGCTCCATACAATGTCTGAGGATTGTGCAGAGGCTCCACAGTTGCGCCTGTCTGTTGCGTCTCTTGGATTTGATAAGACCCAACACATTGCTCTCCGAACGCAAGTCTGAATTGGGCTCAGGAGATGCAAATCTTCAAACCCTGAATTCTTTTATTGAATCATCCTGTGCGAGAACCAAGCTCAGAATTCTGCCAAAAGGTTGACCGTGCAGCAACGAACTGTTGAATTCAAAGACGAACCAGTTCAGAATGGAAAACATTCTCTGATACCAAGGCCACGACCCTTCCAGGTCCCGAATGCTGAGCAAAGTGTTCTTGGTGTGTGCCCCGGTGCTTCTACCGGTGCAGGAAGGCGCCATGTTGAAAAGAGCCTGATTGAGACTTTTTAGAATTCCACTCAGTGTCTGCAAATGAGCAAAATCTGCGAAATGGAATGCGCAAAAAAGGTGCTGGTCCTGCCCCGTCTCGTATGACTTCTTTAATCCGGAGAAAGGTTTCAAAGGAGCGGGATAATTTAGGAGAATTGCTCGGCGGAGGACCCCGTCCCGTCCCTCCCTCCGCCATTTACGATTGAATTACTACGATGCAAAAGTGGTAAATGGACGTGGGAAGCAAAAAAAGCACGGGGCATTGGGACATCGCAGTCTGGAGCGGGAATAGAGGCAAATTTGCAAGCAATCATTATCAAGGATCAATTCGCCAACAGTCTGTGACGGGGATGCCATGGGTGTCCAGGTCCCGATCACATGTGTGTGCTGAACTCGCTCGACACCTTCCATGCTTCTGTTGGGCGGTGGCTACTCGTGTCCTGTGCAGCCGGAGGATTTTTTCGTTCAAGACAATAATTTGCTTGTGTCGTGCTTTTGGTCACTGTTTTGTCATTTTCCTGCATTAAGTTGGCCAATTTCATTGTTCTGCCAAAGGTTGTTCAAAATAGACTTTTCACCATTCGCTGCATGCCAGCTGCACCACACAAAGCGAAATTTCAATCTGCGCAAATTCAGGAAACGACATTGGTCCCAGACATTTTCAAAGCGCACTTGTTCTTCAGAAGTTTTTGTTCCCGAGTTTCTCGGAGCTATTTTGCTCGCGAGGGGTCCATTAGGATTCTGTGGAGCCGGGGTCGGTAAATCCATTGTCAGGCGAATCTCAGCAAACCTGCGCAAGTAATTGTCCACACCATTTCACAACTTTATTTGAACGCCCAGTGAATGCCAAGAACGAGGTCTCTCTCTCCTGGATAGACTCCACTCCGTCAGCATTGAGACGCAAGGCTGTGTTTGTGTGGGTTGCGCCAGCGCCCGAGAGACGCAACGCACGACCCATCAGAACCTTGTCTCATGTGATCTACCCTGGCTGGTCCGAGGGGTCAGTATTTTTTGACCACTCACTCCTGATGTACGACAATGAAATTCCACACATTTTTTGAAGTCTGGGTTTGGGCCGTGTTTTCTACAGCAGCTATGACCACCTTTTTCAAACCAAAGGAATGGGGCGTTGATGTCTTCGTCTTTTGAGGTGGTTTCCCAAGCACACGGGAGATTCTTGGCTCCCAGCAACAAACGAGATTCGTCTGGTTCCAAGCAATTTACGTTGAATGTGTTTGGACATAAGTTCTGATCTGCAAGACACTTCACTTCAACAACAAGGGAACATTTCGAAAGAGGCGCAACTGCACAAAACAACGGGGTCTTCAGGCTGATGCTGGTTGTTCTGAAGAATTGGCCTGAATTATCTTCACAATTGCGAATCTTCCATGGATACTTAGAGAGAATTGAGAGAACAAGAATAATGAGTGCGCAGAGGTCATTGAATCCCACTCGGAAGCAGCACAACCACACACTTTTATTTTTTCCTGAGCAGCAATACTGACCATGATTTCCGCACGACTGCGCCCTGACATTGTCAGTTTAATTGGACCGGACAAAAGTGCGGTTTGCTGGGAGACGGACCGCTATGCTGGACGCGGGGTAATGGGAGCGGGCATTCCTACAAGTGCTCCCTTCAGGACAGTTTCCCGTGGCAATGATAGCAGCCATACAAGGACACCCGTCCAACGGTGGCTCGTAGACAGCATTGAATCAACACGAAAACGAACACAATGCAGAAATTTCAAGGTTGGCTGGCAGAACGCGAGCGAAATGCAATCCACGTTCAATAAGAACAAATGTGCGCGTGAGATATGAAAACTCTGCAAGTTCCTAACATCCATTCGAATGACAGAGAATGAACACCATTGCCAGCTGTCCCACCCAGTCCCTGTGCGGTGCAAACCTCTCTCCCCACGCACAATCTCCCTCACCGTCTTCTCGCGTTTGTAGCAGAATGAGACTCTCTCATCAGAAACATGGCGTCTCTTGAGCTGCTGCTCTCGCTACGTCCGCGGCACTTAGCACCAGTTCTTCCTTCTGTACAATGGACACTCGAGCAGCTCTTTGGCGCTCTGTGCAGAATACATGTTGCAACACCATTAGTGCTCGTTGTCAGTCGGCGAAGCAAACCAAATGAAGCGAACGGTCTGTGCCTGGCTGCGCCCGACAGATCCAGAAGGGGGCGTTGCGGCCCGATGTCTCACGACCACATTCTGCCCCGAGTGTCATTCCGCTTGCAGGATGTGGTCTAAAATTTTCAGGACCACACTAGTAATTATGATGTTGTAGTCTGGTCCTAAAATTTGTTTAGCACATCCCACTGTTGCCAGCAGGGTGGAACCTGGTCCTAAAATTTTGGGACAACATTCTGCCGGCGGAATGTGGTCCTGGTCGGAATGTGGTCCTGTTACACCGGAACCCCTTCGACACCCAAAACAACAAATTTACCATCAGGGGCAATTGTCTTCCACGTCTGTGTTCAAGTTTCATATTTTGACTTTGACTCATCGAAGGCCAAGTGGGAGGAACACCCAAGCCGAATTTAGGATCAGGGGTTGCTCACTTTCTTGCGGATGTTCCGCGAGCGTGCACACTCCAAGAATTCTGGCTCTTGTTTGCTGCTCTCAGTTTGGAAGTGATGTGAGGGTTGGGCGACAAACAGCAAATGTTTTTGTACGTGAAAAAATCGATTTGGAGAAAACATTGGTTGAAGTTTTTGTTGGCTGTTGTTGAAATTTAAGGATTGTCAGGTTTTTTCTCGTCTCGCCCACTTTTTGTATCACAAATGAAATTGGTCTCATGATTGTGTCTCCGCAAAACTTGTCAAAGTCATCTCTTAATTACACAAGTTTCTGTCCTTCGTGGGAAACAACAATGCCTCACGCCAACGCCAACTGGGATCAAATTTCAAATCTGATCACAATCGGTTGAACACCTTGTTCCAGCTGAAGTTGAGATCCGTCTTGGAGCGGCAACTGGGTTGGAGACAGCACGGAGATCGCAACACGAATCGCTGTTTCAATGCAAAGGCCAAAGCTCCGCAAAAACAAGCACTGACAAAAGCACAGCAGAAGTCTCAGTGAAAGCAAAACCACCGCACCTTCGCAGTGCCGAGGACGGTCGAAGACATGTTCTTGTATCGGTTAAAATTGGGGGCAGTTTTGGCTCACCTTTCGGTTGTCATCTTGCTTGAAAGGTGATGAAGCAAAAGGCAAACACCCCCAACTCACCCCAAGATCAGGCTGTCATGTTCCTGACTGGGCACCACAGCCTCGGGTTCCCAGGCATCACCAGGAACCACATCAAACAAATCCCTGGGATAAGACAAGGCTCTTCGCTGATCAAGCCTCAATACGGAGTCTGCTCTCGGAGCCTGGGGCTCTGGTGACTTACGGCAATTGTGCGAACGAAGGAATTAATCAGATAATGAGATGTAAGGAGCCTCACCGAGACTTCATTACATTGTTGAGCAATCAGTACGCACGGCCCTTGTCACCAGGGAGATTTACCCTCACCTCCCCATCCCCATGATCAATCAAATCCCGCTCCTCTCAAAGCGAGACTGCGTGATTGGGGGTCCTTTGATTGGAAGGTGAACTTCAAGGCACAGGACAAGCTTCACACCCGTGGAATGTGTGACTGATACGTGTGTCGCTGTCGCCTTAGGCGGCAGGCGCTTGTCTCAGAGAAAGCTTCTTAGTGCCAAGGGTGAGGCGTTCATGAAAGACTTGAGTTCAGCCCATCTTCGCCTTGAACTTCGTACAGTACGTGCTCTGTGACTCCGTGTGGTCAGTTTTTTTCCTTCCAGACCGTGTCATCCAGTAGATCTGGCACGGACCTGCCAGTATTCCATCCCTATCCTGAGCAGAACCACCTCCAAACGTTTTGTTTAGAGCAGGATTCACGCACATTGACTTTTCGTTTCGACAGTGTACTTCATCCACACAAATCATCCGTTTATTTGCACATTAGGAGATCCATGAAGAACGTATCCGGCTCATAGAGGCGCCTTAAAACAATCACATAAAGCTCGCCTTTATCTCCATATGATGACTCGCACATGATTGCGCAGTGGCAGCGAGTGGAGGACTCAGGAGGGAGAAGCTTCGTAGGGACTGAAAGTTCTCATTTCTTCCCACAGTGGCCAAAGTTCTTTGGATGCACAATTTGTTGTCGACTCTTGTCGTCACTCATTTGAAGCCACTTCAAACACAGGACAATCAATGGTTTCAGAGAAAGTAAAGAGCTGCAATGAGTCGCAATTTGAGAACCTACACGGGACGCTTTTGGCTTCTCTCGTCCCATCAACAACCGCTTATCTTGTCTGTGTATTTTTTCAGGGCGTTTCTTCAAAACACACTGGAGTATCTTGACATTTCGCTTGGCATTGTGTGTGTGCGTGCGTGTGTGTGCGTGTGTGTGTTCACATCAAAGCCTGAGGAACTGAGTAACACCAAGACGCATCTGGATCCACATGGGTTAATGACCGTACGAGGAGTCTTCCTTCTGGAAACAGCTCATAACCCATTAAAACACCAATAAACCTGCCAACCACAGAAGCGCCGATACAAGGATCTACGACTCAGCGATATGCGACCCCGCGCCCTTCAGCGAAATGAAAAACCCAGTTTAAATTTCCAAGCAGAATGCGATATGGAAATTGCGGGATAATATAAATGTTTATGTGTCGTATAATGGGATTTCTCGCAGGATGAGGGACTCCTGTGAGCTTCTTATCAAATGTAATAAAAACACATTATGTCAGGTTTGGCCGCGGATCGCCATGGTTTCGCCATGGTTTCATTGTTATGGAATTCTTTTGTTCATCTCTAATGAGCATTTCCCGCCAGACAGCAGCCGTGGTCGGCTCCACTGTTCCCGTGATATGAGGCACTTGTCTTTCTGAGGGTCAGTCGATCCCGATAATTTGGCACAAAGTGGTGAAATGCTGAGTGCGCAGTTCCAAGATTCAATTCAAAGCTGAGCCAGCGCGTGTGACGGGTGTTGACATTTTTCTCCACTTTTGCCACACGTGACACACCCTGAAGCACCCAACAAAGCTCGTTCTGTGGTCACGGGGCTTTGACCGTTTGATCGTCTGTAGGATGTATCTTCCAGGAAGATCTGCCTACTTTTTGCGCGGCAACGGTCTTGCAATCAATCTGTTCAAATTTCACATTCAAGACACAATTTTCCCTGAATCTAGACGTCCTGAAAATTTCTATCTTGTCCAACACAGCAAAGCCCAACCCACAAGAAACACGCAACTCAATCCAATCTTTTTTCCAGTCACCTCCTTCTTGGACCAATTGCTCGGTGTATTTCATAAGGTGTCGCACTGTCGCCTGCTTCACGATTACGACCCATTTTCTTCCATCGCGCTCATTAGATCTGCGCTGATGTCGTGCCACCAATCCGTCACTCGGTGAATGGGAAAATATTCACGGGTGTTGGAGGCTTCCGCGTTTTTAACACGGATATGCAGCCCATTTGCGGATCAACGACCAAGTTGACCAGGGATAGACACGCTGGTGAACATCAAACGACAACAGGTCTGGGCTGGAATGTGCACAAAGCGACTAGCCAGGTTCACTGTCCAACCATTTCCACCCCACACAAACCAGAACTTTGTCAATCAGAGAACCTTTTTTCAATCATACTCAATGGTTGTGAAGAGGCCAAGGCATCGCTTTTGAAACTCCCAACTCAGCATCACAGGTAGTGTGAGAAAGAAAAAATATCCTTTTGCAACACACGCTTTGCACTTTCTCAGCGAATTGCATATTCAGTATACCACAATTTATGCCCTTAATTTCATCCCAACACAAGGTTCCGTCAATTAGGCCCTCATAGAACTATTACTTTATGAGTGCACAGACACTGAAGGTCGTAGATATGCTCATCTCTCACGGTTCATACTGTGAATAATGCATAAACCCACAAGTGCGATCAACAGCTCGCTTAACAATAATTTGCGGGGCCCACAGGCGTGCTGCGGTGGCCCTGCAGGAAAAGGAGGGGCGGCGCCGCTTTTGTTTTTACTGACTGCTGAAAAGGGCGTCAGACGTCAGAGGAAGAAGTCGCCGGATTCCAAGAAGTGTTGTTGAATGTGGTCGGAATTGGGGACTGCAGAAGCCGCTGTCTTTTTGATTGGTGTTGGGTCGAGACTGGGTTTGTGGTTCGTTCAGTGTGTTGGATTTCGACAACGATACGATGTCCAAACGAAAGCGGATCCAAATTGAGTCACAGACTGTACAACAATGGACTTTGTCCGAGTGTTCTTGCTTTTCGAAGGCGTCAGACCAAACGCACGCACGCACACACACACGCACACGTACACTCTTTCTCTCACGCACACACGCGCATACACGCACACACACTGTTTTTCTCTCTCTCTCTCTCTCTCTGTTCTCTCTCTCATACACACACTCTCTCACACACATGCACTCATACACTATTCTCTCTCACACACAAACTTTCTCTCACACACGCGTACACACTCTCTCTCTCTTCTCTCTCACACACGCATACACACTCTCTCTCTCTTCTCTCTCACACACACAAACTTTCTTTCTCTCACACACACACACACACACACACACACACACACACACACACACACACACACACACACACACACAAAACTCATTCTCAAGCTTGCGGGTGCGAGACACTGACTTGAATATCAACCGTCCACTTTCACTCCAATTTTCTCCAAAACTGACCACACTGGACGCTGGCACGAACACCACGGACGCACGTGGCTTCCATAGATCTCCAGCGGTGCCATCAGTCAGGTCCATACGAGGTAGTGGCGAAAACAACCAACGAACATGACGCCACGAGCATGACTCCCAGGGTCCAGTCTGATCTGAACCAAAGAGATGTGCTATTGTTTTAATTCTGTTCGCTTCCTTGCTGGGCAATGTGTCCCGGGCAAACCTGTCATTCTTCAACCAGATTCCGTCAGGGACAAATCCTGTCTTGCGTTTTCACGCACTTGTCCTCGGATTTAGGGAGTACAATCAGGCATTATCACATCAGGCGTCGGCGCCTCCGACTGCTCGTTACTCGGGGTCCCCCCTGGCGAACCCAACTCAATCTCCATGATCAAGCCAGCGCAATCATTTGTGGGAGATTTGTTCACAGCAGGGCTTCCTTTTGACCAAATCACTGCAGGCTCTAATGGTCCAAATAGAATCTGCGCTTCAATTCGGGATCTTGTGGCGATGGTATTGGAGGCCCAGGTTCTTTTCACGGTGATTTGAATTTTTGATGCATGCAGACAAAGATGGGTGTCGTCTTGAGGACGGACGCTCAGGGGTTGAGGTTTCAACGAAATATACGAGATGCGAGGGATTGTTTCTCCTTTGCGCTGTGAGCTGTTTTGACGCAGGGTCCAAAAACAGGATGTAATTTCTCAAAGATGGCGCGGTCCTGAAGAAAACATCGATTTTTGAGGGTCAGTCACGTCAAAAAATCGTTTGAGGTGATTTTTCTCAGGAGAACCCCGTCTCATCAAAACGATCATTTGCTGCCGTTTTCTGAATGTGTTGCTCTTGTGTTTGCAAGACTTTTGTCATTGCGAGTACAAAAACAACTTTGAGACTGAACCAGGGGTGGGGACCCTGATCCCTCTCCTGATAATGGCCCTCCTGACCAAATCCTGGACCAATCCTGATGCGTCTTGTTTTGAAACAACTGCACAGCAAAAAGAAAAAGTTGATTTGTCTTTTGCCGCAGTTATTGTTTGCCTTTGTGCTTTCTCGGAAAACATCCAGGCTCGGGGCAGGTTGACCCAGTTTTGACTGGGCTCGGCATCTTGAGGCGACCCGAAGCTTCAAAGGATGTTCATGCATGATGGCGTAAATTTTGGGGCCCATTATTTCCTTCGAGCACCAGGGGCGGGACCCTGGATCAGCCAGAGTGGATTTGTGTCTGACAAGCTCTACTGACTGGATTGTCTCTGACACAACGTGCGTTCTGATGTCTGTTTTTGTTTCTTCTTCAGGATGAGAAGAATCAGGTGTTGGTGACCAACGTATGGCTTGAACACGTGAGTATCGCTTTCTTCTGTTTCTAAATTATTTTCCGGAGCATCCAGCACAGTAAAAGCGATTGAAATATTTTGGTGGATCCAACTGTCCTGGCAAGACGCACCAAAAATCGGCCCGAGTATCATCCGCGTGCACTCGCCTTCCCATGTGTGAGCAAATCAAAGGCACCGGATACCGCTATCATACTCCATCGGGACATGGTTTTGTTTTCTTGACCCAGATTTGCGTGAGTAGGAGAGATGGATTGATATGGGGCCAATGCGTCATATTTCCTTCTGTAATCAACGTAATCGTATGAAACGCCACTTTATCATGAGCCCCTGCCTCAACACAGATTACGCCCCTGGTGCTGGCAGTCTGGATGATGATCACTACAATTTGGCAATCTGCAAGGAATGCTTAAAAATGGATCTATTGGAGAGTCAGCTGTTCATTGTATCAAGATGTTCCACACAGTTTCAAGAAGAGAATGTTGAATGAGCCAATCGCGGAAAAGCCCAGGTGGGTACAAGCAGACAATGGTCCGAGATTGCCGTCTCCCACCTCCCCTCTACCTGGAGAACGCAAGCCAAAACAAGTGTCGGACTCTGCACCATTCGCAGGTGATGGAGATGATCCGAGTGTGAAGAATGTGTCGTGGCAGCTCGGTTTGGTATTTACGCCTGTGACGCATATTGTGATTCGGACCAAATGGCAAGAGAGAAGCATGAGAGAGAATCAGAATCTCAGATCATCTCCAAAACCATCAAAAGCTGTTTTTCCGATCGCTCGTGTGTTGAACAATGTATTCGGGTCTCATGACAATCTTCAAAAGAACCACCAAAAGAACACAAGGACCACGACCCTACGTACGCACTGGTACCTTGTTCCTTTTTGGCTGGAGCCAGGTTGGACCTTCATGAAAAATGTAGAGAATAGAGACAATGTTGTGGGAAGCAATGACAATGACGGCTATGATGTGTGAGATGGAGGGGCCCCTCGCGCCTCCCTTCCTCAGTGATGTGATTCGCAATGACTCCAGCCTGACCCAGTGAGGACTGCATGCTTGTACTCGGCCGGAATATCAATGGAATGAAATTACTCACCCAAAATACACAAGCACAACCCGGGAGACAAGGCAAACTGATGATTTTGACACAGTAAAAGGTTGTTGTCACACGAAAATGAGGTATGATGGCTGGTTCTAGAAACTTTCCCATCAGTAACCGATGATTTTCCTTTCCTCGGGGTGTGAATCAAATGTCCTCAATTTTTCCACTTTCTCTGTATTTCTTGCAAATGCAATCGTGTGTTGAACGCATCTCATTTGGGCGTTTTCGAACTTCATGATGAAAATGTCTCTACAGTGCCCGAGGTGCCAATTCAGATCAGAACTGAAGACGGTCGTCCACCCTCATTCTCATTGCATTGTATTTCGCAAAACTTCGTCCCTTTGACACCAAACCAAAGCCTGTCCGAATGTGAAGACCCTGAGTGACCTTGTCAGAACTTTTCAGCCCAAGTCCAAAAGTTCCCATGTGACACAATTTGGGTTTGCAAGGTCGTCCTTTGGTGACACAACGCAAAGAGACCAGATTCTCCTGTCTGGAGGGAGGATCGTGCATTTCAGCTTCCCGTGGAATCCGCCCCAATGACGATTGGTTCCGCCAACCATTCGATGGACCACTACAACAATACTTTGTCGCGTCAAACAGAGTGTTGGAGGGTGTTAGTGGACCAATTGATTACGAAGAGCTCTGTTGCTTGTGGGAACAGCATTCAGCATCGCATGGCCCTCACTTCTCTTGTTGGGATGCTTTTGAAGTGATGCTCCGAATCAGGCTCTGGCTTGTTCTGTGTCAGTGACCTGTGAAGTGGGGACTGAGCAATTTGGACAGCAGTTGTGGTTTGCTTCAATTAATATTGATTTGGTGAAGGAGCATTCCAACTGGGTCTGCAATCAGCCTTTTGAAAGAAGCGCAGGGATGGGGTGGCGGTGTGTGTGTGTGTGTGTGTGTGTGTGTGTGTGTGTGTGTGTGTGTGTGTGTGTGAAGGTGCGAACTGCTCGCCGAAAAAGAGCTGGTTGGCAAAGCTCCACGTGCGTTGGTGGAAGGTAAAGGTTCCTGTGGCCTTCGCTGATTAAATGTGTTTCAGATAAAGAGAACAGACTGGTCTGCGAAGTTGAAATTAATGAGGAACAAATCTGGGTCTTTGGGAAGTGACACCTGCTCAGCCTGGATCCACTGTGAGACACATGTGACTGATGTTGCTGTTGCCTTGTGACTCACAACACATCTGAGTGGGTGGGAGCTGGCAACACTTGCGAAGTTTTTATCCCGCTGAAAATTGGAAATTGCTGACAGGGTCAAAGTGCTCTTGGCAACAGGGTCAACGAACTGTGACCAATTCCCAGTTTCCTGGTCTACTGTTCCATTTGTTCCCCTCCGTCTTCTGTTGGGGAGCCTTTCTTGCTGAGACAATGGCACTGCCATTGGTTGTTGTTCGAGTCCAACGTTGGGAATTAGTTTTCCATGCCACGCACCTTGGAACGTTCTTCTGGTCATTTTTGACTTGTCAGTCGCAGTTCCAACCAAGTCCGTGTTTTTCACGTGTAGTGACTGGTCTATTTTCCCGACCCTGCAGCAGGTGCGTTCAAAATCAGTTGCGACACCGTGCTGCTTGGATATTTATGTCCCGACATTGAATCCGATGAGGAGATATCAAACTTCACAGGGTTCTGCTCCAGTGTAATCCAGTACATTTCTCTTATGCAATCTGATTTTTAGGTCATGGGGATCCTTCCACTTTGAGTGATACAGGTGAAGCTCTGTGCAAAGGATGGAGTCCTTTGGCTTCGATTGGGAACGTGTAAATAGTCAATTTTGAGAATTTTCGTGCAGGAATTTGGGGCGTCGTGTGGAGCTGCTGGTTGAGTTTCCGGCTGCATCGTCGAACGAGCCGAAACCCGTTTGTTTTGACACGATTACTCAACCCCAGGTCAAAACGACCATGATTTCCCAGAACTCTGAAGCCAGATCAAACTGACCACATCCTGACACTTGGAAAAGTTGTGATCAGGGAGACTTTATCTCGTATCTACACGGAATGGCTTGTCCAGAAGAAACAGGATTGTTCGTTCAGCGCCTTGTTCTTTCTTTCTTCCTCATTGGAGCGGCCCGTGTACATTATTCTCGGTCTGGTAGTCTTCTCAGCAGACGAGTCTCGCTGTTTGTAACACAGGCAAAGGACAATCAGTCCTCACCTTAAGGTGAAGTGTGTTTGAATTCAACGGCGCTGCTGAAGAGAATACTTCTGGGATACTGTGTGTCACAATCCAGTGGACCTTCCCATTGGAACATAAGGGCTGAAGTTTCACCCCGCCACCCTGAAGCAAAGTGATCTCCAAGTTCTTTTTGGTGTCAGGTTCTCCTATTTAAATCACAGTCAAGTAGTCCATTTGAGTGCTCTCGATATTGCAAGGTATTTAGATAAAGTGAGAAAACCAGATGGTTCTTCGCACAGAGGAGGCGACCTTCCATTCACAGTTCGCACCACTTACGACTACAGCATACAGATCCAATTCCAGATCCACAGGGCTCTTCTGCAGAGGAAAGTTTTTCATTTATGAGAAAGCCTGACCTCCAATGCTAATAGAAGTGTTAATGTTTCTTCATTTATTCAGCGAAGGGAATCCTCTGTGCGCTGAGACTTTGATTCGAAGGCAAATTCCAAAGTCAATGGGCGACACTGGAGACTCAGCTGTGTCGAGATTGGGGGCAATTGGAACAGAGTGATTGACAAATGCCAAAAAAGTCAGAGCACAATGGGAAAAAACGCAGAATCAATCCCTCAGTTCCTGGGAAGAACAATATTATCTTTTGGTGCCCTGAATACACAGCCTCCAAGTTGTCAAACAAAGAGCATTCGAGTCTATTTTTGTATTCAACAGGATTTGCACCAAGCCACTCGCAGCATTTTAACCTCGGTACGAGGCTCAATCAGCTGCTTCACTGGTCGTCACCAGGTCACAATGGAGCCGGCCCATCCCCCACTGTCTCTGACTCTCAGACGTATCACGCATGCGTGAACCTCGCTGTCAGAGTCCACAGTTTATGCGCGCTGTTCCAGGAAGGAAGGATTGAAGTATTCACGGCGATGCGGGTCAAAACAGGATACAAAACTATTTTGCTCAATTCGTGTCATAACAAACCAACAAATTGTGTTTTTGGAGGTAAAGACACGATGTAGACTCAGTGCATCCGAGCGCACGTCGCCAGCTGGATCTCACTGACCACGACGTTTGAGTTCTGGTCACGTCTCTGGAGTGACAGAACACTTTTGTGACGTACTTTGGCTTTGATGAAAGCAATGGACTGTGAACAAATTTCACTGCAGCACATTCCCTGAGCTGTTGGAACTGCGAGCCAGAAAGTGGTTCTGGTTCGCGTAACTCGGAGGGGGACAAACTGACAGCGAGTGAACATGTTTGGAAAGCGACGAACAGGATTGTCCTCCGTGCTGCACAAACACCCATCTGCCCGGCAAACATTCAGAGACCCCCTCAGCCTACAAATCCAATTCATCGCACGAACACTGTTACAACCCGACCGACGGAGCGAGCCTTTCTTTCTGCGCAGTTTCAGGTGACAAGCGTAGGAAAGGTCCTTCGATTGTTGTGTCCAGATGGTGGCGCCAATTCCACGCAATCGGGGTCCCTCGGGTTGTCCCCGAGACACTTGCACAACACCAAATCACTTTAACCAATTGAGGCCGGTGGATAAGCGGCTGCCTTGTCATGTTGAGTTTAGGGGGAGTATAGTGAACCCCTGGAAGTTAATGTCCCAGAACGGTGCAGGGTGGACATGTTTATTTGACTGGAAAATGAAACAGGTCATGCTGGTTGTGACAATGGACCATCAAAGTCTTCAGGAGCGTAACAGGCCGGAAACGGAATGCTCACAGAAGACGAGTACGGAATCGTTGGGCAGAGACAGCAATACGCAGAGAACAAATTATCACTGTGATGCTCAGTTTGAGTTTAGGGTTTTGGAGTGGATGTTGTTCCGCGAATTGGGATTGAGGATTTTGTCATTGCAATCAGGCACTTGTTGAGCCACTGTCAAAGCAATGATCGTTTTCTTGTCTGATTTCCTCCCAAACTTACAAGTCACCGGGGACTTAAATCACAGCACGTAAAGACAAGAAAGCAATCATCAGAGTCAGCCATGCTTGTGGAAATATTGTAGATCTGTCAAGATAGGGAGAATTACTTTTCAATCAAGTGACGATGAACACAGTAAAACTGGTGCCGGGCCTTGTTTGGCCACGACCAATATTCACTCGATTCGGGCACTCACCATAAATCTGTGTTCAGCGGCGTGTGGGTTTGAGGCTAAAATCATCAAAGGTGCAAGTTGGGGTCTGAACAAACGTCCGTGATGTGCATCGAAATCATTTGAAATGCTCCGACTATATTCGTGTTTTTGTGAACTTGCGCAAATTTTCCACACGAACAGGCTGTCCCAAAAATCAGGTGAACCTTTTGTGCCGAGTGTCTCTTGAGCTGTGCTCAGAGAAAGCCTGCCTGTTCCCATTTGACTTGGAGAGTCGGCTGTGAATGAAACCAGGAAGCGACTTCGGTCGCAGGCTTGGAAAATCATCAGCAGAAGCGCGCTGCGGTGTCTCACGCTCCCGTCGCAAATCTCATCCTCAGAAAAGCGACAAATTCTCGCTTCATCCTGTCAGGCCGGGGCAATGAAGGAATAAATCCGTCGCACAGCCTCCCGGTTGACGCGGACAGGGCTCCGCGCTGCTCGTGACTGATTACTCTCCATCCCAGGTTAATACAGCCAGATCCACCTTTTGAACTCTCGCTCCACGGTTACATGTCCTGGGAGGTGCGGCTAAACCCGGTGCTCCGTGGGTCAGACACGGCACACCCCGTCTGGGACTTTGAGTCTCAGTCGCCGTATCCACTGCTTCACAAACCACCCTCCTGGAAAAGGGTTCTGTCTCCTTGTTGACAGCCCGCTACTCGCAAGAGTTTTGTTGAGTCGCAGACATATAAGGGCCCACTTCTGAACCCCTTCCTTGGAAATGAAAAGCAGTTTTCCAGACAAAGGACCAAAGGGGGCCCAAGATTGCAGACGCACTTCAGCTTCACAAGAACTGGTTCAACTGAAACAGGTGCGAAGAAACACGTTGTGTCACACACCAGGCACCAGCACCAGCACAATGTGTGCGAAAATTGTATATAATTTCAAGCAGATGACCGAGAAAGACAGACGTTGACATAAAACACCACCAGTTTGTTGTTAGCGTTTAGCTTGGTTCGGTGTCTGAGATGCAACACGAGCTCTTTCGATTCGAATACCGCAGACACGTCCACATCGGGAATATGACGGATGTTTTCTCGTGGCAGTCGGGGCAACATTCCTTGTCTCCACACAGCTTCTTATCTCGCACTGACGCCAGATTCAAGACTCCGCCTGTTCTGTTCCCAGAACTTGTTGCTGGTACTTTGGTTCCTTTTCTGGCCTGGCAGAAGGCAAGCGGCATGTCCTGGGAGGTGCGTTTTGTTCCGGTTACAGCAGGATTGTACTGCTGTCAAAACTGCGATGACCAGGTTCTGTTGATGTGGTCAAAAGACAGCAGGTCAAAAACAAAAAACAAACTGTGGAAGAACCGGAACTTCCCCACACTCGAGTCGGATGCATCAATGTAAACGGGCCCGGAATAGACATTCATCACACTGCCCCCCATCACTCTCTGACGAGGACAACTTTTTTTTATTTTCTTCAACGTTTTGTGCCTTCGACCCCCGGAATCAATAACGGGGAATTACGCGGGATCAGCCATTGATCCCCACTCGCCCGGAGAGTCTGCGCAGTCGCGAGCAGAACCCATTGATCTCACCAATTACGCCGAGATTGTCTGGTATCTGATCACCACCCAGATGTGAAATGCCGCGGACCTGTTCCTCCCCGTAAAATCCGACTTGTTTTGCTCAGTCTGTTCAGGTCGAAGACCAGAGGGTAACAGAGGGTAAGTGGTTGACCAGCTCAATTTGTATAACGGTTTGTTTTCAAGAGGAGACCCTTGATTTTAGCACACGTTTATAGCTCTTGCAATGGAACCCCAAACCACATTGAATTCATTGCGTGCACTCTGATGCAAAACACTGGGTCCTATCTGCACTGGGGACTGAAAGTGAAGCCTGCTGTTGTCGCCTGTACCAGGGCGCGCTGAGTGCGGAGCGACCATCAGTGCAGCGGCGTCGGCGGCGTCGGTGGCGGCGGAGAGATGAGTATTTACGGGTGGAGAGCACGAGACTCGGGGAGATGCGCTTTTCAGCGAGTGGGTCGCGAGGGAATGGGAACACGGATCCCCCATCAGCCGCGCCGACGCGAGACGTGACACTCCGCGGCAGTTTTCCTCCAGTTGCTCCTCCGGACCATGGAGGCAGCGCCCGATCTAGAGACCGGACGCGCAGGAGGCCGGGGGGGGGGGGTCCGTGTTTTTTGCGCTGAAAAAAATGAGAAAACTTTTGGAGGGAGTGAGTCTCCCTGTAAACCCTTTTCTGACGTTGAACAATTTTTACCTTGTCAAAAGGAAAACGAGTACAATCGGGCAGGGGGATACCACTTTTCTACTGTGGCCATGGGACGAGGCCAGTGTCCATTCTGGATCTGTCCCTGTAGAGTTTGGCAGAAAGGCTGATTCACAGTGTGGAAATTTCTCTCCCAGTGAATCAGACATCTCCGTCACAGGAAATGGCGACAGTTTGGTTTGATTCGTTCTTGCAGATGTTGTCCCACCAACTTGACAGCGATCACTTTCTATTGCACCCATTAACATTGGAGCTCTCCCTGTCTCGTTGATGCGGTTTCAAATTAACAAAAAGACTGCGTTTGGGTACATTTCCCATGCACGGAATGATGGATCAACTTCACTGGCTAGACTCCACCACAACCTCATCTGCATGTACAGGACAAAGGAAACCACGTCAGGCCTGCTCAACTCAGTGTTTTCATTCAGGCCAAGGTCCCACTCAAACTGCTCTCAGAGAAACATCAGAAAATATGGGGCTGTTGTGGTGTGTTTGCTTTCTGCGGCAGGGCATCGTGAGGACAACGCAGTCAAGAGGCTTTCAGCGAATGAGCAGATGTCATCCTTGTTCCAATGTGGACATGATGTGCCGTATCAACCATCCCACGCCCGATTCACAGTTACGAGTGATGAGGTTACCAGCTTAACTTGCTCTGTAAACTGTCGCTGCGAGGTTCCAAGAAGAGGAGTGCCTTTGTTTTTCTCGGGCTTCACCGAAAAATGCTGAAAAGGACAAAACACAAACTGAAGTCAAATTCGTCCTGAGTGAATGGTTTCCCTCGACGCTGTGATGACTCTTGCCTGAGCTGCCAACCTCACGAAGCGAGCGTCCAATTGAGCCATCACGGCCACGGCCCCTGAGAAGGAGCCTGACCCAGTTTCCACGTGGAAGGTTACGGAGGACGAGGCTGTTGGAGGCGCGTAACATTGATGCTTGTAACTTGGCCCCGTTGTTAGCGTCGTCTCACTCGTGCCAACTTTTGTTTCTCGAGTCACACGTGGGACGCTTCGGACTTCATGAGAAAATTTGAACACGACACTGTGAGTGAAGCCTTGGGCTTTTCAGACTCATGGTTGGAGAACGACCCGCGTTGAAAAGCGCACAGATCCAGTTACACGGAGCTATTGTCAGCGGATGTATCACCTTTCAGAAAATATTTTGCGCCTCTCACTTCAATAAAAACAGTGTTGGATTTTGCACAGTTTATCACGTGCTTAGAGGGCGTCCATTGTCAAATCTGTTTGTGTATGGGAGTCAGACTTATCCACTTCTCCATTTCCCCAAAAATGAAGATCGTAAAATTGGACGCTGACATCCATTCAGCAGCACGACGGGAGAGTTGGTCTCTTTGGGCATGTGTGTCAGCCTCTGTAATTCCTCCCCCTCCATCACCGTATCAAATCGAGGGACATTGACTCTGCTCAGATCTACGATCCCCGAAACCTCAATTTTACACTCGTCTCTTCACATAATATCAGCGTCGCCCGCTGCGGGAGAATCTTCAGTGGTAGTCACAGGTCACTCTGCGGATTCAAACCCTGCCACGGATGGCAGGGAGCCTGGCGGATTCAACCTCTATCGTTACAACTAGGTACCTTGTCCAGATTCAAGCCTTGCCCAATGCAAAAGAACCAAGAAGTGAGAACCTGTGTGTTTTACAGTTCTGGTGGCAAAACTAAATTCCCCATCTGAAGATGGTCTGGTCCCTTTGTTGAAATGTCTGTTGGTATACATCTTGAATTTGGTGGAATTTTCTGTCGGGTTCTCTCCGCCAAATCTCTATTCTTGGTGACCAATGCATGAGGAGGGGTCAAGCTGGACGTTGAAATCTTCATAGAGCAAAAATCTTTTTTTTCTGCAAGACCTCTGAGGAACAGAAAGCTCTCCGAAAGCGTTCTGTCCTTTGCTTCTTGAGGTGTTTTGCAGAAGAAACTCTCCGTTCCCAAGCTTCCAAATTCCTGCTCCGAAAATCCGGCAATTTATGGCCCCTCATCATGAGAGTGGATTTTGAGTCTGGATTTGCTTTTTTATGCCTGAATGATGTATGATGGCGTCAGCTTAGATCAGTTTACAGAAACCGATCTGCACACTTGGCGCAATGGAACTTGGCGATTCGGCTCTTGGTTGGGAAATCATGGAGCCCACTCCACAGCACGAGGCTCCTCAGGATTCTGCAACAGTGTTGCGAGGTGTGCTTTGGAAGCGAATGCGATTTGGTGATCACAGACACGTTTGCCAGACCTCCTGCTGACAGAGATTCATCTCTTTGACCACGGAGAGAGAATGGTATCTGCTTCTGAAGTCAGGGTTGAAAGAGCGGGAATACGTCCAAATCTGGTTTTGGTCAATCTCGGCGTTGCAGAACGAGTAGATGTGTCCGCAGATGCAACGTGCGGCGATTTGAACCACTGAACGTAAAGCACCCAAATTGTGAGTGTCTTCAAACATCATTCTGGCGTGGTTCACCCGAGAGTCCCAGCTGCGGCGGTCAGCTGCTGAGCTGAGCACACATGATTGTCAGGGCTGCTTGACCTCATTGTTTGTCTCCCTTGTGACACCATCAATCAGCGTTTGTGTCTGCTCAGTCACTCAAGCAAACAGTGATCTACACCTCCACAAATAAGAGGCACTTGGGACCTGTTCACACTTTTGTTTCTCGGACCCGGAGCATTTGTTGTGGTGTCAAGCGTTGAAACTGCTGCTGCCCGTGACTGAGCCAAAGTTTTCTTGTTGTCAAGACTCGCACCACATGCGCTGTCCTTGATGGGTGAGAATGTGGCTTCAAAAACATTTGAGAGATGGAAGAGCATTTTCTTGAGCGGAGTGCATTCAGATTCAGCTGGAACCAAGTAGATTTTTGCGAATCAAGAAAACTGGAAGGAAACTGGCACGATTCAAGTGTAAAGAGGTCTCAAGAGAGTTGCAACATATTTGATGGCCCAAAGCAGATCCAGGTGGCGAATCCCCGTGGCCCCACAATAAAAATAGCTCCATGGAGCTCGCGGTGATTTGAGGAAATTTCAGTTGCACTGATTTGGCTTGCTCTGATTTGGCTTACTCTGATTTGGCTTGCTCTGATTTGGCTCACTCT
>JAAUXT010060464.1_pt1 | contig 20260 bp, 16 predicted proteins | sample 7278171 | NCBI WGS metagenome assembly JAAUXT01 (sample SAMN14350112, study PRJNA611818) | marine sediment metagenome | isolation source: surface marine sediment (1.8m) | place: French Polynesia: Moorea | collected 2018-08 | reverse complement strand
TGTTAGTTTGTTGATATGTCCCATTCATGAAAAAAAATAGTTCTGAAAAAAGGGGCCATGCCATTCCCAAGAAATCGAGGAGGAATCAAAACTTAAAAATACTGCCTCGTATCTTAAAATTCAACTCGTCAACTTATTGCAAATCAATTCACTCTCGGAGTGAGAAAAGTGGCTCAGACTGACATCACTATGTAAATCCACTGCGGCACTCGGACCCACCAGCAGAACCAAAAGGAGCCAGTCGCTCCAGCTTGCGAGGACTTGATACCTCTCAACTTCCAGTGAACGAGTAAACAACCACATTTCAAACCATTTGATGTATTTTTGGTGAAGGGGGATATTCAGCTATTTTCGCGTGGGTGTTGCAGATTCCGTCTTCCCAGCTCAGTTCGCACTTGCAGGGCGGTTATACATTTGTCTTGGAAGAAGTTGTTCCTGTTCGCGACTTATGGGTGGCTTTGTCTGAGTGAGCTGGATATCGTATCCGGGTTTCACGACCTGCTCAGAAAACAACAACAGTTTTCCCTCAGGGAACTAAACGACTCTCTCACCTTGAAAAGACGATTTGCAAACACAGCGACTCGAGCTATTGTCGCGCTGTTGTGCGAGGCTCGTATTTTCCTTCCGGCCGTTCCCCATGCATCATTCTGAAACGGCACAAAAAACAGGATGCGTTAAAGTTTAACCGGATTACGAAGCCGGGGCGGATGCACAGGAACAGCCCGAGGACCAGGTCATCCTGACTCCTCGCTCACGTGGCAGGGATGAGGAGGAAATGGTGACAAAACAAACTGAACTTCAGGCCTTTAACATTGTGAGCGCACCGCAGTCGGTCGGAATCTGGATCCGGTTCTGAGCGTGTTCGTAGATTCTGTCTGCCTCTGTTGTTTTTGGAGTGATGGAGTGTGGTTCTTCAAAGAGTGTTTTACGTAGCACTTTGAATGGCGTGGGTAGAAACCTTACAGAAAAGGTTTTTTTCAAAAGAAAAAAACACAACACCACACAAGGATATGGATAGGAAGCCACTGTTTTGAAAGGGGGAATGGAGGAGATGCAGAAACTTGTTTGAGATTTTGCGTGGAGGATGCACACTGCATCGACACAGCACGCGCTAAATTCAGATTTGAGAAGCCACATTCCCTGTGGGTGCAGCAGTGTGTGTGTCCGCTACGAAGCAGGCTTGGCTCACACAGAACTGCACCCCTCCATGTCGCATGTCACATCCAGGTCGTGTGTTTGGCCTTGAATGGTCAGCCACGTACAACGGCAAGACCGGGGGGATCTGCTGAAAATCTTCTCTGTATCACGAGTGCCCTGAAACACGCAGCCGATCTCAAACCAATCAGAACGGAACATTAGCACGAATCAACAAATCCACGCATGCCAAATCAACACAACTTTTGCCCGCCTTTTGAGTGATGTTTTGCTTTTGCTGAGGGAAGAAACATAAAAGCTTTGAACCCACACAAAACAGTAGAAATTGTTTGCAACGCTGCAAGTCACGTCGAACGCGAAATGTCACAAAGACAAAAAAAAATTCAAACAAATTTGTCGCCACGTATGTTGTGCAAATCAACCGGTGTTTTGCTTGCCAGAGGAATTATTCTTGACAAAGCTGTCAATCTGACTCGTTTTATTACAACTGCTGACAAAAAGAGAAAGACAGCTCATCTGTGACCTTCAAAAGCAGCAGAGTTTGACTTGCGCTGACATGCAAAAGATCTAGAGTCCATTGATGAAGCAAGGAGACTACGCCGAGAGGTGGGAGGCCTGGGCTCCGGAGGAACCAAACAGATGTTTACGCTTCGGCCGTTGTTTTGAGAGATGAAAACCAAAACTGACCTGATGGTTTATTGGCAACTTACACCAAAAGCAAACAATGATGCAACAGATCAAAAAACAATTTTTGACAAAGAACAGCCAGAAACGGAACACAAACGCACAAAACAAGCTGCCATGGATAGCCAAGCAGTTTGTGTTTGTGGTGAGTTCACATTTTGACTGCAAGCATGCGGACGTGTTCGCAATGCCCGCGCACGGGGGAAATCTTGGCTGGAAATGTCCACTTCTCTGCAGTGAGCGTCCGAAAGGCCGACTTGATGGCCAACACTCTCTTAACCACCACCCAATTTGTGGCCAAACAGCAAAAGTAGATGTGTCCTGTCCTGCTGCTGAGTGCTCAAAAGTTAACCAGACAATATCTCTTCTCACCCTGCTGGTCTCTGCTGGTTTCTGAGAACTGTTGGTTGGTGGGGGATCCAGGAGCCGGTCTCAAGGGGGCATTCCATCTGTGGAACAGATCGGTTTGCACAATTATTTCTGCCTGTGAAACGTTTCAGTCAAACATCTTGTATTTTTGCGTTTGGGCAACAACCAAAGACAGCTCGTCGTTCCATGTTGTACAAACCCTCACGAGGAGCGTGTGCACTGGTCACTCGTCCAGAAGATCAACTCGCTCTCGCGGGAAAGTGTACCGCATTCCCTCTTCACGCGTGTTAGGTTTTGCGGAATGAACACCACCAGAAGAAACTGCGCAGTCATTTGCCACAGAAGGAATCAAATGAACACGTTGTGTTTCTTGGCGGTGGGTGAGAGACAGGATAAAATAGTTTGTCTGCAGCCACTTTTGGCGTCTGCTTTCTCAAGACCATTTCTGTTTCTGTGTGCCAACAAAAATTGCTTGTGTTACTTGAGGTTCCCTTTTCCGGCCTGTCCAAAGCAGGTGCATCCCGCTCAGAAACGTACTTTCACTTTCTTGACAAGATGTTTTCGCAAAAAGTCATTGGCCTCTGGGCCAAGTCTGGATTACTTCTGCATGTCTCTCTCCCACACAACACACTGTTGTTCCTTACTCTATTTGCACTCACGTTGCCAGCTCCTGTCCAGAGAGCAAATTTATTTGCCAAGACGCTCCTCAGATTGGCATAGATCTGCCAAAACAGGATGAATCAGTGCAAAAATTGCTCTCGGTGAGAAGGTCGAGTGACTATCTTGAAGCTACAAAGTAATCTTGTGTTGGCAATGGTGTGGTCTTTGATCAGAGATAAGCTGCTCGGTGTCTGTCATTCAAGTTCAATCTCATTCTGCTTTCCAAAAGGCACGCACAAACTGAAAAGGAATCAGACTCCTCCAGCGGCCATTCAACAACGCGGCTGACTCAGGTTGCACTCGCCACCTCGGCCCCTGTCCACACAGGAATTGGACTCGCCAGCACTGTTCTCCAGGCCTGTCATCAGGATGAGCGTCTCCAGTTCTCGCCGGAGAGCTCTTGACTCAGGGTTAGGCTTGATCAACAGACGTCTCCGCTGAAAAGAGAGGCCCTCTCACACCCAGCGCACTTCTCGCGAATATTCACCTGTTTATCAGAAAGTTACGGTGAATCTAGATTTTAGGTTTCTTCAATGTTTGTCCGAACTCGAACACACTGAGATGTAGGACTGGAAACTCAGCTTCAGAATCTCTAACATTTGGAACCCTGCAAGAGCACGCCCAAAGCAGAACATTATTTATCTCCTGCTGATGCACCGGAGTCAAAAGACCCCAACACGCTGCACTTGAACCCAAATGTAGCTTTTGTTGAGGAATTCCCAATCGTTTACACTTCTTTACAGAAGCCGACCTTTCTCCACCCGAGCAGCTTCTCGATTCCAGCTGCCGCCGCGTCCTGTCCAGCAGCGCAGTCTCAATGGTGCGAGGAATCGGAGGAAATGAAAACAGCTCAAAAGCGGGAAATGTCTGGACAGAACGTCAGGCCACTTGACGTTGCAGCTGAGGCACCTTTCCTGGCAGAGCAAAGGCCAAGAAAAACTGGAGTCAAGTTGTCAAAGTTAATCATGTCGTCTGCAACAGAAAGCCACGACAAATGTACAGTTTCAACAAATGCAGGATGCTGGTGTCAGCTGGTGTGAACTGAAAGGACGATGTTGTTTCTTTTCTGAAAATAGAATTTGTCCAAAAATTTCTGGAGTCTCCCCCAACCTCACGAACGTTGTGGAGTGGTGTGCTAGTTTTCGCCTCATCCGGGACATCAATTCCATTTTCCTGTGCCTTCAGATCGTTGAAACCAGAACACGTAACTGAACCGAACACACGAACAAAAGTCGAGCAAGGCCCTGCTCTGTCACCCATTTGGTCATTTCATCGAACACGAAGACCACAGATCGAAACTCATGTTCTCTCAGCCCCCAACTCAGATTCATTTCCGAGACACACGGATCAGCCGCTGTGGAGCGAGGCGGTCGATCCTCTCCGGCGCGCAGCCGACTGGAAACACCTGCAGCGTGGACGCGAGCTCTGTCAACCAAACCACTCACTGCGGAGCCGCATTCACGTTTCCGAAACTTTGCTTTCTGAAAAGCAAAACACGAGGACAGATGACTTTGCTGGTACTACGAGCGTACTCGACTCCGGGGTGAAGCACTGGCTTTTCAAAGTGCAGGAGACTCGGGTCACATCGTCCTGAACCTTTTGATCTGCACACGTTGATCGATTGCGGCCTCTTGACGCGGAGTTCACAGTCAGAGGTGACATGAGTATCTGGAGGTTTCTGCCCTGGCGCTCCGCGGCCGTCCTTGCAGGAGGTGGAGGCCTCAGTCTCCGCAGACGGAGCTGTTGCGACATCAAGGCCACCACTCGACCACAATCTCATCATTCTCCACCCTCAGGTTTGGCCACACACCCTCGCGAGCAGCCCCCAAGCCTCTGCTGCAGCGCCCGCTGCCAGGACGGCGCCGCCTGTGCCCCGACTGCGTGTCTCCAGAGCCTCCAGTGAACTGGACCGTCTGACTCGAGACAAGCAAATGGGTTCATCTCTTGATCTCAGGACTAGTCGATTTCTTTTGAAAAATTGTCCCAAATGGAGCAGTGATGAATTGACGAGGAGATTGCTTACTGTGCCCAGTCTGTTTGTCAAGAGAGAAACATGGGTGAATCGCTCGATTCCGGACACGACATGAACGCAGCGAATGCGAACCAAATGGGCCTGTGTTGAGTGCTATGGAGTCTGCACTGCTTCGTTCATGTCCCGAATTTGTGAATATCTGGCCACATAGGACTGATCTGGAATTGGTCAAGGACAAACGAATCGATGGAAGAACAAGGAAAAACATGTGACAGGAGAGTGACAGTCGTTGCACCGGACAGCAGGGCAGCGGGGTTAATCTCCTGGGTTCAAGGTTTTGGATCTGCTCCAGTGCTCAACCAGAGACAGCCCCTTGTTTTTTGCATCCACCACTTTTCCCGTGGATGGTGCAGAAGCAGCCAAGTAGATCTATGCCACAGCCGTCTCTGCGCACCAGTGTACTGGTTGCCCACGCTGCGCCACAAAGACGGAGCTGCAGACACCGTGAAGATCTGGTTTCCGTTGAGCAGACAACTGTCCTGACGTAAACACGCTCAGCTGAGCCTCCTGACCAGGATCCCAACAGTAAATCTTGCGCCGCACATGTTTACGCTCCCCAGTGAAGCTCCTCGCAAGCACGAAGTTCTTTCTGTCCCTGTTGAGGATACTGCAAATGACATAACTATGCAAACGTCAGTACATCATCGCCTCGAGTATACCTCAACCAGCGACATGGACGCAGTGGCCATGCTCAACGTGATCCGAGCACTTCACAAATAGCAGCGAGAAGCCTGGCTGCAGGATAACCATCCAGCTGTACCCACCTGCCGAGCAACAACAACGTCCCTTTGTTTTGCCTCCCACGGCAAAGATATATCCATTGTGTAAGACCATCCGTCAGAACAGTCCTCTGCACCAACAGCATTTCTCATCTCGAAACCTCGGGTGTTTTGTGTCCTATTTTCCGTCAGCGCCTTCACGATATTTGGACAACCTCAACTCAGCCTTACATGGCCAGTTGAGAAGTTCAGTCTTGATGATGAGACAAAGACAATCAATTGGTGCTGAGCGTGTTGCACGTCTGATTCTGACCTCGCTTCTCTCTCCAACAAAAAAAACAACAAAATTACTCGTGATAAGCAGATCACAACACAAAGGAGAACGTTCGCAACAAATCTTTGACATCCTCCATGACAGAACTTTGACCAAGAAAATCTTCTGGACTCGTACTTGGTGTTCCAGATGTCCTTTTGTCTGGCACCAAAGCTCGGTGCGGGGTTGGCACAATCGCGAGTTGAAACAATCCTTCCACCACCACGAGCTTCACAACCCAAAATACGTCGCATTTTTTACCAGGCTGCACCTTGCTTGCGATGCAACAGGTCATCGAGTAGGCAGTATTTCGTGTTTGATCAGATTGAGCAACACGTTCACGTTGTGGCTCTGACGGCCTGTTTGTCTCAAAACCACCACCTGAACTCTGCATGCTTGGGGGTTTCAGCAAAGCAATCCAAAAACTGACCTCACGCTCTTGGTCTCAACTCAATTTTTGACCAACCAACACGAAGTTGTCCGTGTTCCTGTCTGGAGTTTACGACCTGACAGTACTGCAGTGGATTCGGCTGAACTCTTTGTTGCAGCACACGAAATCAACTTTGCATTTCAAGCACCGACGTGGATGATTTTTTGTTCGCTGTGCGTCTTCTGTCCTGCTTGAAAAGACTTTATCAGCAAAGCAGCAGCAAAAGCAGGATTCTGCAAGAGGCTGTGCGTTTTGCAGTGATGATGTTTGTGTGGTTATCATTCCAGAGTTGCAGCCCTGTCCTCTGTCCCAGACTCGTGCGAGCAGTCCGACTGAGAGGTTCCAATGCAAAAAGATTGGGAAATTGAGAAATGGACCGTGCCAACACCGACTGCAAATCAACAAACGCAATGCTCATGACTACAGTTTGAGTCAGATGAGAATGAGACTGAAGTCCAAGAAAACACAAGGACAGTTCATCTGGGCTGAACTGAACAAGGCCGCCGATCTGAAAATCCTCCTGTTTGCAAGGACGTCGCCGCAGAGACGAAGCTGCAGGTACGGCGGTGCGGCGCCTCTTCGGGCCAGCGTGTGATGAATGATAACGATGTTTGTTATCAGGTGGGTCTGCCTGCCTGCAACTCACAATCGGTGGGTTTTATTGGGGCTCATCTGGTGAGTGTAGCATCTGCTGGGAATAGTTCTGTTGTGGGGGAGTTCAGGGTGGCGAAACACTGCGAACCCGGGAGGGGTGTACTCGTATCTGGAAGTCGTGGAGCTTGACCTCTGACCTCTGATCTAAAAGAAAGGTCGTGTCTGATAGTATCTCTGTGAAAAGTCCAGAACCACTGGTGCAACCATGTCAAAGACTGAACCAAAAATTGACAGCGTGAGAAATGGGTATCAAGTATGGAGGGAACGTCATAGATCTACATTTGCGGTGTGGCTTGTGATGTGGATTTGACAGTGTGCATTTGTCAATACGAAGGACTCCAGAGAGTGCACGAGAACCCAAAAGTCCGCAGAAATTACACTACGCCACAAAAATACACGTTCTTGACGAGTTAGGGCTGGATTCAGCGGAAGATTCTGTCCAAATCTGAACAGCCTTTTCGTACAGTGTTCTTTTTTCTCTTGCAGAAATTTCTTCCGTGCCTCTGGATCCGGACACGGGAGCAGCTGGCCACTGGCTACAGCGCACCACCAGACTCCCGCTGCGTACCGGATCCGAGGGGATCTTCCATCCATCCATACAGGAGGAAAACCCATCTATAAAAACTTTTTTTGCACCTCTGATGAATATAATTGGCGTCATTCACTGGGCAAAACAGATGTTCTTGGATCCTGGTCTGGTGAAGCTTGCAGACGGCACAGGTGGATTGGAAGCTCCATGTGGCGGCCCACTGACGCAGACCAAAGTTGCTCTGAAGTTGAGAAGTTTGCCCACGGATAATAAAGTTTTCACAGCAATTCCCGTGTTGCCGTCCACAACATCACGGGAACCGAAGGCAACCGTTGATTTTGCGGTGCTGAAATTTGGCTATTACGAGTACAGCTGCAGGAAAATTTTTCAGATGACAGACACAATCTTATCGTGCCAAATGCATTGTTTCTGTGACAAGAAAACTGCGCTGTGAGTGATATCGCACGAAAACGTGCCTCTTCTTTCTCAAAAGGAATTCAAAGCACAGAATGTTAAGGTAGGACACCGCAATGCAGTAAGGAGCGTTCATTTTTCGGTGGCTGTATGGACCCGAGACCCTGGATCACCCAGATAAGACGTTGCACGGACCAGACCAGGGTCCTTGCAACAAGGCTTGTCGAGCGAACAACACAGGGCGCACGGCAAACGAAATGGTTCATTACAGAAACACAAACGAGGGCATGTCGAACATCAGTGTGTCCGGACAGAAGGTGGGACAAAACACACGTCTGCTCAGACTCTGCTCGGAAACAGACGGGTTGGTTTCAACCTTCCCCGTGTTGCACATACATCAACTGCAGATCTAATCTGGTCGCTGATCCACTGAGAACCTCTGGACTTTTGAACGTCAAACTGTTTTCTGTCCGCTGGAAAACCGGCGCGTCAAAACTTTGTGATCCAAAAAAGCCAACTCTGGTGGGTTTGGGATTGGGATGGAGGTGAACATCCAGTCCAGCAAACAATCGTTGTGTGTGTGTGTGTGTGTGTGTGTGTGTTTGTGTGTGTGTGTGTTTGTTTGTTTGTTTGTTTGTTTGTGTGTGTGTGTGTGTGTGTGACTCAAGGATTTGGGACAGAAAGATTCAGAGGCCCTCTTCCTTGTACTTTACACCATTTGTATCTCGTTCACATTCGCCGGAAGTCCCCGATCGCGCTGCAGGGACGCTCCTGGCCCCAGTGTGTGAACACAGCGCCAACTTGGCTTTAAATGGGATTTGTTGCTGTGAGCGACGAGACAAGCGAAGCAACAAACAACTCCCAGAGCTCCAGGGTTGTTTGTTTTTCCAGACCACACGACTCGGTGGACGTTTTCATTTTTGCTAAAGCGTTCTTTGTCAGAGACGAATGTTCTCCCGCAGTCATCGGCTGACCCGGGCCAGCGGGATACAGACGCCACACGTCACAACAAAGATGTGTCATTGGTCAAAAAGCAAATATCTGAAAGTTCACGAAAATGAACCCTTTGGTCAAAACTCCAAAACGACTTCAGCTGAACTTCATACATGCAGGACTTGTCTTTCAATCTGCTTGACACTTCGTCTGCTCTCTCCTCACGAAACCTCCCAACACATAACACAATGATGTACGGTTCGGATGCGAAAGCGAATTTCTGAAGAAGGCAACAATAACATGAAGACAACTTTACAGGCCTTTTCCCTGGAACCCCCTGCAGTGTCTCGTGGCCCAATAAAACTTCCGTAATTTGCCCAACTAAAAGCAATGCAATTAAGAAACGCTTGCAAATCGAGCTCATTAAAGACAAGTTTCGAAGGAAATACGAGGCACAGAGAGCAATATTTCATGCGCAATGCTGCGCCTTGCAGTCACATGCAAAAGCAAATGTTTTTTTCGCAAGCGATTTCTACCTCTAAAACAGTCGCATCTTGCGTCCTGTTGAACCCATGCACCAAAAGAGGAGCATTGGTGGTCGCAGAAAACTTGTTGGTGCAAGCAAGGCGTGTACCTGTGCTTCCTTGGGTTCGTATTCGGCGGTTCCGGAGTCCACCACAGTGGCAAGCTCGGCTGCGTGTCTTGGCCAAATTAGGGTCTGCAAATCATGCAGCCAGATTCAACCACGTGGTTCCAGGAAGGGAAGTCGCGCGGTGAGCAGAGGTATGACTGATGGTTGGCGGGTCAGCATGTGGACTCCGGGCAAAGCTGAGGCCATCAGAAAGAATCAGGCGACGAAAAGTGGCCTGTGTGGGACTTGTACGAGGCATTCAATTTAAATTCAAGATCGGTCGAAATAAGTGGAAATCGGTTTTTTTCGTGCAAATTTTTTTTATGCCACAACCATCCTGAACATGTCAACAATCATGCAAGTCAACAATAACTGAGATCAGTAAAACATGTCTGTGTAAAATTAGACTTCCAAATCATGCATCACAGTGGCTTCGGTGGAACTGAACAAGCGCAAGAGACACAACTCAATCGTCATCAGACGAGTCTTTGGTGGAGTCTAGGTGTTCAAAAAGTGGATCAACCTCCACGCCATCACCCTCAAAATATTTGCTATTAACTGCAACACATTTCTGCCATCTTGTTACCATTTCGTGCAAAGAATCAGAGAACACAGACTGGTCGACTTCTTCCTTCAAAACTCGTCTGGCTTCGGCCTGCAGTGCTGCAACATTCGGGAATTTGCATCCTCTGAGATGTTTCTTCATGGCAGGAAAAATGTTAAAATCACACGGGGCACAGTCTGGGGAATAGGGTGGGTGTTGCAAGATTTTCAGACCCCATTGTCTGATCTTGGCCATTGTGAAATCTGTGGTATGCGGCTTGGCATTATCGTGGTGAATCCAAAAGTTTTGTCCTTGCCAAAGATGGGGTCGTTTCTTGCACACTGCCTCCTTTAAGTTCTTCAATGTTTGCACATAACGCTCAGCTGTCACAGTCTCCCTTCTGCCCAAAAATTCACACAGGATCACACCTTGCCAGTCAAAAAACAATGTCATCATGCTCTTGCTTTGACTCTTTAAAATCCTTGCCTTCTTTGGTCTTGGTCCCCCTCACGCGCTCCAGGTTGTGGTGGCCAGTTTCCCTTCAGCTTCAAAGGTCGACACCCACATCTCGTCCCCTGTAATGATGCGCTTGACAAAGTCCTCAGGATCATCTTGGCTGCACAGGAACTCGATGTTCTCCTCACACATTGTTTTCCGTGTCCATTTCTGTGGTTCTGTCAGCTCCCTCAGCACAAATTTCGCACACTTGCATGTCAATTTCAAGTCCAGTCTCAGAATCTTGGCAACCACTGGTTGGGAAAGTCCTGTTCTCAGAGAGATTTCATGCATGCTTAGACTACTGTCACCTTCAATCATCCCTGAGATCATCTCAATGTTCTCCGCAGTTCTTGCACTTTTCGGTCGACCAGTTCTTGGAGCATCTCGCACACTGTCTTCTCCTTCTTTGAATCTTTTGTGCCAAAAGTGCACTTGAGTCTTCGACATTGTCCTCTCAGCCCAAACATCCTTAAGTTTTCTCCAACATTCAATTGGGCTGCAACCAGACTTCATCAAGAATTTGATTGTGACACGCTGCTCGCATTTCACATTGATGTCAGGATTAACCAAAAAGAGAAAAACTCGAACAGCAACCAACCACAGCGACAGCATCTTGTCAGACTCACAAACACGTCTGCTCGCACCAATGCCACATCTTTTGGGAAGTTTAAGTGGGTCACAGACAAGCCTAGATCCTTCCCTGACTTCGATCATTGTCCAAAAGGGAAGATCATGAAGTCAAGTCTTCATGCAAAAAAAACGATCATAAAAAATAACCCGATCCATATAAAAAACCCGTCGATCGGGAATTTAAATTGAATGCCTCGTATCTACGTGCATGATAATTATCTTTGAGTGGTTCTTGGTGGACTGACACAGCTTCAGTCACCTGCACGGCAGCATTTTCCTTTTCTGGCCCAAGGCAGACGTTTTCCAAAACAAGAACGGGACGCGACAAAGAGTCATTTGACGTGAAACCAAAAAAGCCTGTTCCTGAAAAGTTCTGCTGCGTTGTTTCTCAACCGCAGGAAAATTTCCAATGCCATCACCAAGTTCCGGCAAGGGTCTGCAATCCCGAGCACCCGACCAAACAAAAGGGCGCACGCACAGGCTGAGTACACCAGGGCACTCAGTATATACACTCAGTGAGTGCGTTCTCTTTGCTCGGGGCCTCTTCACCCAACTGTGCTCCCCAAAAACAACTGCACCACTGTCACCACTCAAATTCCAGCGACATCCTTTCGTGGTGGATGAAAGTCTGGAATGTCCCGAGCGTATGTCACGAGCAGGACAACATAATGAAGCAGTCTGGATGCCATAGAAAGTGCAGCTTGTATGATTTTCGCACAGTGTGAAAATTCAGGTCAACCTCCCACCCACCTCATATCAGATGCGCAAGGATGGTGTTGGAACTGTGCTCGCTGCTCCCAGTTAGTGGAGTGCGGATTGTTCGCGATGTGATATGGAAACATTGTCTCGCATTTGAGTGAATCTTATGGACCGATCAAGCCTGACGCGGCGCACACCGGAGCAGCACACCAGCGTCTCCGTTGCCCTTTCGCACCGAGTCGGTTTCTGCTGCTGAAACGCGGGAAAGGTCAACCAAATCCCTCAGGCCGTCGTTGTGACATGGAACTAGTGGTATTCATCCTAATTACTCTCATAACTAGTTCGGTTCTGCACTTTCGGAGTGTTCTCTGTTTGGCTCCCAATGGAACAGAAGGGAGGGAATTATGGCTGCATCGCGGCACGTGGCGACAGGTGTTTTGTGCTCTTTCTTCATGTCAGATCTACAGGCGTCGCGGTCAACACCCTGCAGGCTGAGACCGGTGTGCAAAACATCTGTTTTGTCAGTGCAACCATCGAGCCCCCACAACACACATTTCTGCAAAAAAGATGGAAGAAGGTATTCCGTAGCCTGTGGCACTCATCAAACATTAAAGAACCTTAAATATTTTACGTTCCGTCTCACGCAGTTCTTTCGGCAGCTTGTCACAAGCAAGAATGTTGGAGGCGGTCAAAATGTGCTGTACCCATGTCAATTAGCGCTATTGGTCGAGGACTCGGCAATTGACCCATGACAGTGGTCGACAAATGCTTTTCCTTTTGTAGGGCGGAGGTCACCCAAGTCTGCACGACATGTGTGCCATTGAATGATCGGTGGACAGTCAGAACCAAGATGAGGCAAAGCTCATAAATGTCCTGGTCCGCTGGGAGCACACACCAGGGAGGTTCTGTGGAGACAAATTTTGTGGTCCGTGCCCGTGGCGGGTCCGTGATGTCCTTGGAACCTCTTGCTGTACGAGTTTGGATGGAAGTAAAAAGTTAAGTGAGGGCAGGGACAGGTGCTGACAGAATGTTTCGATTCCACTGGGGGAACACACGTTCATTTCCAGTCACCTGTTCTTCAGGCACAGCTTTCACTGTCAGAAGTGTCTCTGTGCAGCGGACACATGATGTCGACATGTGCAACACGTATTCACAGGAAACACGTCATCTAAACGCGTAGACGTCAGATTCAACTGGTGACAACACGCAACAGATTTGCTTTCGTGGCGACTCGCTTCCAGCCACGCAACCGCTTCCTCTCATTCTGCACATGAATCACCAGATTTTTCGAGAACAAAAGTTGCTTCACACGAAAATGGAACTTGTGTAGTAAACAACAAAAGGAAAACAATAAGGGCTCGAATTTGCATAAATTTAGCCCCTCAGCTGCGTGATTTTGTTCAATGAACCATTTCAAAAGCCACTGGCAGGCTTTGTCTGACGGTTGAGCTCGAGTCCTCAGTACGAAGTTCACAAATTAGTGTCTTCAGTTCACTAGCAATCAAGATTGTGCGTACGGTTTTGGAAGTACAATCAAACTGCACCAAAGGCCAAAGTTGGACAGATCACGACTCTGACCTTCGCAACTCTGAATCATCCAGTTGTCATTTGTGTAATAGGTAGTCCGGCGCTGAAATTGTAACCACTGACCAGAATTCAACAGTGTCCAACGCGTCAACTTGACGAACGAATCGTTGAAAACATCCGTTTGTGTCGTGACGCACAATGAACAGTGGACAGTGTTCAGAGCGGTGGAACCGTGGTGGAGTCCTGTTCAACGGGAACACAAAAAAACCAGCGAACACAGAAGTATCGAGTCCAAAGATCGGAATTGGTGTCTTTAAACAATTGGAGATACGTGCACCCACTCAATCTAAACCGGGCAACTGAGGGACTCCTGTGGAGAACGAGCTGAACCGTGGGACCGATTTGTGTTGGAAAAACAAAAGTCGATCCACCATTTAATGACAAACCTGGGGAGCCCAAATTAATTCTCTGGGGCAAGAAGCAAATCCCGAAAGGACAACAGCATCCGCTCAGTTCAGACGCTGGTTGAAGGCTGAGGCCGGGGCCAAGGGCCCCTGTGTCCGCCGGTGACCTGATGCTAACCAAACACTTTTCGTTCTGTTCGTGTCAATCACTTCAGATTTCTTCACCGGGTCCACATTTTCGCGGACTGTTTCTGCAACATGAATCCAGCAGATCCAGCTCCATTATTACACAATCGATATGTGCTCAACTCCATTCGGAGAAAAGTGACCCCAATTTCCTCGCTGGAAATTAAGATCGTCAAAGAACAATGCTGGATACATGCGCTGCGTCATTTCATAGTCAACCCGCGTCGCTCGGAGCAGCAGGAGAGCTCACTTTGCTGACACTGGATGCATCTCGCGCGACTGAGAAGCGCCGACTGAGTTGTATACGATTGTACAGGGACGCATGGCGTCATGCATCCACTGTGTGTCCATCCTTTCAATCTGTTTTGTGGATCCTCGAAAGGCTGTAGGTTCGGTTCCTTTGCTCTCAGGATGAATAGCGATTCCCAGACTTGGCACAACAGAGTTTGTGTCCACTGTGTTGCAGTGGACAAGTTGTGAGCAGCTTGCAGGTGACGCACACTAGAGGGACAGTGCTTCATTTGCAACATTGTTGTCATTTCCTGTTTGACCTAAAACCAATCAAAAGATTCAAATGGTCCTCGAAGATTTAAGAGAAGCAAACAGAAGCCACATGTGTGAGCTCAGTTCAATGCATTTTTCACACTTGGCACGAGGAACAATCCAACAACTTGTACTCGAATTTGAATGCAAAAATGGGTTCATCCAACCGAAGTACAAGGTTGCGAGTGGAAAAACAAACACAAATCAAATCATCTGTACTGGTAACCAAGATAAGAACGTCATAACTTGAGGGTGAGCAAGAAATATTACCTGCGTTGGTGCAATTTATCGTTGAACACCTGTAATTTCTGCGCACCGACGCAGCGGTGATAACACGTTCCTGCGATGCCAGGGCGACACGAGGCTCCAGCGTCCAACACCCGACCCCCACTTGACGCACCGAGTGCCCTGCTTGGAACGAGCGTGTTTTACTTCAGTATAACAACGCTGCAGGTGTGATAAAGCCCTCCCTCTTTCTGCACCAAATGACATCACTGTCCCAAACCAGCTCCAATCTTTGCGTCAAGTTGAAGTTAGTCTGGACATCACTGTGTGAGCAACAGGATACGGAGTGCAGTCGAAGGAGCTCGGTCCCAAAGGTTCCTCGATCTCAACAACAAAACCATATGACGTGAGCAAGTTAATTTTCCGGGGTCGGTTGGACCATTCACCGACCTCCTGTGGGCTCCAGGGCGCACACCGTCGGCTCGGCGGCACAGCAGCGCCGTCCTTATCAGGGCGTCGCCGCCGCTCAGCCACAACAGCAGCGTCAAGCCTCTGCACCCGTTCCGCCAACACTGATTGCATTCTTATGCTGTGATATGCAAGGAATTATTCATACGAGACGTGTACCGCTTCTTTGTTGAGGGTGAGGAGCTTGGGCTGCAGGCTCCACGGCTTCACCGTGGCTGCTTTGTGTTCGCGCTGATTTCGTACAAGTTTGAGACGAGCGTCAAATTTGACGTGCAGGATACAGTTGGGAAGTAGTCGTCTCACTCAGTTTGGTTGACTTCGTAACGTTGATGAGGTTTGTCACTGGAACATGGCGGACAGATCAAAGCGCAAGTTCTACGAGCAGCAGATCCGAGGGAACTCTGCGCATGTGAAGCTCTGGGAAGTCGGACTTTGATCGTTGAACCAAGCTGTGAATCATGTCTGCTCGCCACCCACAGGACTTTTATGTGCTTCTGTTTGTGGACTCAAGTCAAACGCAGCCCACTTCTCTGCATGCTTCGTGTTTCTTCCATTTGAACAGGCAGTTTCAGAAGTCGTATCTGTGGACTGTGCTAGTCCAGGCAGAACATGGCAGTGATTGCAGTGTGCTGAACCGACACACGCGAGCATCATGGACTGCACACCTCAGTGTCCACCCCACAATCTAAAAACGTGTTCCCGAGACTGGACACACACGGATAAAGTGTTCAAACTGCATTGTCTAACTGCCCCGTTGGCCTCTCACGGTGATCTGAATAATGCTGGACATGATTGTGCAGGTGTTTGAGTCACTGAGCCTGTTTCTCAGGCCTGTCGATCCGCTCCATCATCTCGCATTTGGCGGACTCGAGCAGAAAAATTCTGTGAGTCTGATGCTTTTTGACTGGGGAAAGTTTGATATGACGGGGCTAATGCAATGGTTGCTGACAACCAGACCTCTCTAACCTGGATGTACGAGACAGGTGGAGGGGCTCCAGCATGCTTTATTCCCAGCCACTGAAAACTGCATCCCTCACCCAGTACTGGAACATTGTAGATCCATGCAGAATTTGAATGGAAAAACATGAAATTGAAATGAGACTGTGGCGAAAAGGGGCACACAAGCCTCAATTTTGAGGCAAAAAGGCTCCATCGACCTTTTGTGTCCAAGGCAATTCTGCACACCCGTGTTCTTTCAAGGCGGAATTTCAAACAGCGTGCGACGAGTAAGCCTCGACCCCGTGCCGCCGGGTTGAACTCAGTACAGAAAGAACTTCCACCTTGTTTTCTCGAACGACACTGGAACTTCTCCGTCAGAGTAGAGATCCGTATCTTCTCCACTTTCGCAACATTGTGCGCCGTAAAATGGGCCCGAGAATGCAGGGGGCGTCAACAGATAAACAACCCTGATAATCACTTCAAACAACCCAATTCACCCCCGGTGGATACACTGAAACATTTTACTCCATCCATACACACTTTGCTGCAATTTTCACCGCAATAGCCAAAAAAGCGAATGTTGAAAGTGCACGTAGATCAGCACTGCAGCTGTAAGGTACTCGAACCTTTTGATGAGGAACAGTGCGCAGGAGCGCGACATTTATTTTGTCTATCAGTGTTTAGTGCATGATTACCTCGGGCTTCTGTCTGCCGAATCGCCTGTTTGATCCCGTTTACGTGACCATAAACCCCGAGACTTGCGAGGGTCCGGTGCAGGTCACCTGCGGATCCTGAGGCGTCTGACCAAAGTCGCCACAATTCCACTGATTTTAACGCACGAGCCGCGGGTCATTTCGGATGAACCTTGCGTTGATCTGAGCCTGTGCACAGAAAAGCAGACAACACTTTGCGGATGTTTGTCCAGATCAAACGAGTCACCTCGGGACTCGGTGTGCAGTCATCAGACAGGAATGCTTTCAGGGCTCAGGTGAGGAAGGAACAAGGTGCACACGCACCCGGAAGAGAGCATCAGTGGCTGCAAGGAATGAGGATGCCACACCAAAAAATCCTCAAACGGAGTCCGAAAGTTGTGACGTGCACCTCAAGTGAAGTCGCAACGTGAACCGGATCACAGGTGCGAGCCACAAAAGACAAAGAGAGAACTTAGTCGTTTTCAGTCGAACACTTCAACAAGCAAATCACCCAGTCAGAACATATATCTCACCTCAACTGATTCGAAATCAATTCGCTTTGCAGTGTGTTCACGCCTTTATTTCCTTCCGAGAAAAGAAAGCCTCAGACTTTCCGTGTCTTCACAAGTTGAATGACCATCTCCAAGGTGACTTCAAATTGTGCTGATTCAAGTCAACACGATCTCGCTGGCTTTAATTGGTTTTCTAATTGGGTTCATTGCAACTGGTCAGTCTTTCTTTGTGCGTTTGTCTTGAGTGCACTTTTGCCACTGGGAAGGGCACTTTGGCTTCGCTCCCTGTTTGCCGCAGGCACAACGGACATGGGGTCTCTTGGAAAATTGGAAAATGCAAGTCAACTTTCAGTTCTGTGTGGCTCTGGTCAGAATCCCTGTGGTCAAATCCTGGGTTTGCCTGTGTGTACAACGAGCACACAAAGAACATACCGTTTGCGCATATCTCACAACAAAGGTCTTTTTCCTTTGAATGGATTGATGTCCAACAGACGCCTCGACGGGACGCAATTGGTGTTTGCAACATGTTGAAAGGAACCCGACTTCTTTGCACTCGGATTGAAGCTGCACTGGTCCGCAGCCCATCTGGAACAGGGAGCTTTTACCCGGTGCTACTCACACCTCAGAATGACAACTCCACAAAACAGACCCAGTGTTGCTCAAGTTTACCTGTGTTTCTCTGGTAGTTCCAGGTCTGTGACCATCGCCCCAACTCCAACCAACACAAGAAAAGACGTGTGCAAAAGCTGCACCAGCAGCGCGCACAATGTGGTTCAAGGGGGGGGGGAGCTCCTTTCGGTTTTCGGGAGCAAGGACCCCACTGCCCCCCTGCTTGTTTGCTTGTTTTTTTTTGTGTTTTTGAAAGTTGTTTCCTTTCTGGACAAGTGCGCGTGCGTGCGTACGTGTGTGTCCTTCATTTCTGTGAATATCATTGCAGCTGCAGTCACAATTTGCGAAGAGATTTGCAGAGCAAGTGGAGTGGAAACTGTGCGTTGTTTATCGTCTGTGTGTAATTTGGCCCATAGGTATTTCCAATGTAGCCAACTTCACAATTACTTTGTTTCCGAACAAACAAGATGAACTTCAGATCTTAATTAAAAAGGTGATGACGAACGAAGCACTTGTGGAGAGAAATATTTTCAGATGGAGTCCCCCAGTTGCAACATCACAGGCTGAGGTGCAAATCTCGAACCGCAAAACTGCAACATCCAGTTTGGTTGCTCCACCCAACCACTTTGCTCTGCACCTTCAGTGCAAGTACATTTGTGTACGTACTGACCGGTACAGCGTTTTCGTGCAACAAGGCTTGAAGAACACAATCATTTGCTCTGGTGCTTCTTGATAATCTATCACTGAGTACCTCCCAATGATCCACAAACAATTTCAAACTGTTGAAACGAAGTAGTTGAAACGATTCCCCGCGCACTGACTGCAGTCAGCCACATCTCGTGGACTGAAAGCAAAACCGTGTCTCGCTGTTTCTTTTCCAAGGTTTGTCTTATATTTTCTTCAAAAATCCAAAAGCAAAAACAGACGAAATGGTGACCCACCTTTTCAGATTGTTTGACGGGTTTGTTGAGCGGCAGAAATTGGCAGGTGTTTTGAAAGTCCGTTTCATGCAAACAAACAATGGTGTGAACGGCTTCAGGTTGGCGTTGCTGAGTGCGCTTCAGTTGTGTACAGTGGCGAGCCGTGTTGTTTCACTCTCATCGCATCGCCGTCCTTGCAGCATTACCAGGCACACTGCCAGTCTACAGTGTCAAACAAACAAGACCACAATGTTTTAGAGATCAAATCACTGTTTCTCTGCCACACAACTTGTCACATTGCAGGAATGGCACCAGAGGAAAAAACATCCCAAATTCCCACACTTCCCACACGCAGGAACAGGGACAGACCTCCGTGGGTCTTGCTTCATACTGCATGCAAGTGCGGTGCTGCACATCACTGCAGCATCGCCATCCGGGAGCGACTACAGGGACGGAGCCTTCTGCTCTTCCTGCAGCAGAAGACTTTGACGTTCAGCTGGCCGGCTCCCCACTCGAGTCTGTCGGTCCTAATTACCCGCCCTGCGCAGCCCAGCTCCGCCGCACTCTCAAAGCGATCCGGGTCCAGGTTTGCAGTGCGTGAAGATGTCCGCGGCTGCAGCCAGGGAAGAACAGGTGAAAACAACGGAATCTCATCTTTGCCAAGTTCTCCAAGATCTCTGTCTGTCTGTCTGTCTGTCTGTCTGTCTGTCTGTCTGTCTGTCTGTCTGTCTGTCTGTCTGTCTGTCTGTCTGTCTCTTTCTTTACAAATTGGAGCTGGTTCAGTTGAAAGTTTAATGGCAACGAGACATTCGTCCTTGTAAGATCACAATTTTGGCTCCTCTGTGACCTTCTTAAATTGGTGCCTCCTGTTTTCCACTTGGTCGTGCTACGTGCCACAGCAGCCTGTAAGCACCAAAACCTGTGCGAGTGTTTTATTCTTTTGTGTGTGTGGGAAGGGGTTCATTGTGACGGTCACTCCCACACGTTTCCTACATGTCTGATGCAGAATGATTCAGATTGGATCTTGACTCACGCACGGTTCCGGAGGTGTCAGTGCCCGCAGACGATAGGGATCTGCCACTGCGAAGCGTGTGAGAGGCTCCTACTCGCACCACGCCAGACGAAAAAGTTTTTTGACAGTCGAGATGCTTTGCATCGAGACTAGAATGAAACTTTTGAGTCTGAAGTTGTGTGAGTAGGCCTCTCACACAATTTGCAGTAGCAGAACTATTTTCTACAGCAAGACAGATCTGATTTTGAGCCACACAAATGTGGTCAGTGGAAGAGTGTGAGATCGGCACACGCTCGAACAATAGCGAAATCGTGACCCAGATCGGTCGC
>JAAUXT010095231.1_pt1 | contig 20268 bp, 17 predicted proteins | sample 7278171 | NCBI WGS metagenome assembly JAAUXT01 (sample SAMN14350112, study PRJNA611818) | marine sediment metagenome | isolation source: surface marine sediment (1.8m) | place: French Polynesia: Moorea | collected 2018-08 | reverse complement strand
TCCCATTTCCGGACGCAAGGAGAGCTCACAACCGACTGCGATGGATCGGTAGAACACGAAAAATGGCAGGAACCAGCGGGAACTCTTTTAATGGCTCTTACCGCGTACAAAGGCAAGCTCACTTGCGACCTTTTGCTTCAACAATTTCAGTGCAGTTTGAACAGAGACAAATGGCAAAAACGTCGAGCAGTGATTGTTCCCCTCGGCCAGGTTTTCGTGAACCCCAGCTTTCAACCAAAACTCGAGTCCTGGTTGAGCAACATTTCTGCTCGTACCTGCATTCACACCTGAAGATTCAGATTTCAGTTTGGGCAGACAGCTGTTGGATTTTTGTTCTCATGTTTCAGGAGCCTAGTTTCAGCAGTTAAGTGTCAGCTGAAGCAAGAATCAAATTGCAAGCAGCCAACACTCATTCGACGTCCGACCAAAACCCAAGCAAGGCTGCAAACCCAAAAGTGATTGAGTGGTTGAGTGATTGAGTGAGTGAGTGAGTGAGTGAGTGAGTGAGTGGCTGTTTGCAGATAGACTCAGCCCAAACAAAAACGAAGGTTCGTGGCAGGTTCTTCGTTCGTCTTCTCCAGCGAAGCAGTTGGATTTATCAGCACAAACAAATTAGCTTCACTCGCACATGCAGCATCAGCATCTGGGCTTGTTCCTGTCTCTGTGAGATCCACAGAGCAAGCTTTGTAAGGGTGAAACATTGAAGGTCTCAAGAGATGGTCATTACTTCTGGGAAATATCCATTCGATGCGGAAACCCTTGCAAGTTGGGACAACGCAAAATGCCAACAGAAATACAACCTGGTGCGATCCGCAAGTTCACTCTTGTTTCTTCACGTGCGGATGTTGTGGGATTCATGCATTTGAGAGGAACATGCAAGGGAAGTTTCTGGTCTAAGTTCCGAGAACGTACGTAGTCACGGCAAACCAAAAGGTGACATTTCCTCGAGACAACTTGCTTCACAGATGCAGATGATGCAGATGTCAGTTCGCACGTGCGCGAGGCCGACCATCGCACTCTTCGCAAAGACACTCTGAACATTCCTGCTGACAGAGAAAGGTGTGAAAGAGAATCAGCAACAAAGTTGTCCTTGTTTTTGAGGGTCTCCCATGGTGATACAGTGCTTCAATTGCCGGGTTGGTGAATGTCAGGTTGAGTGAACTGGTCAGGCAAAGGTTGGACAAGGCACAAGATGTGTTTTTTTGAAACAAAAGCACTGAATTACATTGAATATCTTCTCAGTTTATTCAGCGAAACCACAGAATTGATTGGAAATCGCTTTGGAGCATTTCTTACGCAAAGTGCACAGAATGTTGAAAAAACTACAAGTTTTGCTGCGTTTCTGTGAGAAGAGACAAAAATAGAAACTTAATTCTTCTGACTATTTTCGATGTGTGGAGCAAGAAAAATCTCCGCGTACAAGTGCGCAGATAAAACTCCGAAGAGAAAAGGTTGAGGCAAAAAACCAAACACTGTGCAATGCAGGCGCAAGCTTGCGAGTTTTTCTTGGCGTAAATATCCCCACATCAAATTTTAATGCCGTAAAATCCCGTCTGTTTGCACTTTTTGGTACCAGTTTTGAACATTAAAAGCAGAGGTGCGACTTTTACAACGGCGAATTTTGTCAAAATTTTTTGAAAGTTGAAGAAGACAAAAAGAAGGGAAAAGAAAGGTACTCTGTGGTGTCAGTAATTTTGGCAGTTGCTGAGGTTTTTCCAAACTATATTTGCCCCTCACGTTTCCAACGAAAGGTTTTTTTATTGTCTCCACAACTGAGAACAAACTTTGTGTCCAATCTGGGGAGTCAAACTAAGGGTGCACTTCCTTTCAACAACTTTGTACACCCCTGTACAATGTAAAAATACTCAACAATCTATTTGCAAACACGAGATATGTACAACGGATCAATGCCAGTGTAATGCCATTGTATGTTTGAAGCAAACTTGTCTCGACAATTAACCCAACTGAAAACACTTCAAGTCCGGTTCACGCGGACAACGATCAACGCATCCATCCAACTTCTGTCTTGACCGTGTAAAGTTTGAAACAATAGAGGGAAAACAACGTGATTACACTTGGCAACTTCGCGATATGTTCACATTTTATACGATAATGCTTCTCTTTCGACACTGATTCATGACAAGGTTTTTCATGCGTAACAACAACTGTGTACAGCACATGAGATAGACAAAATGCAAAGAACATGGATCTCTTTCACCTGCATAACTCAGCCAACGAAATGTACATCGGAACAGAAATCAGTCGCTTTGTGCTCAAATTCAACTCACTCAGCGCATTCACGAATGGGTACGAGGTTGAGGTCGCACGATTCACGTTGTCACTGTAGTATAGAAAACAAAATGGCAGAAGTCTGCGTGAAACAACTGACACAAACGCATTGAGATTCTGCCCTGAACACAGTCTGTTCGCCTCGTCAGCTGGCCTGCCATTCTGTGAAACGTTTCACTCGACCGAGATAAAGAGCACGTTTTCTTCCTCTTGTTCCAACTGGTTCAGGTTGAACTATGATTGAGTGCCAGGGTCCAAAACTGATTGCACTTCTCGGGGTCTTGTTTGATATTGCAGCGAGAAAAAATTGCACAAACTACACGTGAGTGATGTCCTCAACGACAAAGGGCCTTCAAAGCATCCTGACGACGTTTCCTTTCAGCTTGCGAAAGGAAACCAATTTTTTAAGACACAACAACGCCTGTGTGCCAGACTTGCTGTTGAATAAAGCTGGCGAGTACAGTGACAATGACAGTCCAAAAATCATGGTATGCACATGTCTTCAAAGAAACACGTTGTCACAAAGTATATTTACATTCACGACATGTACAGTGTGTGAAACCCTCGCGGTGTGAGTGAGTGTGAAGAAGCGTGTATCCCACGGACTCGCTCTCCTATGGTCTGCAGCCGCACTCCTCGACTACAAAGTCCTTCAGCCGGCCCAAGATTATGTTCCCTGACTTGTCGAAATACAAAATGCTCAGAGCCCCAAACTTCGTTGGTCCGCAACCTTCTCCGGATTCGCCCTGAAATGGAATCGAAGCGTTCATCGTGTGTGTGATGTTGTGGAGATGAGGCAGGAGTTCACAGCTGCGGACGGCAGAGCGCGACATCCCATTGAGCACACGGTCAGGTGACCAGGCGATAGGCAGTTGTGTTGAACTACAATGATTCACAGATGCTTTGAGCACAATTGCTCCGGATTTTCCTGTGCCTCACGAAATGTCTCACCGGATGCGAAGGAAACGGGAAGCGCTGAAGTTCGTGCGACTCTGGATCCTCCTCCGTCTCCAGTTCCGTCTCGGCCGAACAAGTTCCTCTGCAAGAAGCAGTCTCGTACCCCGGCGGAGCGAGGATCCAGTCGCTGTAACCCAGCTCTGTGAAAATGGTGATGCAGAGAACGAGTTGATTCCGAGGCGGGAAGAAAGTGAAGTCAGAGTCCCGAGCTGCAGGACTCGCGCCAAGCCAGGGGCGCCGTGTTGCTTTGTCGTCTTGTGTACGTTGATGTTTCTCACACGCAGTACAAGCAGAAGAAACAGAAACAAAATGCACCCGTGTCGACAACTCAGCGGAAAGAATCATCGGAACCAACGTCTGGACAGAAACCTGTGCACATGTAGTGTGCCGTCAAATGACAGTGAATATGCAGACAGTGCAGAATATATTTTTTCGGTGAGATGGCATTGTGCAAAAAAATCACTGGCACTGATGAAACATACAGTGCAGAAAGAATTGGAGAGCATCCGTTCACTTCAACTCCGAAGGAACGAATCTCGTACGGAAGTATCCTTCGAAAAAGGTGCAATTGTTTTTTCATTGCACTCACCTTCAAACGAGACGAACGTGGTCTCCTTGACGCAGGTCCGCGACTGTGTGTCGCGCTTGAATCTAAAATGCCGGAAACAAAACTTTATGCCACCACTTTCACCCCAATCAAATCACTTGAGCCATTCTTTTGTTTCATCTTGTTGAGCAAACTTAACGATTCGGCTGCATCGAGAAAGGAGACGGAGACACTGATGATGTTGATTTTGGCACCTGGTTGTGTGCGGGTCGCTGGCGATGTCCTTGGTGACCACCTCGAGGTAAGGGTAAGTCTGGTTGGCGTGTAGGTGCTGCGATGTGCGGTTCCGTTCCGTCACCGAGGAGCCGCGCAGCACCAGCGGGAACGGCATCGGGAACTGGCTCTGATCTGCAACGGAGCCACCATTGTTTTCCTCGGTATTTTTTCAAAAGAACGTGATTGTGAGACTTCAGTCAGGAAGGCCCAACGAAAGCTGAATGGTGCTGGCACACTGGGTGCTGAATGGTCGTAATGCTTTCCACACATTATTTTTCACTTTTGTTTGAAGGTTGTGAGCGTTTTGTCGGTTGAAGGTTTGAAGAAGACGGTTTCTCACTGTGGTTTCCGGAGCAGTTGAAGCTGTCGAACAGCATGTGGACGTTCAGCGTTCTGTCCTGTGCGTCTTTGGCGACAACAACGAGCCCAAAGTTCTTTCCGGGAGTCCGAAGCCAGGCGGCCACGACGTGGCGCAGGCTGAACTTGATCCAGCCTTCCTGTCTCTTTGTCACCTCGATCGTCTCCAGGGCAATGCGCTTCTCTGTGGAACACAGGATCCTTTGCATCATTTCAGCTGCACGGGCAAAACAGAAATTTCACGAGAGCAAAGCAGGAATAGCAAATCAAAGCGTGAACAGACCTTTTCTCTTCCTTTTGACGGGTCTTGTGTACTGGTAGAGCGTCACCTGGATTTTGCTGCTGCTGTCGTCCTCCTCGTCTTCCTCTCTGTTCTCAACTTCGAGACTTTCGCGTTCTGAAGAAACAGATCGAGTCTTCCTCGTGTGTTTTGCAGTCTGCAGGTGGTGATGAGAGAACTTCAACTGACGGATGAACAGGGTAAAAGAAAAGCAGTGTCCGCCCCCTCCCACACACGCATACACACACACACAACGACACCGATTTCATCCCACTTTGAAATCGAGACGAGGACAGGACGGGAAACTGTCATTTTACCTGGTTCCTGTGGTTCGTCACCTGCCGAGTGTCGTTTGGGTCTCGTCTGGTCGTTCGGTGGTTGAGCCGTTGGATCCTTGGACACCAACTCGCACTCGCAACCTGCAGACGAACAAGGCATTTGTGTTCTGTTCTTGCCGCGCTCGCGACTTATACTGATACATGTTCTCTACTGCAATGCATGCGGGCACCAAAGACTGCAAGTTTGCTGAACTGCGGAAGACTTCAAAACAGACATAGGATCAGCTCCACAGCTCAGGTCTGAGCATCCAAATTGAACAAGAGACAATTCACCAAAGAATGATCAGGAACAAACCGGAGCACTTTCAAAAATCTTGGACAATATCCCCTACTTTTCCTGTCCCAACTTTGAAATGTAGGGGGGAGGGTATTGTCCCAACTCTTCAAATCAAGAGACAACAATCAGGGACAAATTCTGAACAACACGCAAGCTTGCCGGATTGCACGGTCAAACACCATGCATTTGTTCTGCAGAGTGAGCAAAAAAGTGCTCGGCTTCTGTTGGTTGAAGCACCTCTCAAACCTGACTGACTCAATTTCAGCATCCCTGCTTCACCTTGTGTTTTCAAATGCTCGCAGATAAACTTGGTGCTGATGATGGGCAGTTTGTGCAAGTAATGGAGCATCAAACCCATCAATCAGCGCTGGCACTTCTGATCGCATTTTTCTCTGATTTATTGCCCAAGATTAAATCCTTCTCATTTTCGGTCAATTTTTTGCTGTGGAATTTGCGATATGCTGCGGTGTTGCCAACACATCTCTTAGTCGTCGATGTAATGATTTCACTGTGAAAAAATATGAAAGCACACAACGATTTGAACGTCTCTTTCGTGTTCAAAACTGATTTTGATTTCACCGTTGGCTTCAGGCCATCCAACTCTTTTAACTGATACTTCCTCTCTTCATTGGGCCCACGGGTATCCACAGGGTTGTCCCACTGCTCCCACCCCCCCCCCAAAAAAAAAAAGAAATACCCGATTTTACGACACGAGACGCAAAAATATTCCGTGTCAAATTTGTCAGTTGCAATGTGCCCTCCCCTGATTTTGGTTCCCCTCGACATCACTCCTGGGTCCGCCAAGACTCGTGGAAAGGCACTTGTGACCTTTACTTACAAAAGTGGGGAAAATCATGTTTTTAGGCTTCGACTCAACAGAGCTTTTGCTTCCAAACACTGCAGTCCAGAATCGTCGCGCTTCTTTCCGGACATCCATGCAAGTAAGTGTCAATTGAAATTGAAGGTTCAACATTCAAGATGATACGCACAGGCTGAGCCTCGAAACAGCAGGTGTTTCCATGTATGTGGAAACAAATGGTTGAATGTTTTTGCGAGAATATTCGTGACAACACCCGAAGTGCTATTGTATTCAGTCAAAACTTGTTTGGTGGCTGCAGGACGTCTTTGGTCCATTTCAGCATCAGCGGTGCCAAACGGCTCGAGGAGGCCGTGTGCGCTCAGTGTTGTTCTTGGCAGGCCTCCGCAGCGATGTGCTAATGTACTTGTGTGCTATTATTTGAACCTGACATTCACCTTGTTCTCGCTGCGTGCTATCTAGACACTCCAGATGTCCAGGATGCTCAGGCTGCATTGCACAATATCCGCCCAGAGAAGTTTGCGGTTGACGGAGAATTCAGGGATTTCGATTTCACCGGGAAATGAACCCAGTGAATTGAGAATAAGAAGCAGTGCTCAAGGCAACTGCAGTGCGAAGTCCCTTGCCGGTAATGTCGTTGATTCTTCCTTGTCCTCCTTGTCCAGTGGGGGAGGGGGTCATGGGGGAGGGGGGTTGGGGGAGGGGGTTGGGGGGGAGGAGGGTTGGGGGAGGGGAGGGGGGCTTGGGGGGCAGGGGGAGGGGGCAGGGGACATTTCATCCACCTTGCCATATACTGCACTACCACATGGTGCTTCGCCCTAAAGGGACTTCGCACAACAAGAGACCTCACTTTCGAGAGTATTGAAGAGACAAACGAAAAGCCCGAAACGATGGGCCCGACTTTCACCACAAATCTGCGGGTCGAACCTGCTTTATGCGCGGCACATCGATCATTCTCTCAGGAACGAACTTCCTGAAGTCAGCTTTCTTGAAGACCGCACTCTTGGGATGTTCGTGCTCTGACAACCCGGAAAGCCAACTTTGCAGTTCGAGTTCTGAGGCAAAAGCAAGAAAACCAGAACTGCATCTCCAGCACACTGCAGCTGGCCGTAGAATGCACGTACGTCTGGCAAACTCCTGGATCCACCCGCAATTATGTAATGTACCTGTTCACCCAGAAGCCTGTCGGGCGTATTCACGATCCACCCAGCCAGTTTGAGTGACAGAAAAACTGATGAAATGTCAAATGGTTCAGGTTTTACATCATTACTTGTCAATCACAGTCAATTCAAGTCGTTCCTCACTGTCTGACTCCAAGTGCAAAGCCATAACTTTTAATGCCACCTCCACCTGCAGAAGGATTTGAAAAACATGTTTGTCTGACTGCCCAGACGGGATCATGCTTGTTGGCACGGGTGATGAGCCTGAACTTTTGAAGCTTCCTGGAAGGGCAGGTGCAGAATAGTCTGCCGTCGGTTGAACACATTTTGTCTGGAAGGACCTGTTTTCTCTCAAAGTTTATTTGTTTGTTGGGTTTGTCATGAAGATTTGTTTCGACGCAGGGACATGGATGAGGTAAGCGATTTGATCAGTTCATTCTGACCACGCCTTTTCATGCATCTAAATTGTCAGTGTGTGCTTTTGGAATCCCAATGTCTTGTGGGGACACGTACGAGCGTACGTAGACGAAATCTTTCACAAAATCAGAAGGAGAACGCCAGTGTTGCTCTTTGGGAGTCAGAGAGGTCGCACATCTCTCGCGCTTCCGGGTTTCCGCGGACGCTGCATGCGTGAATGCATATGCGCACGCACCTGTGTAGGCTTTCTTGTAGAGACTGAGCGTCGCGTTGGAGACGTGCGTTTCGTCGTTGCGCCGTCGAGCCAGCTTCACGTCGAAGTAGAGTCGGAACTCGGCGCCGTCGTCGCGCCAAGTGTTGTCCGAGCGACGCGGCAGCGCACCTGTCGAGAAGTCAAGTCGGTCACACGGGATCCCGGTGCGCTTTACTCGAAGTTTTTGTGTGCAACAGAAGCAGAGACATTTTCCAGAAAGATAACTTACACGAAGGGAGATGCCAAAAGTATCTCTTGGCATAATAGTCTTCGTCCGTCGGGTCACGAACGCGCTGATTCTTTCCCGTTTTTATCTGTGCAGGAGGAACTTTCAAAGTCAATTCAAAATCAGTGGTTTTCCGTGCACAACTGCGTGTACACTTGTAGTTGTCATGGTCAAAATCTGTTTTCTGACATGAATTTCACACCCAAACAGAGCACGCGGGTGTGCGTCCAAGAACCAAAGTTCCGCGCCGCAGCTGACCTGACGCTTGTAGAAGTCGCCCCACGATCTGCGGTCCTGCTCCGTCAGGGTCGCCGACACGTTGGGCTGCTCCTGGAACCCGAGTCTCTGCAGAATCTGCCTTTGAATCACAATCAGCCGCATGTGTTTGTTCCTGAAATGACAACAGGGAACACCGAATGCGTTTGCGCATGTTCGCCAGTGTACGAGGTTTCAGGCAGGTTGTGTGTGCAGGAGCGTTCTCGCTGGTCTTGAACGACTGCTCTGTGCATCAACCAAACAAGGGTGGAGCTCAAAACAGGCTTGGAACTCAGCAACGTTAGGGACTCGTGCGTGCGGTGGGATAGTGAAATGGACAGCAAGAAAAGAACCAAAGTTTAACAACTCGTAAAGAACAGAACAACGAACAGGCACTTCAAAAGCGTAGAATTCCAGTCATTACAGCTTCCAAGAAGGGCACTGAAAATACCCAATGGTTACTCAGGCTGGCTCGTACATCACATCTAATGTGGATTGATCGCAAAATATTCGCTGATAGAAACGTGGGAGGGTTACACAGCACCACGCTGCTGGAAAAACTTCCGGCGTCGATTCTTCACATTTTGGCCTTGAACTGCGTTTGGATCCAGTGGAAAATGCGTCAGACCATGGTCGAGTTCTACGTCGTTTTGAGATGACTTCTTGCGATCACCAAACTCGTTGAGTCTGTTTGTTTTCCCAACGTACTTGTCCTGTCAAGGTTTTCAACAAACCATCTGGAGCCGACGACTTTTATTTTCGCCATCACCATTGTCACCTCCTCAATCGCAGGCTGCGATTGACGAAAAGCCGAAGTAGATCTGTCCCGATTTGACGGCCTTGGCAGAGCAAACCAACGCGCAGTGAGCTTCGTGTTTTGCAGTGCAAAATGCTTGACAGATTCACGCCACAACATCAATGTTTTTGTGGAAGTGGTGTCTGTTGCACAGCACTTCACTCGCCAAGAAATACTGATAATTTGGACAACGCTCAACATTCCTCAATAAATTTTTCAAGTTTCTGGAGATGTAGGGTCTGAGTGTCTTCGGCAAGGTCGTTGTCAGATTTGAAGGATACAGCAAATGTGCCCTTGCAGAGAAAGCCAAAATACCTGGAAACCACAGTTGGTGCACAAAAAATGGCAAATGTGCACTGATTGATGTCAGAAGTGAAAAATAGTGATTAATGTGTGACGTGTAGCTTTTTTGCTCAAACTGAGGTCAGTTTAATGCTGTGCCGACCTCAGAAACTGAAACCGCACCTGCAAACTGCAGGTGAGTTGTCTCCAATTCAGGACGACTTCTGACGCGCGATGCGAAACGATCCACTGTCCATGAATGTTTCCGCTCAAGTCAGAACATCGTGGGAATTTCTTTTTCAGTTCAAAAGGAAATTCACACAGGAATGAATCAATGAGCAAAGGAATCACGTCTGGAAAGGAACGTGACTTTGTCACCACCTGGAGTGCAAGGCGTGCCCTCGAACCAGAAAACGCTGCCCAGAGGCGAACTGACCGCCAAGGAAGATTCTGCGGAATTTCAATGTCGGAAGCCAGAGAACCGTCGACCCCAAAGTTCTGCAACCGAGGAACTTGGATGAACGCGTTTCAGTCTCACTCCTCGAAACCTTGAAGTCAAATTTCGTTGCGCGTGGTTTCATAGTTTGATTCAACGCCCTTGCAGGATGATTCCTTCACCTCTCTCGCATCAAGATTCTTGATGTCCAGGGTTCAATGTGCATGAGCAGAGCCAAGGTTGAGCGGACTTCCAGCATTGCAAGCCAGAAACTCACATCAACCAGACACAGAAGGGAAATACAATCCAGGTCCCCAGCTGTATTGATGATTTAAGCGCCACTCAAACTCATCCTGAGCTGAAAGCGCACTAATCACAAAACGATCACGTGCAAAAAGCAGGGTCGTTTTGCGCGAGGTGGAGGTTACCGAGCAAGAGCATAAATCATCGCCTGACGTTTGGCAAGTTACGGCCTGGCGCGAAGAGAAAAGGATCTCCAAAACAAGACACCCCAGCCGAAACCAAGGCCGCGGACTCGTGACCATCTGCTTGGAAACTGTGGATTCTGCACGTATGCACCGAGGTCCTGACTGACGGCTTTGGTGCTTGTCGAAAGACCGGTGTTCTGGTGTCTGGATTCCAGGACACAAACAGATTGCGCCCAAATTCTCGCAACAACACAAGCGTGCCATGGGGCACATACTGCAGAAGTCTGACAAAACACCTGGTGGCTGTGGCCGTCCATGACGTGTGAGTTTTTTTGAAAGTGAGAAAAAACATGCATGTTTTCGACTTGGAAATTGTCATACAAACTGTAGGAAGAGCACGTTGTGTGTGCAAACTGGAAATGGATTTTCTTCGTGGCAGCCTTTGTTTCTCAACATGAATGGCTTGCTATCATTGTGTTTTTGGAAAACAAAAAAATAAGTATTTTCTCAGAAGTAAATTGGTCCCAGGTGGGAAGAACCAAGACCCAGGGTCCCTGGGAGAGACACCCACCCACCCACCCACCACAACCAGACAACTGCCTCCTACGCAGGACCCAGGCTCGCCTGAGAACTTGTACACTTTGTCTTGCACAAGGGATGATTCAAAAATAGGTATTTCTGAAACAAGAAGGAACGCGTGCCATTTCAGTTCTTCTGACAGCGTACACAAACGGCTGTACTGTACATTCCGCACCGCATACCACGGAAGTGCGCCTGTCCCGCTGAACAACAGGTATCCGAAACGATATTCCAGGATGCTCCCTGTTCCACTTCTCTGAAGAACCAGTTTTGTATAGTATATGGTCTAACATTACATACCAGACATAATTCAGTTCTTTGCACAGAAAACGTCAATCGCGATCATACTCGTAATTGCCTCGTGTTAGATGCCCAAAGTATTTGCGTTGATGTGGATGTCGGAGAGATGTTTGGCATTTCCCGCCTTCTCACCGAGGCTCCGCTGCGTGTAATTTACTCTCTTCTGTTTTTTTCTCAATCATATGGAAATTCAGTTCCATAAATTTTAGGGAGTCGCTTCGTACGGAAAGGAATGTATACACAAACACACACGCGCGCGCGTGTGTGTGTGTATTTCTTGCGTGTGCTTGTTGAATTCGGGACAATTCACCCAAGTTACTCGAATCCAACGTCAGTTGTGTTCGTTGGTGCGCTGAGTGTGCGGGGGCGTCAGCGGAAATTTGACGTCATTGCCAATTTCATTCCAGCACAAAAGCACACGGGGGCAAACTTTCTTCAGATTACAGCTGTTTATTTTTTGCTAATTGATTCCTTGGGGACAAGTCTTCCAAGAACCTATCCAAAAGCACCCAAAGTTCCTCTTCTGCGTCATTCTGACGTGTGCGGACTTTTCGCGCCGTCCCGCGGAGACGAATCTGGCGAATTGAAAATTTACGGTGTTTGATAGACATCTCATTCCGAGCGAGACAGTGTTTTCTCTCGCTAATTTGAATTTATCACAATGTAGCAGGTTGCACCTTCACAACCGAGTGAAAGAAGACCCTGTTTCATCGGTTGGTAATGACCCTTGCAGCAGAAGGGATGTTTCACACTGAGTTTGAGACACAAATCATTGTGGGGAAAAATGCGCACTCTGAGCCTGCTTTGTTTGATTTATTGCCAAGGCATCTCAAAGAATCTCCCTTCCAAAACCAGAAGTTTCTGCATGAAGAACTGACCACTTCAACATTCCGCCTGGACATTGTAAGTTCTACTCGTGTACTCGTCCTGCTCAAAACCAAGCAAACACGCGTCCGTTCGACCAAAGTTTTGTTCTCTCAGAGTACTCACTGCGAATTTTTTTTCTTAACCCCCATAATATTGTGAAAAAGAGATGATTCACTGACTTGGAGTTGTTTGTGACAAGCGAGGGTGGGAGACCAAAGCGTCTGTAGCTCCTCTGCCCTGAGCCATCAAAACGCTACCTTGTAGCAAACTTAAAATTGGATTTGCGCTCGTACGGCTGGTACACAATGAACTCACTGGCCAACAACAACACAGCGAAATTCAGAGACAAGATCTTTTCCCCTCCATATTACTCCTTTTTCGAATGGTTCCAAGTGCCTTCTGATTTCAGGTATTCGGAAAATTCAAGCCTGGAGAAAGCATAAAGTTGTTGGTCCTGTTGAATCATCCAGGTCACAGTCTCATAAATCCTTCAAGCTGGCGAGGTCAGTCGAAAGGAATGATAATTGGCGCAATACGGTTGGTGTTGGGAGTTTGCCCCGGAGAAATCCCCTCAATAGCCTGTCGGTCCACGATGCCATAAACTTCCAGTGGCTCTACAGATAACGGAGCAGTTCGCATTTCACAATGCGCATTTAGCCCTCCAACACTCCACCATATCTTACAACACATTTTGTTTTGCACTCCACGGCAAACCCAAAACGGAAATTCCTGCTCAAACGAAATTCCTGGCCAGGCCTGGGTAAAACGAGGGCGTGAGATCTACGGCAAGTTGTGTTGCTGTGTCTTCTGAACTGTTGAGTTCTGCCCCGAAAACAAAAGGTATCCAAACAGAAGACACCAAAACAAACGTGTAAGGTGATTTCCTCCCAACAATCAATGTAATTACATGTAACTCGTGGTGTCTCTGTGTTTTTGTTGTGCTTGGTTGTTGTGTTGTCTGGTTGTCACCTGTTTTTCTACGCTTATTCCTTTCTCTATTATCAGCCGCTGACGTTGCTATTGTTTTTTGCTTGAATCTCCGAACCCGGCATATACTTCTGGGTTTCCAAGATACCCCCACCCCACCCTGAGTGCAAAACTTGGAAGGTCGGCTGAAGTTTTCAGCTTTCTGGGGTTTTCAACTTTGTGGGTTTTTTCTTGGTTGCTGAGTTTCCTGGTTTGGCTTTCTAACTGGATTCCCAGGTGTCTGGGAAAATTGAGGAAGGCTGGCTGGAGTTTCTGGGTTTCCCACTTTCTGGATTTTTAACTTGAAATATGGGTTTCTGACTTTCCTATTGGATTCTTGGGTTTCTCAGTGAAACTTGGAAGGCTGGCTGGAGTTTCCAGGTTTTTGGGTTCTCGCCCCCCACCTCTCCTGTGTGCAAAACTTAGAAAGCTTACAAAACAAAACTTGGAAAGCTGGCTGCTCATGTGAGATGACTTTGGATACCGGCGATGAACGTGGCAAGCGGCTGATATTTCCACTTGGAAATCTTATTTGACACTGCAATCGACCTTGGCCTGATTCAAACTCTCACATCCGCTTCCTCCCTTCGCCAGTGAATGCAGAACTTGTTCATTCATCTCACTTCGCCCTCGTTTGTCGACACGATCCTGTTTTGATTGCATTGCCTGTAAATAAGCAGGTTGTTTACCAACAAGATTTGGATTCTGGGTGGGAGCCATCCGGAAGCCTCTCCGCTCCACGGAGCGTGATGCAACTGATGCGGAGGCAGAGCTTCGTTTTGATGGGAGGAGGTCAAGTGGTGCAGCGCTTATCTTTAATTGCCCAACTATTGCGATCTAAATGTCAGCATTACGATGCACGGATGTTTTTATGACAGAAACTGCGATGAAATTTGAAAAGGTCCTGCTGCAGAGTGAAACAACGCGTCTCCCGAAACAAATTCAACTTAGATTTCCTGCGCACAAAGAATGCACGGACACGGTTTTGTTCTTGTTCTGCAGTTATTTTCTCCAGTGTCTCCGCTGATTTCGCAACAGCTCTGCGATTCACATCAAATGTAGATCGTGACAAAGAAAACGTTGATTCCAAGTTGAAGATTCGACTTGGACACAAAATGCGCACAAAAACGAAACTCTGCGAACCAGCATAAAATCTCCAACGACGCAACAGCAATTTTATCTGCGAGCGGCGCGCTCAGTACGGAGGCACTTTTCACGTGGTGATGTCGATTGGTTCCAGAACTCCACGACAGGTATGAGCGATTTGCTGTTTTGATGGTGGTAAACTATGAAACATACGTCAGAAAAAGCACTTTGAATTCGCCAAGTTGATCGTAAATCGCAATTTATAGTCCTGTGTATCCTTCTAACGACTTCAACTTCCCCGCTGGACTGCTACAAAGTGGAAAAAGTTTTGGCTGCAGGTACTGGAATCACGCGCAGTGGCGCAGTGGCAACCTTCTCCCAAAACACTCTCCCTTCGTTTGAACAACTTTGAAGACACACAGTTGAACACAGAAAGTGAAGAATTCCAGCAGAAACGTTGCAAACAAAACACTCAGCACAAAATAGACAACCAAAACAGCTTCTGCAGCAGCGTCAAAAAGTTTTACGCCCCATGCAAGTTGTGTTTTCGCAGGGTGTGGCCCGCTCAGTCAGACTCGGGCCAGAGTTGCGTTCAGTTCAGATTCTGGGACAGTATGTTTACGCCAAATGGGAGACAGGTACTTCCAGCAGTCATTCAACTCCCTCATTAGACCGTCTTGCTCAGACAAACATAAGAATAAATTCGACTGATTTTGCCAATATTCGCGTCAGTTCACCAACATGCTGTCTGCATGGAGCCACAACATCGTCCTCACCCCGACATCCAATTTTGTGGTGTTTTGCGTTCAAGTAAAGATCAGACAAAAAAAAAAAAAAAAAACAAGACGGGAAAAACACCTGCACAGAGCACTGTTTTCGCCTGAGACGCGACTGCGGGTGCGTGAGCTGCGCATTTCGTGAGAATACGATCAAACTGCCCGTTTGTGTTTTGAGGCAGATTTTAAGTCCCCCAAGCAACAAAGTTGCAGTACTCGTAGTCGAAGATGCAAAATTTTGGGGTGTCTAAAGTCCCACCAAAATCTACTCGCTGTCAAAGACCTGCCGACAAAGGAAAGGTCCACCTGCAAGTTCTTTGCTTTTATGCACGGCTTTTCTTGCCTCAGTGGAACTGCTTCACAAAACATCGCGCTCAAATTGTTCAGCTGTGTCTAATCGAGTCCAACGGGGTTGGTTGATTTCTTCAGAGTTTCGTCTTTTTTCGACGCAACGGCGACAGCAAAACCAAAACGTCTCCTCAGACTTTGCAGAGCAAGTGATCCGCTGTTATCTCGTTCTTGAACCAAACTGTGTCGTTTTGATCCTCGCCCCAAACACCAGACTGAAGCGACCGAGATCTGGGTGGCGCTGTTTAACTTGGCGACTCCGTACAAATCCATAAATCACAAATGTCCAGAGCACAATAGCAAATACCTGAACAAAATTTGGGTCCAAATGGATGGGAGAGTCCAACACAAGATCTTTTATTGCGGGTGTGACCGCATACTTGGTGGAAAGTGTTGTGTAAGCATTGTTGCAGGAAAACAATCCCTCCCACGCGACACGGGTAAGTTCGATCACCTCCAAGCGACAGGATTAAGTGTATTTGTGCCAGTTACACAGTTTTGTGTGAAAAAATCTGAGATTAGCGTCGTCAGTGGTCGTTCAAACCAAATAGGCAAAAAACATATTTTCTTCCAATAAATTGTGAACCGGATGTTTTGTCCTTGGCGGCTGCGGACGTGTGACGGACGCTCTTTGGAACTGAGTTTTGTGTCATCGCTGGGTCTTTTTTCAAAGGTTTCGTTGGTTTGAGTGCCTCACAGTTTCACCAGCGAAGTGCAACTGCGGCTGCAAAAGCACCAAGAAAGGCATGAACAATTGTTTTGAAAGAACAAGAAGAGGAAATAAATTGAACAGTTAGTTTCAAAATGATGAACGTTGACTTGTTGCTGACAGCACTTCCAGGAAAGACACAATGCTCCAACTTGTTTGTTTGGGCGACTATCAGAAAGACCAGTTTTGTCTGTCATCGTTGAATTGCCAACGCTGACAGGACGGAAACAATGGAACCAGTTCTCTGCACGCTGAGCGTCCTGCATTTGAGATCAAGGCGTTACACCAGTCTTGTGTTTTAATTGTTGGCCCTGCTCTGAACATAGATCTGCAAGTTTCCTCCCTTGCACACTTTTCTGGAAACTTACGCAAGGAACCAGCTCAAAAAGTTCCGGTGAACCACGTTGTTCTGAATTCTCTTCACAGCTCCAAGGTCATGTTTGAGATTTAGAAAAAAGTGAACACGCACTGGACAGATGAGGAGCAACATAGAAGAGTCAGTGTCCTGCGTGACAAAGCTCCCGCGCGCTGCTTGGACCTACAACCTTCATGCACCCACGAAGCATTCAGTGCTGAAGGGTGAAACACTTTTTGCATTTTACAACACAAAAAACGCATCATTAAATCTTGCAGACCCTTCCAGGGTGGATGGTTTTGTTGCTTGTAACAATACAAGTTTTGTGTATTTACGCTTCTTGAAGTGGTTTCCTTGAAAACACTGCAACACTTGAAAAACTACTGCACGGACGAGGTTTTTCAAATCGTGGTGCACTTCAGGAACCCTAAATAACCATTTCCAACGAGTGTCGTGTTGTCGTAAGAGTGTGATCTTCTAGCTCGTTCGAAAACATCCCAACCACAAACCTGCACCCATGGACGAGAGTTGATGCAGGAATCCCCCTGCTCTGAATCTTCCAGGCTTGGTTTGACACCGGCTGCAGGTGCAAGGCCAATGGTCCTGAGCTCCACACCACTTCCTTGATGTGGCTGTGGAATTCTGTCTTGTTTTCCTTTCTTTGGCTTCCAATCCTGCCCCTCAGCACGCGCACAAGAAATTGGCAAAAAATCCTTTGATCTTCTTCAGAATTCCCAGCAGATCATCGAAAAGGTGTAAACGTGTCATCTCGTGTTAATTTCTTGCACTGATTGGCGAAAATTAAAGTCACTTCAAACCCCTTCACCTCCGCTGCGTCTGCCAGCTGAAAGAGGAACTTGAGGGAACTCACCTGCGAGAACCTGGGATGGGTGTGACTTTTCCGGGACTGCAGAGAAGCTTGAGGTCATAACTTTGAAAACGTACTCGTCGACGACAAACTTTCCGACAGCCAAAATTTGTGCTCGTACGAAAGCACGAATGATATCAAGCCCTTTGTATCTTTCATCTTTCAACTGGACGGACAAAGGTTGAAAAGAGAAACCATGAATGGACGACGCCCACTCCTTTGTTGTCACGCACTTGTTCGGGTACTTCAGTGACGTTCTGCTGGCTGGTGACTCAACAAATGTTTCTTAGTCCAGAGTCCGACTCCACAAAATTTCTTTGCCGTGTCTTTGTGGAACTCAACACTTGGCCATCTCCACGATCACGTCGTTGTCGTGGGGCCGCCGCCCGGGGCGGCATCGCGGGAGTGCAGGTGGGTTGCAGGAGTTCACAAAGGAGAAACGTCAACGTGCCCCGAGTCACGTGCTTCGTCGCTTTTTCTTCTAGTACGGGCTCTTCAGTTTTGTAGTGAAAATATTTTGGGAGGAAGTTACGTCAACCATGTTGCTCAAAATGTTCTCGAGACAACAAAAACTGAAATAGCAAAAGAAACTTGTTTGCCACTGCCACTCAAGAAAGGGAAAAAAGTTTGTTTTGTCAAATGACACAAATTAGACAGATTGTGGTTTACCTCAAAAACAAACTCTTGAAATTGAATCTGCTTTTCACGTGTGAGCCGCCCTGCTATGTGTAGAAAAAAGTGCGTGCAACAAGGCGACTCGCATCAAAATCTCACGTCAACAAGCCACAGGAATGCAAGAGGTTCAAGCAAATGAGTGACTTGGTTGGGACTTCTGTCTTTGTGCCAGGAGCAACCAATGCATGAAGCAGGGAAAACCGCTGTCTTCCTGTAACAACCTTGCAACGGGGAGTGTGACAACAACAACAACAAGGAAGTCCGGTAATCGGACCTGATGGTCGCGCATCAGTCTAGACACAGCTGCCATTGCCAGAAATCTACTGGAGATGTTCCTAAAGTTTGGTCATCAATTTACAAGTGTTTTCTCAAGTTGCTAGTAAGGATAAAGTTTGAAAAGGTAGAGTCCAAATCTGAAATATCATAGATAGTATGAGAAGGTAAGGGGGTAAGGATGGGGTGGGATTTTGGCAAAATTCCACACATTCCATACATTCCAAAGTGTGGACATTTAAGCTGACAGCGGCACCTAGATGGCCGCTACGCGACCATCAAAAATATCTGACACGAGACCACAACGTGGGAATTCGGCTTTCTCTCCTTTTTCGCACCACAGTGCAATGAGTGCAGCTGTCAATCTTCAAGGCACGCAGATTAGACACTCTCGCTTCAAGCATTTCGAGCTGAATACGGAAATCAAAGCACAACTGACAGACAACAGATAATTTTGGGAAGGTCCGAGGAGACAGCACTGACTTGACTGGGTGGGATCTTCTTCTCTGGGGCAGCACATGCCCAACTGCTTTCTAGTTTTGTTCCGTTCGTCGGACCGACTCGATGAATGGAGAAGAGAATATTGAACTCCAAAACTTTTGAAATCCATTGACAGAATCTTCCTTTTCTTTTGAGACAGAACTATGACAAAGGTACGCCGCTGAGCGGAATGTGCGTTGCACTAATCAAGCGGGTCACTGTCTCGGCTCAAGTGTACTGTGGATCAGCTAATTGCTCCTATTTGCAGTGGTAAATATACACACCCCTTGTTTCGCTTGCACAGTTTTTCTTTCTCTCGTTGAGCGGCCGGATCAATGCTGTCATTGTGGTTTGCAACATTGTTCATGTTTCACCAGTTCAATGATGTCTTTGTTTTTCAGATGACTTGATGGACAAAAAGTCCACTGCGCACTCATTCACGTTGAAGATATTCTCCGGCTTGTGAGTGCCCCTTTCAATTTTACACGGGACATCAAAAAGTTGTACAGCTACTCCAGAAAATTTGCAGAAATGTCAAGATGTGTGAACCAGAAAAGCGTTTGTTCAACTGGAATGGACCGTTAGGGAACCCCCAAAATGTGGAACCGGAAGCAGAAATGTGCACGACTGTCCGTGGACGCATCGATCCACGCAACGGTGGCCTTGAGCAGAACAAAAACACCCAGCAACACAAGCAGTGGAAAAGTACGTGGTGAGAACCGAACAGCTGATCGCTGTTTTGCACAGGCACAACAAGCGTGGTGTTTGGGTTCAACTCGCGGTTCCACGCCAAGGCTTCGTGCGGCAAGACGTCACGTTTTTGTGCGAGAAAATGTTATGCCCATGGCAAAAGCACAAAATTGATGGGCAAGCGAACACACCAAAATATCGACTTGAAATCCAGTTCATTGAAATCTAATCAAGCGACTCTTTTCCCTTGGGCTCAGACGGCCGCCCCCTCTGGATCTGCTCGAACGCCAACTCACATTTGTTGTCGGTTCTGCCAACCCGAAGCCGCTTTGCTGCCTGCTTTGATTCTTTGGCTTTTTGACCATCTGACCAAGGCTTTGCTCACATTGATTTCAACACTCGCTGATCAGATCAACCCCAGACTCGACGCATGTGTTGTTTTCGCGCTCTGAGCAGACTTTGAGGGGATCGTCTAGACGGTCGTCGGTTCCCACAAGAGCTGGATCGCGCTGTTGAAAAAATACGTCCAAAATGGACGCCGCGGTTGATTTGAACCGCGGGATTCTTGACGCACCTCTTAGAGAGCAACTTTGCCGATAGACTGGAACAAATGAACGTGACAAACGTGACCAACGTGACAAAAATCATCTCAGATAGTCTCCAACCCATATCACAAAGATTCCCCCAGTGATACCCTCCAAAGTTGAAATCGGTTGAGAAACAAAAAAGTTGAAAACGCACTTTTTGTGTTTCAAAAATTTTTAAACACAATCGATCTGCAAATGAACATCACCAAAAAAGTCGTAAATGCAATGCCTAATTACCATAAAAAGGAATTAGCGATATGTCGAAAAAAATTTCCAACTTTTCACAACCTGTCAGATCAGCAAAATCCATTTTTCAGC
>JAAUXT010044381.1_pt1 | contig 20270 bp, 10 predicted proteins | sample 7278171 | NCBI WGS metagenome assembly JAAUXT01 (sample SAMN14350112, study PRJNA611818) | marine sediment metagenome | isolation source: surface marine sediment (1.8m) | place: French Polynesia: Moorea | collected 2018-08 | reverse complement strand
TTACTTCAGCCAAAAAAAATTTTCAGGTACTTTTTCTATTGAGTCTTTTGGGCTTTTTCAGGGTGAGGTCAAAATTTTTTTCCAGGTTTTGCAATATTTTTCCAGGTTTTGCTAGAAAACCCCCTGTTTTTCCAGGTTTTCCAGGTTGGGCCCTGTTTTTCCAGGTTTTCCAGGTGCGGTGGGAACCCTGCATTTAAGTCCAAAAAAAGTCCCAATCTCCATGAAATCTTTGGCACAAACTGTTGCAGCAGACATGAGTTCACACCTTTTGGTGATATGATACTCACCTCCAGAGTGGACAGCAGGGTGAGTCGGGTTCGCTGCAGGTAGACTCTCTCCCTGAGGAACTGCGGGGAGTAGAACATGTCCACGTTCTGCTCCACCTTGTGACGCACGGAGAAACTGACGTTCAGGATGGGATCCGCCACGTCCGTGTCCTTCTGCAAAGACGTAAGCAATATCTTTCGTGAGACGCCCGCTGTCGAACGCGCTTTGATTTGATGCGACGTGATCTGACTTGGATCCCAACAAAAAAGTGAAGGAAGTGTATTGAGGAAATATGTTTCCAATTTGGAAACTGCCATGTGTTCGCCAATTTTGTGGAAACCACCCGCGGTGGAAAACTACTGGGAATCAATCGTCCTCTTGGCAATGCACGCAAAAGCTGTGTTCGATGAAAGCGTCACGAAATTTACCGTCATGCGTGCGTGACAAGCTTTTAGTCACCAGGTCTTTTTCGCCTTTCACCATTCATCCACTTACTCATCCATGTTTACGGAAGACCAACAAAATGACGGTAATCTCAACGTCCCCACTGACCTGGACGTTGATGATGAAGACGTTGTCCTCGGTGGTCGGGACGATGGTGGCGAGCGCCGACACGAAGCGGCGCAGCAGCGGCGACAGGAAGGCGCGCGGCGCCGTGTCGTTGAGGCGCACCGTGATGGAGTGGTTCAGCATGGCGTCCGTGACGAGGCGCACGAAGAGCTGCGCAACGGCGCGCACCTCGTTGATCCCGTCTGCAAAACAAACGCGACACACATCAGCGGGTGGACAACAGATAAACCTCCCTCGTCCTCACGGATTCCTGATGCCTTTTCCCGTTCTCCAACCCAACCCTCCAGCACGGAGCATATTTCACGGCTGAACGAACCCTGCGCCATTCAGCAGCAGTGACATGAAAATCTACTTCGTGCATATCTGACAGGTGGGCAATCAGATCTTCACTGACATCACCCCAAGACAAAATTCACCGACAGCAGGTTATCATTAAACTCATTTTATGTGAATGAAATGAGCATATCCGTGAAACATGGCACTTTCACCCTCGGGTTTGTGCTCAGGAAACAGGCCTCGGGTGTCACCCATGAAGGTCCGAAATAATATTCGTTGGAATATTGGCCACGAACCTTTTGCGGGGAATAAGTGCACAATTTATCGGGCACATTGGGGTGTGCAATTATGTTTTCAAGCTTTAATTCTTCAATGGCATTTTACCCTTCACAGTATGCTAGAATTGGGGTGAACAGAGAGAGCGCTTTTTGCAAAGAGAGTTGTGTAGCTCTCAATTTAGAAAATGTGCAACAACTAGTCCATGTAATAACACGGTGTTGAAATTGCTTACATTCGGATAATTGCAGACTCCGCGTAGTTTGAGAAATTTAGGATTTCATAAAGGCGAGCAAGGTTGACTGAACTTCCAACCAAATCTGCTGACATTTAGATTCTGAACGAGCACAAGCAATCCCAAAGGTGTACGAGGTACAACAGGTACGGAATCACTTGAGACACGGACATCTGCGAATTTCCACGTATCGTGGTGTCACGTTGCTGATCGTTTCGAATCCACCGGATCAGCGGTACTCAAGATGCGGCTTCAGTCGTGTCTCTTACCCAGATTTACGAGCGCAACTCCAGATGGCTCGGGCTTCGGTGAACCCAGACGAGCTCCAGCCCTGACCCGCCCGACCCCACAACACAAAGTTTACACTCTTCGCCACCTGAGAACCTGGGCGTACAGTCAAGCACATTCCTGGTTCCAGGACGCGAGACTCAAAGAACATGTCAGTGATGTACACCAGCCAGTGCCACCCCAATCTGGTTTTGATGTCTTCACATTGCTCTGAAGTGACACTGATCATTCAATGCCAAGAGATATGTGATCAGTTTGTGTCTGAACATGAGAAGTTTGTGTTGCGATTTTGTTGTGAGGTCAACCACGGTTTCTTTTTGATCAAAGAAACATGATCGCGTTTGCAGATGTTTCTGCTGTTTTTCCTCCTACAAGACTGCTTTCTGTGTTCCTTGGATCATTCTTTGTTCTGAATACTGAACCTCCTTTTCCATATCTTCAACAAGTCAGTCATTTCACATTTTCCAATGCCCATTTCGTTCAAAGACAACCCACTGGGTATTCACCGACGACGTGGTAAAATATATCTTGTCATGATCATCATTACCGAGCAGCCGATTTCCTATTTTATCAGATCATATATCTTGTGCGATCATTACCCGGTTGACAGCTGGGGGATCAAGCGCTGCATCTTGTTTGCTCAGGAGTGGCAAGGAAGACAGCGCCTCAATGGGAAGCTCAGCTAAACGCCATGCAAACTGTGATTCAGATTCTCCACTGGAATCCTCAACCTTCCGAATCATTTCAATGCCACCTCTTCTGTAAAGCTAAATGATCGAGTTTCGCATATGAAGCCATGATTCCGCACTGTTTGCCAAAATGTTCTCAATTCAAGGCCGCCGTGATCTTTCAATTTGTGCTGCGTTGATCCCACGAAGTTTTTGCTTTTTAAGTTCAGGAGTCAAAAGCTTCAAGCCTTCCTCAGTATGAGCGCGCTTTTTTCTGGTGAGTTCTTGCAGCATGCACGCTGGCACCGCAGCTGCCGTTCCTTTCAGCTGTCCATACCTGTGAAACGCAGATGATTTTCAGACACAGTTGGGGAGGCGGTTGGTTACTGCACCGCCGCGTTGCCGTGTCGGATGCTCGTAAACTGCGCGCTGATCAAACACGCTGTTCTGATGGAAAGATACGCACGCACGAGCTGAAAACACGCAGGCCTCTGCCAAGGTTTTAACTTTTCCGAAGCTGAAGCTGTCGAAGAGCTGCAGCCGCCGTGCTGTCGAATTTTCGGGCCGCCAATTTCTTTCCCCTGGACTTTTTGAGGAAGAATCATGAAGGGAATGTCATGGAGGCCGATTACACGCAGACCCTCATCATCACGCGAGTACGTCCGCCTCGCGAATGCCTCCGCAGGGAACGACGTGGGATTAGGACGTGTTTGGATAATGCGTGACCCTCCATTTGCCCCACAGCAATATTCGCTCAGTCCACGTCAAAATTGATGACACCCCCGCTCATAATTTCATTTCCTGAGAATCTTGTGCGTCGACCACAGACTCGGACCACCAATTCCACCTGCAACTGCCGTACCACAATCTTGCTTGTGTTGTGTGTCGAACGAGATCAAAATTCCCTTCGCAACAAATCGCATCAAAATGTCATTAATTCGTTTTTGCAGTAACCGTTCACAATCAACCGATCTGCATCACAATGCCCGACACTGCAGGCCCACTTGATATTAAAAGTTAATGTGCCAGACAAATAGGTTCATCTTTCATTTCAAAATACCGTGCCCCACATTGTCATCAGCGCAGAATAATTTTGCAATTTATCTGAAAATTCGCTGGCCGAACACGAAAGAATTGACACAGAGGAATCGTGGGCATTCCAGAAAAAATTCCGGCATACACGCCCTGCGAACAAATTGCTTCACAACAAGTGCCACCACAACGATGCCGTAGCAAGTGACCCTGCACATATTGACCCGCCTGACATTTCAACCTGCCTGGCACTGGCACCATTCCTTCGCTCGGCAATCAAATATTTCTTCTGCCTCCATCCGTACGCCTGCGTGTCCGCGCAGCAGCAGGTAGTGGGCTGCCGATGCATAAAATCATTAGTATCAGTAACAAATTGGCGAGATAGGGCACAATTCAATCAGGCTCAGCGAAAATGATTTGGTCGATCTTCGCAGTGGGCATTTGATGAACATTGACCTTAATTAAGTTGATCAGCTGAACCGACGCCACACACGGGTATCGGTTTTGTATCGCGCAGCCCGCCCATCAATCACACTCTCTGTGATCCGTGAAACTTTCCTCGCGCGCTGCTGCAAGGAAGTCAGAAAATTCGGGGTCTTGGACTCTAACAAATTGTGCCAACCGCAAAGATGCGGCTGCTTCACACGCATGTTTCAAGCGTCTTCGTTGACAATGCGTTTTGGGCATCTGGAATGCTGAACAAGACGCCCATAAAAAGTGAAACGCCAAGAATAAATATCTGATTCAGCATGGAAGGCTTTCATGAAGACAAAAACATCAAAGCAGATTTATTGAAAGGAAGCACAGAACGCCCAGTCATCACGACATGTCTCGATGCAACAGGACTCGTATCTCTCCGCCAGAAGAGGGAAGCTGCGCCTCCAGATTGCCTCAGTGTGCCATTTATCCAGCCGGAAGAACAACAATCGCGAATGGCTGTTCCCTGTCTGTAGGGGATCAGCATCTCACAGGTATTGACTAATTGAAGACTCGAGATGTCCACGACGACTGCTCTCATACATCAGCTGCTGGCAAGTAGGGTTCTCTTTCCAGAATGCTGTCTCTTGAAGCAAATTCACGTTGAGACAAACAAAATTCACGGAGCATCTGTTTCCTCTTTCATCTCAACACTTCACACAAGCGAACTGGACGCACGCTTCTTTCTTTGCATTTCTGTCTGATCTTTCGTTCTTTTCCCTGGAGCCAATTGATCGATTGCAGCAACAAGTCAAAATAAAGCATCAATCTTGACAATGCAAACTCAACCTATCGACGCTTCTTCCAAAAGCTACTCTGTTTGATCAGGATGCTCAAACACTCTCCAATTAATGAGGTATTTATCCTCAAACAGTTATCAGCAGTTCCGCAACCACTCATGAACATCCAACAATATTTGACCAACAGCTTCTAAATGGAGGTTTAATTGCACTACACATTGGCCCATTCAAGACGGAGAACGAGAGCACACAAATTGTTTCCCTCTTTTCTGCGGTTCCTGAACAAAAGTGTCGAGCTCCGTCAACGCTTCAATTGGAAGGGTTGATGGGAATCTGAACAGCCAGCTTTTCCGTGGAGTGTTGAAACTGTTCCACTTTGCACTCACAAGAGTTTTACTGGCTATAGGGGAAAGGCTGAATGCTGTGACACAGGATTCTCTCTTCCTGTCCTCGTCACCAGTCATCAAACAGACACCAATGATGGCTGCTGTTGAAATGCAACACACAAATAAACAGCCAGGGGGGATCCCTCTTTTCTTGTTTGTTTGCCAACAGTGCCAAATCAGTTTTCAAGTTTCACCAAAAATTCCGCCTCCAAGTTCAAAAGGAATGCTGAAACCAGTGAATCCTAAACACTGAGTGCCTAAAAGTCGTTTCAGACCAAACGCACTTGGATGCCTTCAAGTTGCACAAAGTATCCAAACGCGAAGCAGCTTGAATCTTAGTCAACCACCCAGCAACAGACGAAACTCAAACATGTTTTCTTTGCCGCTGTCAAGCTTGGTGAGATGTGAAAATCAATTCCGGTCCTTAAAGTCAGTTTGCATTATCTTACGGTATTTTGTTACAAAGAGACTGACTTCACAAACAGATGCGTAACGCAAACTGTTTACACAGCACTTCGATATGATCCCCTGATAATCTACCCCCGTGGACTCTCAACCGCAGACTAAACCTCAGAACAGATGTCTGCAAACTTTCACATCTCAAGCCGCGTTGCCCTCGCACGCTCGCACGTCAAGGCTGCCGAGAAGGCGCTAAATCTGACATGCTGTTCTGATCATACTGGTAAACACGTCCACGCTGCACTGCTTGACCACTTCACATAGAGCAGGTATCTTTGGCTGACACGCGTCACTGAGAAACTGATATTTACAAGCGAATTGCGGTTCTGACCACAGCTTGATCGTGCAGCCGCAAGCGGAATGTATTGCTGATTCTTACAACGCCTTTGCGTTGCCCACGATCAGGATCCGAGAAGTGAAATGGCAGGGTCACCAGAGTTCTTTAAGATCAACAATTGTTCCACAAAGGGATCAACGTGTGCGTTATTTTCTTTAGCCTGCAGAAATATCTGAATACAACTGAAAGCATTTTCACAAAGATCTCGCTCGTCTTGTAACGCACAGAGTCTGGTTTGCCAGAGGAGAGTCATTCATCACCATTGTGTGTCAGAAGTGATCAAAAGCTCTCTAATGAGAAAAATGTCAGCCGTTCAGCTTGCGCAACTGCAGGAAAGAATGCACGAAACCTGATGCACAGCTGCAATGCCTGCAAATTTGCACCCTTCGTATTGGCAGTGATTGGTGTGCGCACTCGTGACACCCATTTGTAAACCCGGCAGTTCAAAAACACTTTCTTCGGGAAAACTCGCAAATTGCCTTGGATATCTTTCGTGTGAGCACGGCCAAAATGGCAGAAATTTTCGTTCCATGCCAAAGCTTCCCGTGCAACGACTTCACGAAGAACTGACTCCTGACCCCTTTCCCCCATTTGCCATTGAGCTTTTCATAAAAGGGATGAAGACTGTTTTCACTTTCTTGACTGTTTGTCAACAACTCGGAACAGGCCAACACACTTGAAGTACAGATATTCACTTTCTTTTTTTCTAGACTTCAGCCTTCCATAAAATTTCCTCAAATTTACGCCAAAGCAAGTTGCTCAACCTGCGAGGACTTGGCACAGCAAAAGTTGACAACTTAAACAGAACCAACAAATCTCCACAGAAGAAAGTGGGATCAGAACGCATTGTGTTTCAGTGTAGACTTATGCAGTTCACTGAGCACCAAACGACTCTTTTGAATCAGCCATGATGAGAAAAAGCCCCGAACCTGCGACTTCAAACGCCTCCTGGACAATGAGAGAAGGTAAATACAATTTGAGCCTCACAGGCGCCTTGCACTGGGGTTCAAAATCAATTACAGGGCTTGCATGACACTTAAAATATATTTCCAACACGACAAATGCTACTTATGCAGCATCGTTTTTTGGCAATTACAAGTCTCAGACTACTCGGTGCAAACCCACGTTGCCCTCGAAAGGTACGGGGCAAGATAACCTCCAGATAACCCTGTTGGGATAATGGTCACACCTCCACAGATTCTTTTGCCGACTCCATATTGGGGTCACTGGTCTCTATTGGGCAGTGGGTTCTTCACCTGAGGACCCCCACTTGCCGGATGAAAACCCCTTTAGTGGGAGAGAAGAAACTGCTGCAAGCCACAGAGCCAATAAATCTCGTCGCATGAGATTCATATCCGAGACGCCGCTCAGCAAGTGTCACATTTCCTTCACTGGACATATTTGGTCAAAACGCGAGAAAATGAGGATGTTTCGACAGGACCAGCAGCCCGACGCTAATCACCGGCCGCAGTTTGGTAACCTGATCTGGATTTAAATTTTGTGACACCCATTTGCGGTTGGTAGTTATTTCTTATGAAAAGTGGCACATGTCCCTTTGTGACGCACTGAACATTGAAATTTGGCGCACAGCATCATGTCTGTGAGATATGCCGGCGCACATGTGCATGAAGATAAGATTAGCCTGTACAAAAGCTTTGATGTTTTGACCCCCAGTGTTTGTGAAATGCAGGTACTTTTCTGCGACAGAAACGATTCAAAACGTCCCAGTTTCGCGGGAACAACATCCGCGTGTGTGCTCAGTCATGGGCTGAAGCAGCTTATGAGAAAAGTAAACCTGCGAGGTAATAGTGTAAATCAATAACGTGAATGAATCATCAGGGACAAAACCGTTTCTCCCCACCTGCATTGACGTGCAACAAAATGCGATGATAGGCTGTCTGAAGAATTTGTAAGGCTGCCGGTAGTTTTTTGTCGAGTCAAACTTGAAAGCAGTTGTGGCAAACAATTTTTGATGAGACTGGATCTCAGGTTGATCACTGTGTTCAGAACAACACACGATTTCGTACCTTGTCGAATGGACTGGGTGAAGTTGAGTTGGTACGGAGAAACGTGATCCCCAAATTAGAGCGCATACCTTGCAAACACACTGGAGGCAAACTTAATGACCCTTTGCAGACAACAATGTGCGGCTCAGCTGGAAGTCTGCGCAGACCCTATCTGCGTGTGGTGTGGGAAGGAATTTCACCAATTTAGCCAAATTTCACACCGCTCGGGCTTCTCATCAATCTCCTCAACAATAAGCTTGACAAGTGCATTTTCAAATTCCCCAAACTCAAGACTGTCTTCCATCCTCACAATTCAAGTCAGTATTAGCAGGATGTGAAGTCATTAGCGCACCTTTCGATCAACACATCGAGAATAGATGCTCGGAGAGTGGTGCAGGAAATGCAATGGAATCAATCACCAAACTTACGAGCTTTGTGTAACCGATTTTGGTTCATTTTCGCTCCTCCTTTTCAACTCAAACTGAGAAAGGAGAGGCTTCTGAAAAACCTTGCCCATGGGAGAACAAATCAAAAGTATTTCTTCACAAATGTTCGTGACTACGTCGTTGCAAGTTCCACACGCAAAACACTGGTTCAATTCAATTAGAACCAAGGTGCGATCATTCAGCCCAAGAAACCGCACCTCGCACGGACGTCCCGCAGCACGACAAAACAACCGCACTACTTTCATAACTCCTGCCGAAAAGTCAACTTTCGAGACAAGTGACACAATCTAGCAGCATGAAGCCAACAGGTGAAATATTGTAACCAGTATTCGATGTACTGAAGCTCAATAAATCAGGCACGGTGTAGGTACATAACTTTTACACCTTCCACAAAGGAGCCTTTTGACTCTGCCGAGGGTAAATTTGTTTCATCATGGAAAAGCAAGAGACGTAAAATTGCATTCTTACACGTCGTACTGACAGGGTGGTTGGACCGTCAAAGAGTCGACCACCAAGAACCGCCACCCCCACCCCACCCCCACCCCATTCAGCATCAAGACACAGGTTGCATTCTGCATATGAATGGGCTTCATTGACACAAGGACACGTCTTTCACATCATTAACTTCTGCACTTACTCATGATCATCAGCCTGCATTCTGCAACGACCAGCAGACATACCTTCGTGCCATAAAAGTCTTGGCTCGCCCCAAATGAGGAAATATATTTCTAGCTTTTATGACCCCCAATATAAGACTGCAGTGAGGGTGATGAATCACGAAGTATGGAGTACCTTGATTAGCATGGCTGCGGTGATTTCCGAGCACCATTGTGGCCATTACCACGTTCGTCTTGCCTTAATGGTGGCACAACTCACCCAAAATAGAAGAGAACCCTGTTTGTGATTCGAAGGAATTTCCGAGTGCATTTGGCCAGCAATAAATTATCAATCAAATAACTGTCCAGGGAAGAAGTCACAAAAAACACGTCCCGTAAACTACGTTTTGTCACCTAAAAGATGGTCAGGCATCGAGACGGAGCACCTGAAACAGAACATTGCGACAAAGGGAAATTTCTTCTCTCGGACGCAACCAATCTTTTTTGGTCGCCACACTTCAAATATTTGAGATTTGAAAGAAATGTCTGCCATCGCGTGTTTCCTCTTGTTCCAAGACCCCTTCAAAAACATTTCATAAAAATATGCGAGACAAGCGTGACATCATAGTGCAAAATTTCTGGCACTGGCAATCACGGAATGTGGGGAATTGCTACAAAACACAACGAAACCTTGGTCTCAGTCCAATTAGAAGTGCCAAATGCTATCTGTTAAGCAGATGGAGCTTGCTCCTTTACCCTTCACAATGACACCATTGTGACATGAATGGTATGACTTTACCCTCGGCTGAGCTCTTCCTTCCTCAGAAATACTATCTTGTGTATGTGGCTTTGTCATGCAAGCGTGTCCAGTTGCGTTCCGCCGACATGCAACGGACGCATTTGGGCGCGCATCGCCGGGGGACGCGTCACCTCTGACCCCAGGATGCGTCCCTCAATAATGGCGCGGAAATACAAGACTGGTCAGTTGAAGCCAAAGAATACACATTTAGACATACTCCTAATTCCTTCCAAAATAGGGACACAATATCATCTGCCTGAGGGGGAATTCTTAATTTGAGGAGCGAGTGGAGAGTCCATCTGGCCTCTGTGGGAACAAGTTGTTGGAACATGCAAGGTTCTTTCACCTGCCGAAGAGCTTGGACATTGGCTGCGCAAACACACACCACATCAGGGTCAGCACCGCTTTGCCACGCACAAAAGGCAGCAACGTCTTGAACTCAACCTTTCCCACGTTTCCCCCCACAACTCACAGCTTGGTCTCGTACATTTACTCGGGTGCTACCTGTCCGTCCGCAGTGCCCGTAAAAGTGTTCACAGTCTTGTTAATGCCGTTTCATCGCCTACAGAAGCGGCGCCAATCGGGTGTGAAATGCTGCGCAGTGTTCACAAGCTGCTTCGCACGTCAGCTCTCAACCGCTGGACATTAACGCGGCGATTTATGCATTCGCCGTTTGCGCGTGTGCTGATCGATAAAAAGCCACAGATCCCCCACTTACAAAGTCAAATGAGTCAAAGGATTCACTCGTGTGAGATACTGATAAACAGAAAGGTTATTTGTTCTTTGAGAGAACTGGTGTTCCTGTTCAAAAAGTCACACAACCTGACAATTCAGGTGTCAAGGAGTCCAGATTGACTGGCCAAACATGTCATCTCCTACTTTGAGAAATTTGATACAAATCTGGCGACACTCCGATGAATGTTCTCTTGAAAATGTTGAGTTTCCGTCAAGAATATGTGTTCTTTAAAGTTGTGTCATGTTACATACAAATATTGTTCATAAGTGGAGAATGATGAACAGAACAACAAGTCGAGGTGTGTGCAACCCAACCCATATTTGATAAATGCGCAAATTGTGACAAGTGAACAAAGCGTGACATTGAAGTCTTGCAAAGCACGATGAAACCAAATATTTGATGAACAAACTTTCAAAAAGGAAAAATTGGGAAAAGTTAAACACAGTGTTCCGACGCAGAGTCCATTTCAATAAAGGCTAAAACGTTTTCTCCCCCGAAATGCTTCGTGTTAATTCTCTTCACTTCACAAAAGCCTCTTGTACGGAGCTGAATATCTTCTGAATTGACACTTTGTTTGAATGCAGATCATTTCATTGTTATCAATTTGATAAAGAACTTGACTTTCCTCAAGCACAGAAAAGATCTGCTATTCATTTCCCCTCTGTGACACAAATGTTTGGCACTGGCGTCTTGCGTGAATCTGCCTTCCGACCATCTGTTGCACTCCTCCTTGTTCCCATCGCTCTTCGAGAAAGATCAAAGCAATAAAGTCCATTATTTTGCGACCTTGTCGCAAAGTTAGTCCAGGACACAAAATCGACAATGAGTAACTCTCAAAATCAAGCAGACAGGTCTGGTATGAATTTTTAATGCAAATTCAGGGCCTCGGAGTCCACCTCGACTCATTAGGCGTCCCAGTTGTGAATTGCAAGCCTAACGAATTGTGGACGATTTACGACAGTCCACAATATTGTGGAAAGGGCCCCACTCAATCATCGATATGATTATTTTCTCTTGCTTGAACGCTCGTATCTCATCTCCAAATCGACGCACGACGAGGTGCGTCAACAAGGAACACGCATTTCAAACAACAATTTCCTTGTTCCTGAGCTTGTCTGTTTGAGCTTCATGAACATTCGTACGCACTGCGCTCTGCAGTTTCACCAAAGAACTGTTGGAATCCATTGTACTGTTCTGCTCATCTCAACTGGCTGTGTTGAAAAAGTGGACCACAGAGAAACAGCGCGACAAACGTTTTGTTTTCAATCAGCAATTGAACGATTTTCTGACGAGGCTTGAACAGCTTGATCAAGTTTCCCCGGAGCGTGCCTGCGAACAACACTTTGTCTCTTCAAACATTACTGAGCAAACAATTCCAAACACGTGTTATCCTTCTTATCAATAAGGCGATACAACTTTTTTCATTTGCCGCGTTATGGCAAGATTTCATGTTACCCTATTATTCAGCCCTGTTCAAACATGGGATTTCTTCCTTTTGGAGTCTGCACTGTATTCGCTGTGTTTTCAGGTCGGGAAAAGTGTCAAGTTCACCTGGTTGAAATCATGCACAAGACAATGATTCCTGGAGACACAAACGTTGGAGAGCAAACTGGGTTGTGTCTCCACAAAAGTACCTGCATGACTGGAACTTGTGAAACTGAGTCAACAGAAATGTCTGATTTTCATTGAACTTGGATGGATTTCTTTCTTCAAATGTATCCCGTTCGATTTTGTGAACAAAAATGTGTTTTCATGACCAGCAGCAAATTTCAGTTGCAGCCTTTCTCGTTCGTTCGTGCACATGTGACATGCAGCCATAAAATGAAGCATTGTTCCTTTATGTCGCGATGTCCGACTCTGCCACCGAGTTCTGTCAGGTCAATTTTAAGTACAAACCGTCCATGGCTTTTGTGATGACTTTTTGGTTGCGGGTCAGGACATCCATAAAATTGCCGCACCTGTTTGTAAAATGCGAATTCTCTCTCCAAAACTATCAAAATCGCCGACGCACATGCGTGCATTGTTAAATGGACTCTGAAGATCTTCCCCCATGTTCTGCAGAAAGCCTGTCCGTTGCACGAGTGCTGGCGCGAATCAAACTGTTGTGAACATTTCGAGACTTTAGGCCAACAATGACTGGCGAGACACGATTTGTGGAAACCAAAAGCAAAAACAAGAACACTGAGCAGTGCAGACTCGCGCCGCGCCAGTCACCTGGAAGATGCCCCACACCATCTGACGTCCAAACGACTAACAGCAAAAGTTGTTTCCGGGGTGCGGAATGCACGGAAGGGGGGGGGGGCACTCTGATTTTGCCTGACGTTCACAAAAAGACAAACAAAATGCATTCGGCAACAAACTGGATCTGTGCCAGTTGTAGTGGATTGCTGTCAGAGAAACTCAACGCAATTGGCCTTTTTATCGAACAACCACTGTTCACCACATTACAAATATCCAGGAGCTTGCAACCAAACAGAAACCAAGTGATATGTATTGCCGTCAGCGAAAAATGTTGCAGTCTGGGGTATTTTCGTAACAAGAGGCGATCTCAGACCAACTTCAGCTCACCCAACTCGATGAAATGGACCAACATTTCAACGAGACATCACAGGCTTCAGTGCGACTGGTAACGGCTAAAATGGTAAGTTACGTATCTCTCGTTTCTTTGCTTGCACTGTTTGGTCTGAAAACAAATGCAGTTGTCCTCGCACACGTGCTGCAATAACTTGAAGAGAAGCACGGACTATCCACTCACCTGAAACACTAACCAGCAGCGTCGCGTTGGTCGGTACATCCGAGTTGAGTCTGGAGTCGAGACGGATCAACCCTGTGCTTTCCTCCAGATGCAGAATCTGAGCCTGATTTCCGGAGATGAACTTGTACGTGAGCTGGTCGTTCACGTCGGGATCGTGGGCGGGGATTTTGCCGATGGGCAGAGTGGGAAAGTGGTTCTTGAAGTTGTTGAAGATGATGGTGAAATCCTGCAGTTCGGGCATGTTGTCGTTGACGTCTACCACATGGATAGTGACCGAGGCATCGAAGAAGAGGAACTTTGATCCAGCTCGGACAACGATCTCGTACTCCGTTTTGCCGCTTTCGTAGTCCAGTTCAGTGAGGGTGGTGATGGTGGCGTGGCGGTCAGATCCAGTCTGCAGTGCGAAAAGGTCTCCGTCCGTCCCGCCCACGATGCTGTACTCGACCTCTGCGTTGACGCCTTCGTCTGGATCCACAGCGATGATGGTGTCCACTGTGGATCCGATGGGGCTGTTCTCCATGATGTACAGGTCGATGTGCTGCGATTCGAACTGTGGGCGATTGTCGTTGACGTCTTCAAGCTCGATGTTGATGACGACTGAGGTGGAGCGTTCCGGAGTGCCCCTGTCCACTGCATACGCGATCAGCTCGTAATGCGATATCTTCTCTCTGTCCAGGGGGCGGTCAGTCCGGATGACCCCGACTGTGGGGTCAATTACGAAGTCCCCGCCTCCGCTGTTGCCCCCCTCGAACGTATACCTGACACGTCCATTTAGACCAATATCCTTGTCCGTGGCTGAAATTGTGACGATGCTTGTGCCAACAAGAGCGTCCTCAGGGACCCGAGCGTTGTAAATTTCTTGCTTAAACACTGGATCGTTGTCGTTCACGTCCTCGATGGTCAGTTCGATGTCGGCTGTGTCGCTCATGGGCGGCCTGCCGTGGTCCGTCGCCGTCACACTCAAGGCGTACCCACCCGTGCTTTCTCGATCCAGCTCGTCTTTGACAATGATATCTCCAGTCGCAGGGTTGATGTAGAAGGCTTCATTCTCATCCATGCTGTACGTGATCCTGGCGTTTTCTCCAACATCGCGGTCAGTGGCTTGGACTTTGAAGATGCTGGAGTCAACCGGGGTGTCTTCCGGGACTCGGATTTGGTACGGGGTGCCCTGGAAGTGAGGTCTGAAGTTGTTGGCGTCAGTGATGTTGATGAAGACGGTAGCAGTGTCAACTTTGTTGCCCGGGTCTGTGGCGGTGACGGTCAGAATGTAGCGACTCTGCTGCTTGTAGTTGAGCGGCTTGGCCACCGTGATGTGACCCTGTCCCATCTGACTGATGATGCTGAAGGTGCCGTCGCTGTTGCCCGAAGCGATTTCGTAGACAACGCGCGCATTTTCGTCAGCATCTTTGTCTTTCGCGGTGACGGTCACAACCGGGGTTCCCAACGAGTCTTCTTCAGAGACCACCTCGTAGTAAACCTTGGGGTCGAAGATGGGCGCGTTGTCATTCACGTCTCTTACATTCACTTCAATCGTCGCTGTCGCTGAACGAGGAGGTTCACCTTGGTCCCTTGCCTCCACCTTGAAGTTGTACATGTGCTGCGTTTCTCTGTCCAGCCTCCTACTTGTGGTCAGAATACCCGAGTGACGGTCAATGGAGAAGGGCAGGTTTCGAGGAGCGTCCTTGATGGAGTAGAGCAGGGCTGAGTTGGCGCCGGCGTCCGCGTCGAAGGCCTGAACTCGCATGACGACGTAACCCTGCTCCTCGTCCTCGAGCACCGCCTCCTGGAAGACAGACGTCAGGAAGCGCGGGTAGTTGTCGTTGACGTCGTTGACCCTGATGAGAACCGTCGTGCTGTTGCTTTTCGGCGGCGACCCTCCGTCCTGAGCGCGCACCGTCAGCCTGTAGCTCTCCGTGCGCTCGTAGTCCAGGGGCATGGACAGGGACAGCTGACCGGTGGAGCCGTCGATGGTGAACGCGTCGTTCGTGTTTCCGCCCGTGATGCTGTAGCGGATCAACGCATTGGCGCCTTCGTCGGCGTCGGTGGCCACGATCTCCGCGATCACTGGGTTTCCACTGGGATCGATGTCCTCGGACACGTCCACCGTGTAGGAGCTGCGGCTGAACTGCGGTTTGTTATCGTTCTCATCCAGAACGGTGATCTCCACGATGGCGCTCGCGGTCTGGCGATCCGGAACGGGGCCCTTATCCGACGCGAGGATCTGCAGCCTGTAGGTCGTCTCGTGCTCCCGGTCCAATTTCGCGCGCGTAATGATGCTGCCGGTCAACGGATCGATCCTGAACACTTCATTCGGACCCGATGGGTTCAGGATGCTGTACTCGATTTCTGAGTTCGGTCCTGAGTCCCCGTCACTGGCTCGTACAGTCACCACTGTCGCTCCGATGCTGAGGCTTTCAGAGACACTCGTCTGGTAGAAAAGGTTTTCGAAGACAGGAGGATGGTCGTTCACGTCCTCAACTGTGATCGTCAGCTCGGTCTGTCCCGCGCTCCCAGTGTTGGTGTCCGTGGCAGTGATCATGAAGTAATGCGCCGGAATGCTCTCCCTGTCCAGTTTCTGTGTCGTGGTCACCTGTCCAGTGTTGGGGTCAATCGCGAACATTTCTTGGCTTCTCCCGTCTCTGGTGGCAAACAGCGAGTAAGTCACACTCCTGGTCTCGAATTCCGTGATGACAAAACTGTCCACCACAACTCCAGGATTTTGCTCTTCCGGGACACTGCGGACGTATTGGGTCTTTTGGAAGCTCGGGGGTCGGTTGGATTGACGCTTTCGACGAGACAGCGTGTTTTTGCTTTCATCTCCTGGTGCAACAGCCCCGGGGTGATGGCGGGGCCTCGCGCGTCCATGATAAAGCCGCAGTTTTACAGGCATTGACACATGCGCGTCTGTGCCTTCTGACAGACATGCACACTTTGCTCGCGCTCTTATCAACACGTACGGCTTGTGGAAACACAGAACACTGGTCGTTGTGATTCTTCCTGAGAGCCAGTCCACCTCAAAAGGTTGGGCCCTGTGAGAGGTGTACGAACACTTGCACAAATGGTTGTCTTGGACAGTACTTGGCAGGAATGACGACAATGAAAGAAGTTTTTGAGAAGACTCGAGGCAAGTCGATGTGTGAGATTTCGTGTGCACTGATATCACAGTTGGCGTTTCTTTGGTGGTGAGACCAGAGGTACCACCACGGGCACCGCTGGTCCTTGGGAGTCTTTGTTGTCCCCGCGAAGTTTCGGCACTGTAAAGGCATTGCTCCACATGTACATGCAGAGGCAATCTTGTGCAATTTGCCTGTCTTTGTTTGCCTGATGTCCTCGCATCTACGTACACAGTGAATGGGTTGTGCAGCAGCCTGGAACACTTGACATGCGACTGAAGCATAACAGTGCCGCGCGCACCGTGCTCAGGCAATGCCACCAGTTCCAATCCATACGGTGAACTGTCTGCGCCATTCAATGAGTAAATCCAAGAATGTTCAGATCCTGACAAAGTTGCATCAAACAGCACTGACCCCAACAGGGTATTGCCGTCCATGTGAACATGAAATGCACGAAAAACTGCAAACTGCAGGCATGTTAAAACTGCAAACAAAATATCCTTTGCTCTGAAGCCCTCCATGACTGTCTTGGAGCGTGTGGACAATTCTGAAAAAGACGAAGAATCAACATTCTGAGAGATACATGTCGTGAATGTGGGTCGAGTACCATCCTATCAACTTTACGAGGCTGGGATTCAGTTCTTTTCACTCACAGAAACTGATAACACTGTGACCTGCAAGTGCACAGCACACAAACCGGCTGTTTGGTTGTAAATTGTGTCTCTGAAAGTCATTTTTCTGTATTTCTTCATGCTCGAACCTGAAATTTCAGGTGTTGGGTCTTGGGGCGAGATATCTTGGTCTGAAGACAGGTCAACCGGCACAATTGAAACTCGCTCACTTGGCTTCTCAATTTGTGAAAACGTTCTCTAGATCCACTGTAGACTCTATAACAGTTGATTCATCGACTGAAACCAACCACTCAATCGGTTTGGTTTCACAGACGCGACACACAACAAATGCAGAGTGCGAATGTGTGCGTGAAACTCAATGGACAAAACAAGCATCGCCAAAAACGAAAGACCAAGCTACAGGCGAGTCACCTATCGCAGATCAAGAAGGAAAGCTACAGAAAGACTCACATGATCAATCTCCCGTATCCTTAGAAACTGTTTTCCCGCAATCCATTGTGGTCAAAAGTCCACGACAGTGATGGAATCATAAAAAATCCATGCAACACAAAACTCCAATGCAGTCTGTCTTGACGACTTCTTCAAACTGGCCTCGTAAGCAACGCCTCTGGTGGACGTTCCATTAACTCCCTCTGCACAGGTGCGCTCGACTTGTTCTTTTGTGCTTTTAAGTTGAAAAAACTTTGAAGAACTGGTTTCTAGACGCACAACCACATCGTAACACAGAACTAATGAGAAATAAAGCTCGTTTCATTCAGTAATTTAAAAATTAAACAAAAACTTTTTCGGTGGGAGGAACTTGTCAAGTTCCGTGAACAGGTAATGAGGAGGGAATACTGACCTTCTCAACAAATTGATTGCCTCAATATTTTTGTCCGTCAACCCATGTGACTGCAATATTATTTTTGTTGCCTGACTTCAGGTACAAGTATTTCGAAATTTTACAGAGTGTATGAACAAAGCTCGTCTGTTGAAATTCTGTGAAGCAAAAATCATCATAGGCAATAGTGTGGCGCTATCTGAAGCTATAATCCGCGTCGTCTGCTAACAATAGTTTGTGACAGGAGAACATTTTCTGATCAGAGTGTCACATTTCCTGTTTTCATTGGTTTGCTTGAGTGCGTAAGTGTGATATTTTTTTCCTCTAGGGACTCGGTACATCACTTTGTTTCACTGACAGTTGTGCGAGCAGTTGGCTAAGATGTATGACAGTTCAGATGACCTGAAAAACAGATCTTATCAGCTAGATTGGGGATTTGACACGAAATATAGATAACACATTCTCATGAGTTTTCTTTCTTCTTTGTTGTCATGTCTGGCAATGTGCCTTTTCCTCCAAAAAACGGTGACATCAGGAGGTTCACGGGAGTTTTTGGATGATTACTCATGGTTACTAGATTTAGCACAGGTTGAGGTTTTGGACGAGGTGAAGAAACTGGACAAAAATAATCTCAATAACAGCCGAACGAAGGGCAAGGCAATGAATGGGCTGACTGATCCCGCCATAACGGCAAATGCGCAGCAAGATTTGGCCTTTGTTTACTTTTTTGCGAGCAGCGGGAATCTCCGCTGAGCGCTCCTTTTGTGTTGCGCCGCAGAGCGTGGAGACGGAGAGACTCATTGAAGAATTCATGTCACACATCTCGATGGCTCCTGGAATATAAATCATGTAAGTGAGAGTGTAGAATATGTGTTGTCGACAGGGAAGGTTGTGCCGCAGGCTTCCGTACATAGCAAACAAGTTTAAACTGTTGGGGTCGGTTGCACGTTTGGCCACAGTGTGTGGATGGTCGTGAAGCTTCCAGATCTGGCTGGAATTACTTGTGAAAACCCAAGGACTGAAAACTTCATCATGACGGACTTGAAGCCGACCAAGGTGGATACTCGTACATTTACGCGTTCGTTAGATTCCTTTGAAGTTTCTGATTGTTCCATTTGCTGAAGTAATCTGAAGTTTGAGACGACAGTTGAAGGGTGGCAGAAAAAGTCAGTTGCACACAAAGTTGTGAACAAAGTTGTGACGCATTTGTACCTGGAACTTGGTCTGGAGGATGTCTCTTCTCCAACTTGTGTGCAGCATTTCACAAGAAGCCTGTGTTGTGAAAGTTGTTTGGGAGATTGCGGTTTGCTGCCAGATTCTCTGCTGGTCATGAGAGAAGTTTACTTTTCCTGACAAAATGAATGGTTGGATTTGTTTTGTAATTGCGTCAGATTGGTGTGGTTTCCTGAGAGCTTTTGTCTGCAAACTTTAAACTTGCGTTGATTGCTCTTTGAGACCTTGCGTGAGCATGGTTTTTGCTGGGCTCAAGTTGAGAACTTTTGAGGTTTCCAGTTTGAGTGCAGTTTGATGTGCTGTAAAATTCGACACAATTGAGTTCTGGGTGTGAGAAGGATGTGTGTTGCCGGGAGCATTTTTCGGCACTTCCTGTCCATTCATTGCCCTGTCATGCAGATGCAAATTTCTGTTCAAACTGACAGTGTCGGTTTTCATTGTTCTTCCACTGTTTTGTTTTCAAGGAGAATGACATAGTGCCGGAGCAGAGGCAGGTGGAGGAAGAACAATCTGCAGAGCAAACGGAACCCAACAGCAATCTGACGACAGCCACACAGGTGTTTCCGTCAGCAGCTCCGACAACACGACCCAAGGTTCAAGAAATACCAAAACAGGCTGGGTCCACATCAGTAGATAAAGGAGAATCGTTGAAAGGAGAGTTGAAAGGAGAATCGCCTCGAAGAGCTGAAAGTCCGAAACCTGGTCCAACTGGAAATCTCTTTGCCATGGCTGGAATTCACCCAGTGCAGAAAACTACCTTGGAAAACACGGAATTAATGCTGGTGAGTCCCGTTTTCGCGTGTTTACTTTTCTGATATCAACAGACAATCGTCGCCGTGCACAGATGCGAAATCCTTTTTATTTCGCAGATCTTCATTTTTATGCGAAACAGCGGTTGCCAGCTATATATGTGCAGCAATTCTGACTTGTTTTCAAGCGTGTGGTCGCCCGAAGGGCCGTATACCACACGCTTAATGTTATCACCATCAGTCTGTATGTGTGTCCGTCTGTGTCAAAGTGGGTCTAACCAGGGGGTTGGGGGTTGGGTTGGACCCACTTTTGGAAAAATGGTCAGTGAGCATCACTGATCATTTCTGGCCATTTTTCCCAAAGTGGGTCCAAC
>JAAUXT010014135.1_pt1 | contig 20270 bp, 18 predicted proteins | sample 7278171 | NCBI WGS metagenome assembly JAAUXT01 (sample SAMN14350112, study PRJNA611818) | marine sediment metagenome | isolation source: surface marine sediment (1.8m) | place: French Polynesia: Moorea | collected 2018-08 | reverse complement strand
CAGAACTGGCAAATGGACATGACAATCCCGAGATTGAAATGTCTGAACACTCGAGACATAGTCGAGAGTATTCACATTTCAATCAAGGGAGAGTCATGTCTATGAGCCTGTTCATTTGCTTATCTCACAAGGGAACTATGTGTTAACTTTTTCTACAGCACAGTGTGATTTTTGAGACTGTTCTGTTCTGAGAAGTTATCAGAACTGTCTGTGCTTCATTGCGATGTTTGCGAAACGTTCGAGAAAATCGCACCGTGCTGTAGACCTGAATCAGGTCACGAGAATCAGGTCACAAGGTCAAGTCTCGCGGGTGGACCGGACACGGACACAGCTGTCGTCGCGCTGACCAGGTCAACTGCCACTTGTCCGACTTCAGCCGTGTGCCCAAGGAAAAGGAACGGTTCGAGTCTTGCCTTTTATGTCAAAGTTTCTTGAAGTTTTACGCTGCAAAAAACAATGCCACTTGCGCCATTGGTCAAAGGTCCATCTGGAGGACAGGAACAGACGGAAGGTTTGTGAACTGAACTGAGGCAGACACTGCGAAATGATACAGGAACGAAGTTGACGTTGTGAGCAAAGGGCAATCAAAGGGAGTTCTGAGCCACGCACTGTGGCTGTTGCTGATGTGGAAATTTGAAGCGCACACACAGAGGACTGTTCCTTCATTGTTTTGTGTTCTAGATTTTAAGAACCACAGCCAACATTCATAACTTCAGTGTGGAATTGAACGGGTGAAACACAAGAATTGAACCGGAAACAGTTGATGAGTCGGGACCAAGGAGTTTCGAGGCTTCTGATTGGATACACGATGAGCAGTACCCGGGGACCGGAGGGTATTCAGAGAACCGGAAGTACTGAGCGGCAGCAGCTTCCGGGAGACGTCATCGTGAAGAAGAAGCCGCGGGGCCGGCCCAGGAAGAAAGGTGAGTACACGGCGGGAGAGGGGAAGGTTCGTTCAGTCTTCCGAATCCGAGCCCAGGGTCCGGGAATATGGCTTCTGGATGTGATTGTTACGTGGTGGTGTGGAGCAATCAAACGTCACGTGAGCGGCCAGTGCCCAGTGGAATGGGGATGTGAATCATGAAATCGAAGGATATTGCGTGGACCCAGAATCTGGGAAATGCTCGTCCAGGGAACTGAACACCTTCCACTGATTCTGCATGGTGGAGACGTCGGGATCCTGAGCCTGCTTCACGCTGGGTGTGTCATTCCTGCGGGGACGGTTCAGAATCCTCGCCCTGCTCAAGTAAAGCACTCCACGATATGTCCAGGGAACGAACACGAAGATACAAAGGATCTGAAGCCAGGATCTCCCTGAAATTCTGTGACGCGAGAAGTTAAGTTTCAATTCCCGTGTCAAAATCTTGGAAATTCGGGCCTACTTGTCCAGGGGTCTGGCCGCAAGAAAGCAAACAACTCTCATTCACACCCGAGATCGAAAATTAACATTTATATTTCGTATTCAGTTCGTGGGAAAGAGAGTCGGATTCAGATCGGTCCATTAAAACTTTCACAGATCAGGTGACAAAAAGTCCGTTTGATCTCGCCGACACAAAACGCAAGTTGTTTGCTACGTTTCCGCTTGTCACCGAAGACGTTTCTTTTTCTATCTTATCTGCCCGGAGTCCCTCGATGCGAGTTTCTCTGCGGTGTGGTTCACACGGTTTCTGCCCAGGGGCGGTGAAATCGAACCCGTCCGCTATCTCCCCTTCATACGTCACCGCCTAATTGAGACGTTCGTTTTGTGACGCGTTCAGACTTCACACGCACCGCGGGGGCGGAGTGCGAGGATGTCAGGGGTGTGTGATGAGGGGTCAGTCTTTGGGGGTCACTCACTGGAGGACCTCTGATGGTCTTTGGACTTTGTCCAAGACATTTCACGGGCACAAGAAATGGTGGGTTCCCAGGTCAGGTGTGTGTGTGTCTGTGTCTGTATCTGTGTTTGTCTGTGGTGGGGACCTTATCCTTTGGATGTGGACCATCTCAGACAAAAGCTCCAGTGATCGGACCTCGTCATGTGGACCACCCAGGGTAGAAGCTCCAAGGAGAGAGATGCCTCCTCTCAGGAACAGGATCTCTGCGTACGATCCGCGTCGCTGCGATGTGACTGCAGCCAAGGATTCAAAACGTGTTCACAGGTGGAGTTCATCCGTGTGATGGAAGAAGAACTGTCAAGACACACAGAAAACACCAGCTGCTGGCAGTCTTGACGTGCAGAACCAATGCTTTTGACACAGTGCTCACATGTGCAGAGAACCGCAGGGCCTTGATGCCCACAGCAGACAAATGAATCATCTTGAGTTTTCTTGCTGTTGAGGACCAGAACGAAACCAACATGCTAAGAGAGCTCGAAAGTGTGCAATGTGCTGTGAACTCAGGCAGCACTGAGCCATGCAGGTGACGGAGAGATGAGTCCAAAGCGAAACAGTCATCTGAGAAAGCAAAAAAATTTCGCTTGATGATCCCCCCCCCCCTCAAAAATATGGGTGCCAACGAGACACCAATTCGTTTCCGGGTATCAAGGAAAGGAAACTGGAATATACCCTGGAGCATCAGCTCTTGAACATACCCAGCATTTAGGTGTTACGCTCGTAGAAGCCCTGAGGATGGTACTGTATTGCTGGAGCTGAATTCAAGCCAATAATCGCTCAGAAAAATTCCAATTCAGCTAGCTTTGTGCTGAATTGTTTGGCCTGGTTCACACAAAACTACGAAACCAATTTACCATCCTCTGAAAGGCATCGTTCACGTGTGCGCCGTTCTTCGTATTCATGACTCGTTGACGCAGCTGACCGTTCACGTGGACGGACGTAATGCACGACGCATCCCCTGTGAACCCGGCCTGCACCCCAACTGGTAAAGCCTCCCCTCTGTCATTAACTCCTGCCCCAGGCACTGCTTTGAAAGTCTGCGCACCGCGGGTACAGGGTATTATTGGGCATACAGTGGGGTCTTATTGGGTATGTAAGCTATTATTTGCCTATTTTCTGCTCAAACTGTTGATCTTAATGCCACGTTACCTGTTCACACAGTGAGGGCTCTTTAACCCTGTGAAAACAGAGGCGAAAATTGGTCTCTTCCAAGACATTTTGAGCACAGTTTCTCTGTCGACAAGTGGCGAGATTGCAGCGCTCTGCAGCATGGTGGTCAAGGCAAAAAGTGAATGGGGCTCAATGTGAGCAGGAATGGTGGCTCAATCTGAACGCATTTCTATCTGAAAAGTTGAAGGCATGTGTTCCTTTTGAGAACGTGTGGCGATGCTCAGGGTCCCTGTCAGTGTGATTTCATTGATCTTGATCTACACAGTACATTTCTCAGTGCAAATGCAACGAAGTTCGACGTGTGAAGATCCTCCACTGATTTCGTGGGGCCCAGGGCCCCGTGACTCAGTGCAGCAACACAGCCACAGGTTACCCCTTGCCGCGCGCCACCAAAAATGTGCTGCATCGTCCTTGTTCAGATTGTGTCCATGTCCACATCATCTTGCAGTCCCAGTGCTGTATCTGAAATCATTTCGACAGTGCACTTTTGCCCAACAAGGTGACCACAAAGCCAACAAGCAAAACTCTTGAGACTACCCAAATAAATCACCGTAAGAAGATGCATGTTTCCCTCCCCGTCGCGTGACCCATAACCCATGGAGACGGATCAAGAATACAGACCCCCGTATACCAGGAAACCAAGAGAGCCGCAACATACCTCAACGCATCATGCACCCCGCTGTACCCCCCATGCCCATGACGGGTGCCTCACCCCCGGTGCTCCCCTCTGGCTCCGCTCCGCCGCTGTAACCCTTGATCCCTGGAGATGGAACAGGGAGATTAGGCCCCGCTCCCCCTGAGAACATCAGGCCGGGTGAAACCCCATAATTGTAGTCACTTAGTCACCGATCTTATCTCCACCCCAGGTAAACCGACGTGCACTTCGCTACTGCTAGGAATGCTCCTTTGGACGGCAGGTCCAGGTATTTTGAGTGCCATATTGGGATCACAAGGGCTTCGTCGCCCCAGGGGCGCCGTTGACTTTTTTGCCCTTGTATGTGAAGCCACTTTCGTAGTCTAGTACACCAGGGAGCGCCCACGCACACAACCTTTCTCCGCCGCACCTCACCAAGTCTTTTTGTGGCCTTCTGTCAGTTATGGCAAGAATTTGTCTTCTTGAAGCTCTGTTTTATTCAGCTGTTGCGATGGGCACCGGTACTGCCACGATAGGTCAGGGGAGAAACACACTACTGGGGAGTTTGAGCAAACAGCCCGCAAACGTGGAAACGCAAACGCAAACGTAACTTTTGGTATGCTGTGATAGTCAAAGGTTACGTTTGCGTTTGCGTTTCCAGGTTGCGGGCTCTTTGCTCAAACTCGCCACTGTACATCATTTCTTCACCGCATTGGTTACTCAACAGAGAAGAATCTGTCCATCTTCCCTGGGAAGCCCGGGTGCGAATCTTCCGCTGATATCAGCCTCGAGTGTCATAATCCTGGACACACCGCGAGAAATCTCGCCAAGTTTTGGAGTGAAGCCATGCTGGGTTGGAAGGTCAGAACAGATGACCCCGGGGTGGACAGGAAGGGCTTCGGATCCGGAGCAAGGCTGAGGTGTTGAGGCTTCGTTTATGGCAAAAGCGCTGTGACTCGTGTCCCCACACACGAGTTTGGCACAGGCTCCAGGATTGACGCCTCTTCTGGCATTTCATTTCTACAAGAGAAAATTTGTCGAGTTGGTTGACATGAAGGTGGTCAACACAAAGTGTTGTTTTGCGTTTTCACATTCTCGTGCATTTGCTGCAACATAAATGATGTTCTCAGTTGATCGTTGCTGGATCCAACACTTCAGCGGATTCTCGCGTGATGCTGTGGGTCCGTGGTGTTAAAATCCGGATCTGGCCCTGCGGCCAGAGGGAGATAGCGACGGAAGCCCCACCCAAACACTCACGCTGATAATAATACACAAGCCTTGCGCATTTCTGTGGAATCTTTCGGATGTTTGCCGTTTGTGTTTCTCTGGAAACGGACAACAAACCGTCCGGTCATGTTGTTTGTTTGGAGAAATTTTTCTCAGGCTCACTGGAAAGTGTGCAGGATACCGACCGAACTGCAATCAACTGGTTCAAGTGTGTGAACCATCTCAGAGCTGAAATTGTTGTCAGTGGCGTTAAATTTGGACCACAAGTCACAACAACACAATCAATTTTGCTGCTGTTGTTCTTTAATTCACAAAGATAAACGCTTCAGTTTACTTTGCTCAGATGTCCAGCAAGCACAACTGTTCAAGACCAGAGGTGGACACAGGTGGTCTACACAGCGTAGACCAGGTACCCGCTGAACCAAGATCTCAGGCCATTCATATCAGTGCCTATAATTTCCGTGGACTCGGCGTTCGCTATCTGGACAACTTGCCAGGCTCCCAGGTACAGGGTGATGGAGGCTGCTCCGAAGACCTCAGGATCCTTCTTGTCATAGTCATTTGCAAAGGCAAAATTTTCTCCGTCAACCAGAAAATAGAAGTAGCTGCGATTGTTGTTGCTCAATTTGGCCACTGAAAAACTGGGAAAAGTGAAAATTGTGTGAAACACAAAGATCATTTGTTTCTTGGTCTTTTCAACAGCAAGATTCATCAGTTGCTTTCACAAACATTTCCTGAAACAGATAACATTTGAAAAAGAAAGAGAACAAATTCAGACACGTGTTCTGTTGTGCAAGTGTTGTCCCCCTGACTCCAATACTCACTGGTAATAGCCGTTCACTGCAGCAGTGTAGCCTCCAGTCTCAGTGCTGTAGTATCCACCCTGATTCATGATGACAATGTCCCACACGATGGTGCCACCGTCTTGGACTGACAGCCCCGACGGGCCCACGAAGACCAGAAACACTGTGTCCTCTGTGATACACAACACAAAGAGTTTGCAGGGCCACACCCTGTGACTTTGTCACCTCAGAACAACTGTTCAAAGTCAAGATCATGAACATTTGCCCTGTAGCCAGTTGGTGAACGCAATAATGGCATCACAGAATCTGGTCAGAAAGAGCTGCTGTGCTGGAGTGTCACATTTCAACACCTGGTTTTGAACATTCAGAAAATCATTTTGAAACATGAACTTGTCCATGTGTTCTGTTGTACCCACTGTGCATCGTCGCCTCTTCCAGCTGAGCTGCTTGAACCACCTTCATTTCCTGACATTCAGCCTGCAATCTCGTGATTGTCTCGTTGTCAGCCTCGCGTTGCATCTTCAGTTCATAAACGTCTTCCTGATGACATCATCAAAAGCAGAAACAACCAAATGATGTGAAGATAACACAGGCTAAACACTGAACACAACTTCCTTTCTTTCTTCACCTTGAGGTTTGTCATTGCTTTGACCAGATCATTCAGTTTATCCTTTTCGGGAATTTTTCCTCGTCTCTGATTGGTCCTCAGCTCAGCAATGATTGAGTTTGTCGCCGAGTTGTCAAGTTTGTTGTCAAGTGATGTCATAATGTTAGATTTTTGCATCACTCAATTTCACTCTCGGAAAAATTCCTATCAAAGGATAAAACAATTGTCCTGTCTCCTTCAATTCGGCGACAAACTGGATTGCTGCCTGAGGATCCAAATGATCCAGTTTGTCGCCGAGAAGGAGCCAGAACAATTGCCATTTGTCGTCATCATCGTCGGCAAAACAGCCGACGAACAGAACGACAACGAGCGCCACACTCCCGACCACACGCATCTCGGTCTCCAAACCAACAAGTTGTGCCTTTCCAGAAGTTTCAGGTTGTGTGCAATCAATATTTGCAAAAAAATCAATGTGAAAGTATCATGTGGTGAAAGTGCTTTTTGCAACTGACAGTTGAGCTGATACGAACCCAGGTTTTGTTTTCTTTGCAGAAGTCAATTGATATGCTTCTGCGTTTCATTGTCTTTTCTGGTCTTCTACACAACGCTGTTGACACAACTTGTGCCTCCTTCAGGAGTAAACCCGGTATTTGGTTAGGGGCGCCGTGATTCCGGCTTGAATAATTTAAATGCTGACAGAGATCTACATGGAAGAAGAAACAATATTTTCTGGTCCATTTTTACCAAAACAGGGGCCAAAAAGCTTGAGTCCTTTCCCCTTGGCCTTCCGTGATCACAGACCATGAGTGCAAATTGTGCTGCAGGGACCCCTTCCTCCTGGATCCGTCAAACTCCACCCCCAGAAGATTGAGTTTCAGGACCAAGGTGTGTTGCCCCGGATACTTGCCCCTGCTTTGTGTTGCTAAGAGGCAGGGTGGATTGTAGCAACACAAACCTGTATCGTGTAGCAACAGTGGGGTTGTTGCCACAGGGGGTTGCTGTGGTGATAGCGTCTCCAGGGGCGACGCGTGTTTGCACAACTGGATGAACAGGCTGATGCGCATGGCATCATCACGGGTCGGAATAGAGAATAGGAAAACAATCTGAAGTTGCGGATCGCACTGATTGTGGACGGCAGAATAGAAGGGGATCTTGGACCTGCGGACACCACACGTCACTCACGTTTGCGTTTGTGCGTAGAAAGCAGGGTGTTAGTCACGCTTTCCGCAACGTTTGCTCCGAACAGGCTTGGAAAAAAGGGTCCATCATTTTGAGCCTCCTGTGATCATAAACCTTTCCCACAGAATTTAGTCTTTGACGCTTTGATAGCAATACAATTGTTTTGCACGTACAATTTTTGTGATCTGATGACAGAACAAGTGAGCTTTGTTCTTCTTCACTGGACTCTGTGACACACTCGTGCATGCCAGGAAAGCGAGGCAATTTGTGGATGACTTTCAACGGCCTCTCTGAACGGTCTGTCGTTCCAGCAAACAACGTCGTTCTGAACGATGAACTGATAGATTTCTATCGTACGAGCGTACGTTATGTTTTCAGGAGCTTTGTTTCTCGCTCTGGGCAGCAGAGTCTTGTGTGAGAACCGCACCAGCATCTGTGTCGACGTAGACGTCTCTTTGCTGAACGTCACAAGTTTGTGCGCCTGACACACAGTGTTGCAAGCCACAATTTGGTCCACGCTGAACCAGAGATCGTCTTCTGGACCATGCGTGGATCGCTCGAGACCCACGACGTGCATATCACGTCGTTGCCGTGAGGAAACGTTGCGTATGACTGAAGGATGGGCAGCGCATTGAGACGGTTGAGTGTCCTGCATCTACTTCAACTACTGAGCATTGGAGGCTCCCTAACCCGCGCAAGCGGGTTTCAGTCAGGTGAAGGATTGTCGTAATTCCCTCATCAGATTTCAAAACAGGGATTCCTCATTTTCAGAGGTATTTTCCTTACTAAATTTTGAGTTTTCTTGCTTACAGCTGTTGAACCCCAGACCAACAACACGTGGTTTGTGTCAGAATGGGGGTCGGATGAACATGTCTGCATCACGGAATCGACCCCCTGTAGAAATCTGCAGACTGTGCTGGACAGGGCTGGAGATGGGGCTCAAATCCTGGCAACATCCCCCATACTGTCTCTGAATGCCCAGAAACAGCAGAGTGTGCTGTTGAAGGTCAACTTGGAAGACGAGGAGTACAACGTGACGGGATGCATACTGCACAGCACGGTCTCGTTCAGCCTCATCAGTGCGAACCACAACGGAACAACAATCACGTGTTCAGGTGTGTGTGGTCTTTTGTGACCAGTAATCAGTCCAACCATTCATTTTGGCGTCCATGCATTGAAACGAAAAACAATGTTTTGTTTTGTTTGTGCTGTTCCAGGATATTTAGTTTTCAAATCAGACCAGGCTGCGCACATTGGCATCACCGGATTTTACTTTGATCCAAGCACAGCGTTTCTGTCTTTCTCTTCCTCGAAAATTGACAATTGTTATTTTGATGGCTTTTATGTAATCTGGCAGAAAGATGTGGCTGTCGTGGCAGCCAGAGGTAACGTGCACAGTTCCAACTCACAGACCACAACCGTGTTCCACGAGATATCCAGATCAGTCATAAATGTCGGAAGGATTTTGTTTTGGCTGGTGGATACAAAAACAAGGGTCAACATTACACAGTGTGATTTTGAGAGTCTTGATCTTTCCTTGTTTGGGAACAGCACGTGTGCTAGTGCAAGTTCAAGTGTGATCACCATTTCACACAGTTCTTTCAGATCTTCTTGGGTGGAAGTGTTTGACAACTCTCCTTCTTCAAATACAGTGTTCATCTTTCGAAGTGTCCAGTTTGTCAGTTCTCATGTTCTGCAGCATGTCTGGCATGGGTTCCAGTCCTTTGTGTTCCAGCACTGCGTCTTTGAAGGACAAACGGGCAATGCGTATGGCAGCATCAATCTGCTGCGTGTTTGCTATGCCTTGTTTGAAAGATGCCACTTTGGTGTGAGGTATGATGACTGCACAGAGGGGTGTGCTGTGACCTTGAAGGGAGTGAATATGAAAATGGTAATGAGCAGAGAATTGGAAATGATCAGGAACATGTCATGTTCCTTGATACCATGTGATGGCCACCACCCCACATTCACTGTAATTGATTCTGGTTTTGATGGTCCAATCAGGTCCTTGTCTGGAAATGTGATTCACTGCAACTATGCAAATTTGTACATCAAAAATTCTGATTTCAGAGTTGTAAGTTTTGGATCTGGAGGCTTTCTTTCATTCACAATTGCTTGGAGTGGTCAAAAGATTGTTGTTGAAAATAGCACATTTGATGCCAGAAAAGTTCCTCCATTGTCCCCACTTGTCACAGCTACTGGATTTGAAGCGATATTTGCTTTTCATAACTTGACCATCACATGTGGCAAGGCTTTTACTGTCATTGGTAAACAAGAAGTGTTCACCCAGAGGCTGTTTTGTGAACCTGCATGTCAGGTGGGCGAGTACTCTGAGCAGTCCGGTAAAATGACATTTGGTGGCAAATGGAAAGCAGTCTGGGGAACAAAATGGATCGATGGTGTACAGACAAAAGTGGCAGAGCAGCAAGAACTGGCAAATTTCACTGTGGAAGAGGGTACTATTCCAGACTGTTTTCCTTGCCCTGTTGGAGGCAACTGTTCCCAATACAATGTCCAGGCTCTGCCGAACTACTGGGGTTTCAGACACGGCGGTGTGGTCACGATGCTGAGGTGCCCTGCAGGTTACTGCTGCTCAGGGCAGAACAGCTGCAGGGACATTGACTCCTGCAACACAGGAAGGGCAGGTCGTTTGTGTGGCGCGTGTAAACCAAACTTCACACAATTGTTGTTTTCAGCAACTTGTGTACCAACCTCACAGGACTGCCAAACAGGACTTATTTTGTTTCTGTATGTGTTGTTTGCCTTTGGTTATGCATTTGTTCTGTTGTTTGCAAGCAGAGGAAAGGATGCAATTGTGGAAATATTGAAAAATGTCGCAAGGAGGAAGAAGTCACCTGAAAGGCAAGTCAACATCAGGTTGACTGACAAGAATGCACCAATTCAAGAAATTGAAGCAGAAGAAGGAGACAGCACAAACAAAAATGTTGACAACACCAGATCCAGCATGAAATACATGCAAATTTTGTTCTACTACATTCAAGACTCAGCCATGTTCAAGATAGACCTGCCAAGTGACACAGAGAACAACCTATCAGCTGTTGAGGCTGTTGTCCAGTTTTCACCTGATGTGCTGCAGCTGTACTCACAGACCACAAGTGTTTGTCTCATGCCAGGGTTCACAGAAATCCTGAAAGTTTGCTTTTCTTGCTTCTTTGGTCCTTTGGTCATGTTGTGTCTTTGTGCTGTTTTCCTTGTGCAGCGTATTGTCTCCTGTTGTGGTTACCAAGCCTCATGTGTTTCCAAGATCATCAGAGATGACATTGTACAGGCCCTTCTGCTGGCTGGCCTCTTCTCACTTCAAAAGCTGGTCAGAGGAATGTTCTCTTTGGTTCACTGTGTTCATGTTGGTTCAACAAGCGTCTTGTACATTTACGGAGAGTTGACGTGTTACACTTGGTGGCAGAATGCCATTCAAGCGTACATTTTCTTCAATGTGTTTCCCATAACAATTGTTTTGTCCATTGCTCCATTGTGGGTTGAGAGAAGACAAGTTTCAGTGAAGTTGTTCCTGCTGTGTTGCCTGTGTCCTCTTCCAATGTTCATATATTTGAGCAAAAGAGCAAGGCAAATTGAGAAGATCGAGGAAAACCTGGCTCAAGAAAGAATAGAAGAGTCTCCACACTGCACTGCAGTAGTTCACATATTGTTGGAGCATTTCAAGGTTTTGGAGTTCTGTGGACTTGAGTTCACTTGGTGTGGGATCCACATGTTGTACAGATTTGTCCTCATAGTTTGTAACACCTACATCACTGAACCAATTGTGAGACTTTCTATCTTGACATCAATTCTGACCATTACAGCTTTGGCCAACATTTTCCTGAAGCCATATAAAGAGGAGAAAGCGAACAAGACTGCAACTTTGTCCTATGTAGCTGGTATGTGCATTGCTGCATTGAACTTCTGCAAAGCTATGTTTGCTACATTTGATTGCAAGTCCAACTGCTCCATGAAACACTCCATGGTGTGGCTGATCGGGAAAATTGAAACTGTGCTTCTTCAGTATATCCCTGTTGTACTGATGTTTCTCTTTGTGTGCGTCACTGGAATTCAGAAGTGTTGTCACAAGAAAATGAGATCTGAGTGACAACCAAAAGGTTTTGAGGTATTTGCTCCTTGTTGCTGATGTTAAACTGTTTTTCGCAGAAGAGGCCCTGATTCTCCAGAATCAGTCAACGACGCATTTTGAGCGCTATCAGTGTAAACTCAGACTTCACTGTGCCGGGCGTATTGAGAATACACGTGCTGTTACAAGTCATGTTGTTGGTAGTGCTGTTATTATTTTTACAAAGTACTGCTGTTATTGATGTGTGGTATGATAGTGCTTGTTGACGGAGCCAGAATCCTGCCGTTCCAACCCAAACAGCGGCGCATTCCTGCAGCGCGCAGCAGCGAACTGTGCAAACACACAGCGCCGTCCAGGGGCGGATTCTTGTGGCTCGTCTTGTGTGGATGATCAAGGTGGTCTCATGTTGTTGTTTGTTGTTATTCTCACAGTAATGTGCAGCCACATGTCTGAGCTACGGGAGGCTTCGGAGACTCACCGAGCGGTTCTTTCCTATTCGGACGATTTTTGTTTCCCCGAAGAATTTTGGGTCAGATGTGCTCACAGTTTGCCACTTTTTCTCCACACAAAGTTTGAATTGTCTCCCATTGAAAGTGGATCCAAGTGCGCACCCTAGATCTGGAATTATATCTGATATCAATAAAATTTGAGCTCGTCCTGGTTGCAGGAGGTGTTGGGTCCGATCAAGACATGAAGATCCTTTCGTGGAGATGCAGAACCTGGATGCAGGTCTGTGCGTTTGGGAAGCAATGGTAAGAGCCGAAGTCTTGTTTCTTGGGATGGATAGGGAAGTCCTCCAGATGTAGCTGCCACACGACTGCACGAGTGAATGCCGCATTTTCGCACTCGCAGACTTCAGAAACTCCATTGTTGACTTTTGCCACTCGTGACATTGAACAACCACTGCCCCCCCCATCGTGTGCGGGGTGTTGCTGGGCCTTGTGGCAGACTGGCAACAAGCTATGGCTCCAAGCTATCTCAGCAGGGAGAATCCAGGCGTGGAGTTTTTGGTTGGGAATGGTCTCGTTGGGACCAGAGGCGAAAAAGTGAGTTTGAGCTGTGTTTTCGAGGCCCGTGGAACATCGCAAAATTATGAAACAAGCTCGCAATCTGAATACGATTCTTGCATGTGCATATCTCTTTGCTCCGCCTTCATTCTGGATGTCTACATCCATCCCTGACTCAAAGAGAAAATTTCTCTGAAATTTGCTCTGAAAACAAACAACCTAAAGGATTCTTTGTCTGAGGTCTGGGATTTGGGGCGTATGTCCAGACACCGGTGGGGTGACCCGTCCCAGGCAGCCAATTTGTTGCAGCATCGCTCCTTGAGTCCCTGTTGTTCCCCTCCTTCTCCCGCCCGCGCTATCTGTAGATAAGACAAACGAGGTCGTGTTATCTGGGCGATGGTATCGGCGCCGCCACCCTGAACCGCCGACCCCCGCGAGACGCCGCTAATGGCGCTGCCGCCTCACGCGTTACGACGGCGGCGCACAAACATCCGTCACCGCACGGGGCGGCGGCGGGGAGGCCGCGGGGCAGGGCGTGGGGGCGGGCGAGAAGGAAAGGGTATGGGGGATGGGCGAGGGGGGATGGCTGTAGGGGCTATAGGGAGAGGCGGACAGGGAGGCAGGGGTGGCGTGGGAGAGGCAGAGAGGGTGCCAGGGTTGCGTTTGGTGAAAGGGCGGATGGTGCGGTGGCAGTGAGGATTGTCAAGATGACAGCATGGGGAAGATGGCAGGGTGGTAGGGTTCAGGTGACACAGGGTTGGGTGAGTTGAAGGGTGCGACCAAGATGAGCTTTTGTGGGCCGCAGAGGTGTTGGTGAGACAAGGGAGGGTTGCAAGCTGTGGGCTGGGGAGTCAGGTTGCATGTCAGGGTGCAGGTGGGAGAGGCCTGGGATCTGTCCTATTCAGTTCTCCCACAACACCCCGCACCGTGTCCCCCAACATTGCTCCCACCCGACCCAACACCCTGTTTGCTGCAGTGCTCCATCCCTCACCCAACACCCTGTCCCTCTGCAGTACTCCCACCCCACCCCACACCCTATCCTCCACATTGCCCCACCCTCCCCTATTCCCTGCAGTGCTCCCGTCCCACCCCCACACCCTCTCCCCCACATTGCTCCCACCCCACCCCCACACCCTCTCCCCTACATTGCTCCTGCCCCACCCCACACCCTGTCCCTCTCCAGAGCTCCCGCCCCCACCCTACACCCTGTCCCCCCACATTGCTCTCACCCCTGCCCCCACACCCTGCGCACCACGCCCCATTACCCCGCTAACACCGCGCTGCCCCGGACCACCCGGACAGCACAAAGCGCCATCAGCGCTCCCGATAGCGGGTCCCGGGGGATCGAACCCGGCCCCGCCGCCGCACCGCGCCGCAATCAGGGCACCGCGCCATCACTCAGGCAGCGATGCGCGCGCAGATTGGGGCGGCGAGGCGGGCGGGACGAGGCCGGGCGGGGCTCGTGCGGTGGACCGAGCGCGCCCGGGATTCGGCCCACAGGACGGCGGTCGCTGCTGGAAATCAAAACTCCAAAAACATCTGCGTGGGTGCAGGAGTTGAAGCACTTTGTATGCAGCAAAACAACAACTAAAAATGCAGTAGTCAGTGTTTCAAACGTTGTTTGGTGTATTTGCAGGTAGGTGGCGTTGGTATTGACTCACTTCCGGTGACTCGGGTGCCCTTTCAGGTCAGTTCCGGTTTGATTGAAAACTCGCGCGGATCAAAATGGAAATCAGGACCTTCCTTGCATGAGCAAATTTGGAAAAAAATACTTGAACTTGTCACTGTGTTGGGTCCCTTTGCGAACCAATGAGTGCCCCACCCATGCAATGCCACTGGACGCGTCAAGTGTGAAACTGGCCACTTGAGGACATTGGGGCCCAGATTCCTGAATGGGTTCTCGTGGATACGCCAGTGCGAGCGATTTAACCAATACTTTATTGAGCGATGAATGTCTTGTGACAGTCTCATGTGATATGTGAAACAATGATGGGGACTTCAACCCTGAGCAACGTGTGTACGTTCGCTCAGTAAGTTGCCTGAGGCCTTGACGGTGCTGTACTTTCTAGTGCTGCAGAGCTTCGCACAGCTTTGCTTGAAGTTAACAATGAATGACTTCAGACATTATGTGTTTTGATGTGCACGTGAATGTCCAAGTTTGCCTGACCAGTGGATGTGGAAGAAATTGAGGATTGTCTTCAAGCGACGGGGAAGAAAATATCCTGTCCTAAAGTTCGCCTCTGCAGAGGATTTTGTGCCTTTGAGTTGCAACTGCTGCTTGGCTCCTTCCATCATCTACCTGTATCACAGACACCAAAGTTGACCTTTGCAGCCACACCGTTTGAAACGCACGAAGCGGCGTTACTCTGACGGCTCTGTAGGCGTCGTGTTCTGAGAGTGCGCTGAGGCGCGGCGTCCATTGTGCGCGGAGGAAATTGGAAGAAGTCGCAATCTGATCACTTCTAATTGAATCCGCGCACGCTCTCAAAAAGTGCGCTGCGGGGAAGGGTCAAAATGGCGCAGGTTTGAGGCACGGGTCACCCCCGTGCATTGCGGACTGCGTCCATGCAGCCTGGTCCTGTGGCCGTACGACATACACTGTCTAGTCGTGAACTCCAACAATGGCCACTCAGTAATGATCAAGTTCCCAAGCGAACTACACAAGAGGTGTCACGTACCACGGCTGTACTGCACAGAGGCTGCTAAAGCTGCTCTATTGTTGTCTGAACAGAAACCCTGAACTGACCTGAAGAATCGGCAAATGTTGCCACCACCTCCCACAAAAACACAAAATTTTGGGAATTCTCACAGATTTTTTTTCAGCTTCCAGCTTCATTCTGATGACGTTACAATGGCGACTGAGCACCAGCGTGTCCTGAGAGTGTGAGGAGGGGAAATGGAGTGAATTTCGGAGTGGATGGGGTGAGGCCGATTCCCATTCACACCACATCTCCGCCTGCTCTCCGCGAAATGCCGTCTTTTCACCTTGCGACGCCTTCAAAGCAAAACTTGTAACGCTTTAGAAGATACGTTTTTTTTTTGTCACCAAATAACTGGAACGAAGTTGTTTTCTTGATCAACGTGCACTCATGAGCAGTGTGAGACGCCAAACGGTTTGCAAGGGGCATTTTGATGAGTCAAAGTACAATTTCCTTTGTCTTGTTGCAACAGGGTCTGTGAAATTGTGCTGTGGCAACAATTTATTTTCGTTGAACATCATTTTTCAACTTCTCAAATGGAATTTAAATTTCTCAAATTTCCATTTTTTCAGTGGACATTTGTCTTGATAAGCTCTGATTAGCCATGTTTTATGAATTAAAATCTCCAATTATCACCCTTCGGGGCGCGGTATCACTTTTGACGAATGTGACCCGAGGGAAGAAGCCTTTTTCAAACTGGGTGCGTCGTGCAACGCGCGTTTCGTCCTCGCGCAGCTCCAACAACTCTGCGTTGCCTCAGTGACGCAGCGTCTGTTGACGCAGGTTGACGTCACGCGTGACGCACCTGCTGTGAAACAGCACGAAATTGTACAGGAGCGCCCGCACCTGAGCTCAGCTCGAGACATTAAAGTTGCAGGAGCAGATTCTTCATAGGGCTTCGTGCCTTTCTCGCTCCATCCCAGATTCATTTGTCTTGCCGCATGCGAAGTGAGTTTCTTCACCTGGGGTTCCAGGGACTGGTATTCAGGACGGAAGACCCTCATTCAACAGGGTGAGAAGAAAACACCCGAAATATTGTGGTTGGGTCTTTCCTTTCCCTTGGAAACAAGCCTTCACCTGGACACAAAAATTTTGGTCCACTTTATTAAAAATGCGGGTCAAACAGTGAGTGATGGTTCACTCACCCTGCACGGGCGTGCAGGTTCGTGACCCTGTTTCAATTGAAGAAATGAGTAACAGCTCCCTCACCCTGTTGAATGAGTAATCGTTCCGTCACCCTGCATAACGTGAGTAACGGTTCCTACACCTTGCAGTGAGTAAGTGCGGTGGCGGGAAAAGCTTATGAATGTAAATTGGATGATTAGCGCGCGACACGAGACGCAGGAAATTACAACGGAGCGTCTGCGCAGGTGCGGAGCTGGAGGGAGGGTGGGGCGGGGCGGGGCGGGATAGAGATCCTGACGGGTGGCGCCATGCGGTGGGGACGCAGAACGGTCTATACAGGCAGGACCTGGAGGGAGAGATCTTCAGAGGGTGGAGGTGTGGGCGGGAAGGACAACAAGAGGTGCGCCAAGGGGGAGAAAGTTCCAGATTCGTGTGGTCAGTGGGAAGGTAAGACCCAGACGGGTACGGCCTTCGGTCTGTGGCAGGGGAGGTGGCACCAGACAGGTGAAGTTTTATTCAAAGGTCTCTTCATTTCTGCGCACTTCAACTGTCGCAGTCATACATGCCACTCGCATTGGAGACGGTGAACATTGCGAGAGAATGAAGACTGGGATCAAGTGGGACTCCCTCTGCTGGAGTAAACTCGGTCTGAAGTGCAGAACAAGAACTCTCGACAAATAGGGAATTTCACTCTTGATGTCATGAAACTATCCATTCTGAAATGACACTAAAAATCTGAGAAAGCTGCACCTGTCGCCATTGTGGTGGTGCACACGTGGGTGAAATGACCTTCTGATGTCGCACAGCGACGCGTGCCTTGTTTATCGCCCTGCAACACGCGCCGCAGATTCTCCCGATAACATTGTGGTCGCCATTTAACGACCCTCATCATTTGAAAGTCAAACTGAAATTACAATGCGAGTTTTCAATGAGCAGCGGTTTTGTTGCGATGTCGACGTGTGACAGGCTTTTGTAACCGCGCGACTGAGGGTGAAAAGCGGTGCATGCACCAAGGGGACGGATCCAAGATTGGTGCGATCATTGGAGACTGGACGCCATGCACGGGTCATTGTGTGAGACAACAAAACCATTCGTTTTGTGGATTTTTTTGTGTGCGATTCGGTGTTGAACTTGACAATTCAACTTCGGCAGTGCTGTATGAGGTGGGTCCCGTGAATGTTGTCGCGGTCAACAGAGCCGATTGATGGGTAGAGAGAGTGCGGGTCGTCAGAGCCTCTCAAATAATCTCAACCTGCGTTCATTCCGCACACTCTGTGTGTGTGTGTGTGTGTGTGTGTGTGTGTGTGTGCGTGTGTGCCATTCAAATTCTGTGTTCAGACCCTTTCCTGCCTGAGAAATATTGGATTGGAGGAACCTGCGTCCTGGTCTTGTCCTGAGTCAGGTCTGACCCTTGAATAAATCCCCAACTTCGAAGAATTTGACACAACTGTGGAGTGTCCCCAGGTCCTGGAGCTCTGTGCAGATCAGTGCGGTGCGAACCCGCATCACGGTGAACAGATTGAAATGTCAATGAGTCTGCTTTATCTCTTCATTGAAACTGCGCCCCTCCCGCATTGGGAGCATGTGTGCAGCCAACAGCACGTAAAAAGACAGACGTGGATCAAGTGCAGTGCAGAGTATTGAAAATTTCATCTGGTTCCGTTTTTGTCAATTTTCCAAATGCTGGAAACAGAAGTTTCCTCCTTTTCTTTGAGACAAGCTTCCAAAGGAAGAATTCATGTTGAATTTCCTTCTATTTTCCTGACTGCTATCTGACTTCGAGATCTAAATGAGCTGCCGCGTGTCATTGGCGGATAAATGGCGCGAAATGGCAGAAAATGGCGCGAATCGACGGATAAATGGCGCGAAAATGCAAATAAGGCTCTCGGCCTGCTCAGGACGGAAATTAACCCGCGTCGAGACATTAATCAGGCGAGAGGCGAGAAAACCTGACGGATCAATGTTAATTAACTTCTGAATGGGCGGGGGATGCCTGATTGGGTCTGAAGTGGGTGGAGAGTGGTCAGTTGATCCAAGCTGGACACAACCGGACACTGAATGCACAAGGAGATCAGTGTCCGATCTTGAGGCAAAGTGCATGCTGGCTCACTGCAGGAGTGAGTCCCAGGGAAGTCTGTGAGGACTGACCTTCAACCCCAAAAATTAATTTTCTTTGATCTTTTCGCGAGCCCTGTCAGTGCTCCACAGGCCAGCAAATTTTGCACCAAAAGGCATTGAAAGTTATTTTTATTTTCCTGGTTGCGCATTGAAATGATGAGGTTGAAGTGGGCACAATATATTCACGTGTTCCTCAGCAGTTTTCTTGCGCTGGTTGCCACAAAGACAGCCGAATTAAAAACAGAATTTTGCGGTACGACAAAAACAATTGTCCAAATGAACATGTCTGTTTCATATCTGACCAGAAACATGGACACTACAAAAACAACAGTGCTTGAAATCCAGGCAAGAGCATTTGCAAAAGTCACACAAATAAGTTGTCCAATTAATGTTCTGTTTGAGTGTTTTCCTGGTTGTTTGATATTTTTCTGAGATTTTGTCAATGATGCAATCAAGCAACAATGAACAACACATATGAAAATAATTGCAAACAATTGGAGTATGGCCTGTGTCCAAATAAAAACTTTAATTATTGTGATGTTATTTGTTGGATCAGCAAAGGGAAAACACAGTGATGTTGGTATTTTTGAAACCAAAAGCCACATAAGAATTGTGAGAATGATTGCAGCAAAAGATGCCACTGCAAATCCAATTTGTGTGTATTGGAGAACAAATTTTGTTTCTTTAAATTTTGTATCAAGTGGGTACAACACAACTGCAAGCCTCAAAAGTGACCAGAAAGAAATTAGTGTTGGAGACAGAAGAGAATATTTGAGGAACAATCCAAATATGGTGTGGCACATTGAACCAGATCTCCATGTTTCTTCTTGTAGTGCAAATGTACCTTTGAAATACAAATCTCCAGACCATATCATTACAAAAGAAATTGCGAAACTGAGATCAGAAGTATTTATTGCTGCAACTGTTGTGCCATAGGCTCCTGTCTTTTCCAGTCCTTTCAAGAAGGACTGTCATTGCAGAAAAATTGAGAGAAGATTAATACCTACCAAAATACCAGACATGGAGTAAAAAGCAATTTGTAGGGATTTGCTTGGTAAAAGTTTGGAACATAAGAAATGCCATGGAATGGTTGCTAAACATTTGGTTGAAGGTGGTAGTAAACAGCAGAGATGGTGTCTTTCCGTTTCAACAAAGAACAATTTCAACTCTAAGAAAGTATTTTCTTCGATTGTGTTCAGAGTGTTGTTTCTAATTGACAATATCAAAATGCTTGACAGACTGTCAAACATTATTCTTTGCAACATGGGCAACAAATTATTTTTCAAGTTCAAAATGAACAGTGAAGACTGACTGTAAAAAGCATGAGCTTCAAATATGGAAATGTGATTGTTGCTGAGATCAATTGTTCTTACATTTAGAGATGCTTTGAAACATCCAGTCACTATTGTGGTTATCATGTTGAAACTCAGGTCAATTTTGAGAACATTGCTTACATCAGAGAAACTGTGGCAGCCACTCTCTAATTTGCTTGCCTGAATGATGAGAATGATGGCATTTTTGAAAGTTATGGTAGATAGACCTTGTGAAAGAATAGAACTTTCTATCCAGACTGCATGATACAATGAAAACATGTCAAAAGACAGGGTTACATTGAAACATCTGACAGAAAATATGAAACAAGTGCATCCAAGTGCACACTGATTGAAAGAAAGTGAGCAGAAATGTTCATCATCACCTAAGAGACAATCTTTTTGCCCATTACATGTGTCACCCAGATGGATACAT
>JAAUXT010148363.1_pt1 | contig 20271 bp, 18 predicted proteins | sample 7278171 | NCBI WGS metagenome assembly JAAUXT01 (sample SAMN14350112, study PRJNA611818) | marine sediment metagenome | isolation source: surface marine sediment (1.8m) | place: French Polynesia: Moorea | collected 2018-08 | reverse complement strand
TACATTCACACCCCATTTTTTCTGCACTTCCAAATTTGACCTTTTTGACCTCAGAAACCTAAAAATTCAAAATTGACAAATTCCTTCCTCGCACATTATCCCCAACCTAAAATGAACCAAAAGAGCCCAAAAGATCCCAAATCAATGCTCATCTTAACCATGAAACTGCTGCAGACATACTTTTGGAAGAGGCTGCCTATAGGTGATTTGATTTCGCTCACTGCAATTTCGCTCGCTTTTTCCAAAAGCTCACAAATCGGACCAAGCTCTTCAAATCACCTAAAAATGTGTGGTGAGATACAGGCTCAGCCTTGGATCACTTTGATGAGAGCCTATCACACAACAGGGCAATCGGAAAAGTCTTGTACCAGTAGCTGTGTATCAATACTCAATTTCTAACAGCAGGGTGTTTCATGTCCCTCTCTAAGATGCTGCTTTGTTGACCCATCACAGACAACATCACATCCAACACCAACAAGGTGAGGAGGGATTCTTTTGCTCTTTACTCCCAATGCACTTGACTGGTTGTGAAGAAATCTGTTTGCATCCAGAAGGGCGCCTGATCATGGAGAAACCTGAAGGATGTTCTTTTGTAATTGTTGAGCAATAAATGTTTTCCTTTTTTGTAGGGAAATTCTTGTTGATCAACACCACAGGTATTGTTCTTGGTGTCATCTGGATGGAATTTCAATGGATGTAAGGGACAGCACTGCAGACCCAAACATCAGTCAAGGAAACAATTTCTCTGATCACCAGAATGATGAATCCTTTGAAACTTTCCAAGCTGATGCTCTTTACTCTCAAATACCAGCTTTGCTGATCACTGAAAAGATACAACTCTACTGCTATTTTATCATTGTCCCATTGGGCTTTGTCCTAAATTGTTTGTGTACAGTCATTTTTTATAAAACAAAAGCTTACAAGACTCCAACTGGACTTCACATAACTTGTATTTCAGTTACTGACAACATTGCATTGCTTGGGATATTTGTGACCTCGGTTGGCATCCATGTTGATGAAACTTTTCCAGATATCCTCATCACCAATAAATATGTTTGTAAACTTGTGTATGGAGTGGCTACATTTGGGTTGAACATCAGTAGCTTGTTGCTCACATCAGCAACAATTGAGAGATGCATTTCTGTGTCATTTCCACTGAAGATTAAATCTGTAAATATGTTATTTTTCACAAAAATATGCATCACCCTATATTTTATTGTGAGTCTGGTGTTTGGAGGCTTGTGGTACTATTCCATAACATATATCAAAATTTTTGATGAAATTGTTTGTACTTTGAATTTTGAAATTTATAACCTCCAATGGTTTGCTGTTTTGCAGAATATTATTTACTATGGATTTGCAAATGGAGTTTCCTCAGCCATATGTCTCTTTTGTACAACAGTTATTGCTTTTCATTTGTACAAAGCCAAAAGGCACCGACTTGCATTAACCAATGAAAATACCATAACACAAAACAGCAAAGAGTTCAGAATTTCTCTCATGCTTTTCATCATTGCTACTATTTTTGTCACATCCAAGACAATTGAGTTGATAATTGACAGAACACTAGCCTATCACTGGGAAAGAAATCTAGTGACTCAGCTGTACAAAAATGTAGCTGCAGCTTACCCAATTTCTCTGCTGTTGCTTGCTATCAATCATTCTGTAAATTTCCTCATTTATCTTGGTTTCCTAAAGGACTTTAGAAAATGTTGCTTGTTGCTGTTTCAAAGAAAGACAAGAAGAGATTATGTTGCAGATCCCAGCACCAATGTCAGTATGATCAGCAGTGGGGTTTGAACACCATTTTCATTGTATTTTTGTCACAATCTTCTGACCAGTTGTTTGTTTTTCAGCTCTTTCAAACAAAGCTTTCACAAAAATATCAAACTTCTTTTGATCAATAAAGGAAAGCATGTGTAGCAGAAAGTCCAACCTTTGACATCACAAGGTTTTTGTTTGTACCTATTTGAACACAGGAATGCCATATCTGCACCAAACACTGTTACAACCAGGGCCAAAGTGAGAGATACTCACCAATTGTCAATCTAGTTGACAAAATAGCCTGGACAAAAGAAATGCGGACCACAACCTTGAAAGCTGGAACAAGAGTCCACACCATTGTGGAGGTGCACTTCCTCACTCCTGGGAAGCCTGTTTGCACTGGGTGGGCGATAATAGGGTGCAAATCACGAAACCTCCCTGGAAATATTTTGTTTTTGTTGTTTTTGTTTGTTTGTCTCCAAAATGCTGTGTGCGAAGGGTTTTGAACCAGCCATCACAGATCAATGTTCTTTGTACCACAGCCCTCCAGGGGTCTTGTGATAGCTCTGACCAAAAATAGTATATCTAGGTCACATGGTCTGGTTGTCATCTTGTATTTGGTAGAAAACACATTGTAAGCCATACTGAGCTCATTTCTTCACAAAAGTTAACCATATTGGAGTATGTTGGAGCAGTACTAAAAGCCTTCAACTTACATTGCATTTTGGCCATGTGACCTGATTAATATATTCAAAATGACTGCCAAAATTCAGCTATTTACCACTCAGCAGCGAATGCTTCAATTCCAATGAAACTTTCAGGGATCATTCCTGTGATCATTCTGATTTATTTTGAATTGTCAGAAAATAGGTCATGTGATTTTGTGGCCGTCTTGGATTTTTTCTGAAAAAGCCATAAATTTCTGGGCTGTGGCCACCTGGAAACAACTCGAACATGCTTCCAAGCTTCATGCCAGCTTAAGTGGATGTTTCTTGGAAAAAACAGGTCATCCAAGATAGCCACTAGCTTTGCAAAATTACATATTGGCCTATGAGAGAACCAGAAATGCGTGGTTATGATGCCAAATAGCACTTACTGAGCATTGATTGCAACTGTATGTGCCCTTGGAACACTCTTCTTGACCGTCAAATGCTTCAATGGGCCTATATTGAGTTGCGTACAACATTTGTTTGTCATTTTTTCCTCTTTACAAATGTTCGTTTGAGTTCCAATGTCGTGGCTCTTTTTGGTTGTGTGTCTCAAAATACAAATAGGATCAAGATGATTGAGTCCAGGAAATCATGGTGAACAAAACAAACAATCAGAGTGTTTATTGCAGTGAGACCAAGCAAAAGATCTGAAACAATTACAAAGGAATTTCTTTTACAGACAAAAATCAAGTTGGTGGCCCTGTTTGCTGTTTCTTTATTGCTCAATAGTCTGAGCAAGGAGTTCACTTTTCAAACCTATTTGTTGCAACCTTTAGTCACAAATTGCTCAATCTTCACATCCCAATTTCCAGAAGCTCTCATCAGTTTGAGCACATGAAGGATTTCTTCTGAACAACTGGCTGAATTCATCTCCATAGCCATAGTAGTCTTTGAAGCCCCAATAGAATCCTGGAATTTTCTCCATTTCCCTGACCCAACACAGCCTGGAGTCACATTTCATAGGGTTATCATGAAGAGCAAAGATGAGTGGAGGGTACCTGTTTGGATACAGGGTCTGGTCAAAAACATCTTCAGGCAGGGTTTGAAGATTGTTGGATTGCAGATCAAGCATTCTGATGTTGGAGAGGCCATAAAAAGCTTGTGGCATGACTTCAGAGAGGGTGGAGTTTCCATCCCATTGGAATGACAATTGCAAGAAAATCAACTGGGGCATTCCTTGAAATGCTCCAGGCAAAATTGTCTTCAAATGATTCCATTTTAACTCAAGTATCTGAATACTGGGAAGACCATTGAAAGCCCCAGTTTCAATGGTGTGTATTTCATTAGAAGCTAGATCAAGCTCAAACAACTTTTCCATTCCAACAAAAGCATTTGTCTTTACCACTTGAATCTTACCAATTGCCAAGTTGAGTTTGGTAACAGACCCCAAAGGCTGGAAGGAGAATGCATCCAGTCTCTGCAAGCCATTCCTTAACCAAGAAATTCTCTCAACTGAAGACAGCCCCTCCCACAGTGGACCACTTATTTCTGGAAGATTCTCACATTGGCTAAATTCAATAGATTTCAGTTCATGGAGTGGACTCAAAGCACCAAGTTCTATCTGGGACACTGGTGAATCATACATCTCAAGCAACCATAGAGACTCCAAACCATCAAAGACTCCATTTCTCAGTTCCTCCAGCCTGTTGTAATTCATGTTCAGAGTGCCCAGATTGACCATATCTGAGAAAGCTCCAACTTTAATCTCCCTCAATGGATTGTAGTGCAGAAACAGTGAACGGCATTGACTAAACCCCTGAAAATCTCCAGCCCTGATCCTGGTGATCCTGTTATTGTTCAGGTAGATGTAGGAAGCATCTTTGGGGATGTCATGTGGAACTTCAGCAAGATTTTGGTGGTCGTAACTGTAGCCTTTTGCTTCTGACAAGGAAGGAGTCAGTATGACCAGCAACAAAGCTGAAACAGGAAGGAAGAATCTGAGAAATCTCAAGAAAGTCAAATTGTTACAAAACAGGAAGTCATTCAGAAGAATCAAATATAAATTAATATTAATTGTGTACACCCCAACTGCTCAACATGAAGTGAAAACTGAAAGCCATTTCCAAAAACACACAAGGTTTGGTTGCTCAGGCTTCTTACTCAGCCAAAACAATCGTCCAGTGAAAATCGCCATCTTGGATTTCATCCGACAACAAAGCTTCTCTCTGTGTTGTAATTTTCAGGAGTGACTTCAGGGAGAACATCTGCCAAAATCCAAACCCACAGTCCACAGGCTCCACAGCCGCAAAACGTAGACGTAACATGTAGCTCAAAGATGCAAGAAAGAATCTACAGCTGATTTGACAAGAATTTCTGGAATCAGAAACCCAATGAATATCTCTATCTTGTTTTGAAGTTGGGCTCTCAAACTCAAGTTTGGTTTCAGAAATACTGTGAACTTTTGTCTGTTGTCACTTCTGTGGATTTGGTTTTGGAGAGTGGATCTTTTCAAGAAGACAAAAAGTAAACGTAGATCTAGATCTTTTCATGAATACTAATTTCAACTTGTATATCCACTTGTTAATTTGGTATATTGGGTCATATTCCCCCAATTTGTAGATGCTGGTCTTGTCCCATTTCTTAAAAGTTTTGTGGGAGAAGTTATATTTTCTCAGATCCAAGTGAAATTGACAATGTTTTTTTTCAGGGCTTTATTTCTTTCCCTGTGAAGCGTGACACGAAACCAAGAGACAAATTAAAACCAACCCACAACAAACCAAACAGCATGCTACACTCTTTCTGAAAGCTGCAAAGTGGAGGGGTACGAATCCCAACCATTCAGAATGTCACTTGGAAATCTCTGGCAGCACCGAAAAGTCTGAGAACAACAACTAGAAAGAACTCTCTGAGGCCTGGTGGGTTTGGCCTTGGTTGACTTCCTTTTTTGTTCCAACCCTTTTACATATGAACCGAGGAACATACTCCAAGTGGGCAAATTTACACAATCTTTCAAATTTTTAGTCCCGTTACAATTCAATTCAGTTGCCAATCATCTGTCCACTTCTCCATCGCACAATCCCTTCATTTCCGAACTTCTCTCTTTCTCCCTATCTCCATTGCATGAGGCAATGCCCCAAGGTATTCTAGTTGACACTTGGTCATAAGATCAATGAAAGTCACAAAAGAGGCAACATTTTGGTTCCACAGTTGAAGTTTTAAAATCACAGGTCAGTGAACACATCAAACTTCCCACAAAACAAAAATGAGCGGCTGTAAGGGAAGCCATGAAGTGTGGCTGTCTATTTCTTTCTTTCTTTCCAACTTCTTCTTGCCTGGACTACCAACAGGATGATAGGGTTCAAATAGGAGTTGAGTGGCATAGCTCCAATGATTGTCCATAAAATCAGTGAGGTTGGAAACTTTGAGACAAATGATGTAGAAACAAAAATGACAGCAGATGGTGTCCAACACAGGAAATTTGTTGCAGAAAGCAAAATTAGCTGGGTAACAAGAGCATAGCTTGATTCACTTTGTGATTTTGTTTTCTGAAGCTGTTGTTGAGACTTGTTCAGATTTAAGAGGAGAAGAATATGTAGAATTATGACAGCTGTTAAGCAGACCAATTCAGATACTGCTTTGAACCAGACAGTTATAAAAATTAGAGTAACTGGCTTTCCAAAAGAAACAAATGGCAAACAAATTGTGTTTGTAATCTCACCATTGGTTAGGTAAAGTGTCAATGTGATTCCAAACCCACTAATTGTTGCAGCAGTAGAAAGACAACCAATCCAGGATGCTACCACCCTAACATTTTTCATTTTAGTCTGAATTGGGTTCACAACAACTCTCCATCTTGTAAAAGAGAGAAACACAATAATAAACTGGGTAAAAATGGTGAAAATGAAACACACTGCAAATCCTGCAAAACACCAGAAACTTTTCCTCCAATGTTCTTCATACACTATAAACTGGTCCTTTTGGAGCACATCACTCACCCAAATCATTGACAAATATACTGCACACAGTATGTCATTTGCATTCATTGCACAAATAGTGATTGCAAATGACATATTTTTGTCTACTTGGGTGGCTGCATGAATGAACAGAGAAAGAATATTCACAACAAGAATAACAACAAAAAGGCAAATGTAGGATGCTTGCAACAATTTGCTTGGCAACAAATGATTACAGGACAGAAACCAAGGAATGTTTGCAGTGCAAACACCATTTGAGGGTGCAAAACAACAAAGTCTATAGTCTGAAGTGAGCACAGCTGCTATGGTTTTGTGATGCAAAATATTTGGCTCAATCATGGAAGGGAAAACTTCAAAAATCTCAAACAGGATCAAAGCATTGGTTTCAGACAGCAAACGATCAGAAAGAATAAGAATTGGATTGTTTGAAAGGCTCAAATATTGAAGCAAAAATAACCCTCTGAAACTACAATCTGCAACTTTTGTGATTTTGTTGTAAGACAAGGTTATTTTGAGCAGATTGAAAGCAAGAGAGAAGCAATGTCTGGAGAGTGATGTCAGGTAATTATTTTTGAGATTGAGAATTTTTAAAGTTTTTGATGAAATTGAACAACAGATGTCTGTCAAGGAAGCAAACACAGCATTCATAATCTGCACTGCATGAAACACCTCAAAAAGCTTTTTGGGATGTGAAAGTTTTGAGAACTTAAAGTTCATGGAAATGTAAGGGAGCTGTTCATTCAACATTTTGAGGGTGGCACTTTCTGAAACATTTTCACATCTTATTGCTAGAGCAAGGCATGAACAGTTTGAGGGACACAATTGATATTTTAACTCACACAGGTGTTCATCGTCATGAAGAGGGCAATCATATTGGCCATTGCAGACATTTCCTACATGAACACACCTCCTTTGTGGAGAACTGCACTTGAACATTTGTCTGCAAGTTACACTGAAAACAGTACAATTTTTTAGGAGAGATTCATCTGTTCCTTGGGGACAGTCCCATTTTCCATCACAGATGTAGCCCCATAGAATACAGTAAGAATTTGCACATTTGAAGTCACCATTACATTCAAACTCCAGGCAATTGTCTAAATGTCCACCATTTCTACATGGCCTCAAGTGGCCGAATTTAGAAAGTTTAAAAAGACAAATCTCATGAACACTGAAACAAATTGGAAGTCCAGATTTACATTGCAATTGTTGAGGCTGTGTACAATTTTGCTCAATTCTGCTGATGTGGAATGTTCTTAAAATTGGCTCATCACTCATGCTCAGACCACAGTCTGACATTAAATCATTCAATAATTCTGAGCTTATTTCATGATCAGGAGAACATGAAAATTTGGGTAGTCGTGAAGGATGTGGTTTCACTGGCAGATTCGGCAGATATAATCTGCAGTCACCAGATACTGTCAAGAAAATCAAAAGCTGACATTTTCGCACAAATTTGTGTGAAGCATCTGTTTGATTCCATTCAGGTTTTTGCTTGCAATGCACTTCATCAGATTTATCAAAAAAGGCAGTCAAATTTGCCATCACAAACAGAAACAATTGAGATGTATCCACCATTGGTACAAGCAAAAACACTTCCAAATAAGTAAAATGTTTGCTGGACTTCCCAGCATATCACCAGACCCTTGGCTGCTTCAATTGGTTTCACCTCCTGCTTCTTTTCAAACCAATTCCAGACTTTCTCAAATGTGTGATGTATAATTCTTTTTGATTTGGTGTCCTCTTGCTCCAGTAAAGGAGGAAAGGTGGAGACAACAGCTGAAGGAAGAAATCCTAGTCCTTTTATTTCAGATACATTTGGCCCAGATTGAGGAAAGTGCTTCTTCTTTTTTCTGCAAAACAGTGTTGATAGGTTGAAAGAAACAGTATATTCTCCATCAAACCACAAAAATTCAAAGCACAGGGCTCCTTGCACAATTGAGGTTCTGGAGCAAGTTTTGTTGCTGGTCTTGGCATCTATCTGGCTCATTGGATGTGGCTCTTCACAAATATCACTGCAGGTCAGGACTTCTTTGTTGCAGTCAATGTTGATCCACTCAGTTGCAGCCAGGTTTGAAGTCAGCATTAGAGTACATGTTATGTTTGAAGAGAGATCTGGCTGAGGAAACATCGATGAATTTTTCAGGAAATCAAGGAAGGGATAATTTAGGTGAGCATTGATGCAAGGTTTGTTTGGTTCAAGGTTCTGATAAAAGAAAGTGTTTTGGAAGTATTGAAAGGAAGCAACTGAGTTACCCAACCAAGACATCTGAAAAACAACAAAACTTATGCAAATTTTATACCGGTGCAACAGGACCAGAGCACGACCAGGACCAGAGCACGGCCACACTATGAGATTGTGCTGCAGTCCTGAAATTTCACCCAGGACTGAGCTCTGACTGGTCATAGTGTGGTCTGAGATGAAGATTTAGGGCCAGACAATGACTGCCTCACTGGGTTGGTATGTGGTCCCAGGACTATGGCCCAACCACATTGGGAATGGTTGAACATTCTTGCAATTAATGCTGTATTTCACACTTCTTAGCAGACAAGTACCTTCAACATGACATAACACTACAGCTTCCCTTTTATCACCCACTCTTTGTTTGGTATATCTCCAAGCTGTCTGGTCCTAAACATTTATCTAGGACCACACCATGACCAGTTGGAGCTCAGTCTTAGGCAGTCATGCTGTGGTCCTGAAATTTCAGGACCACAGCATAACCTGGTAGTGTGGCCTTGCTCTGCTCCTGGTCGTCGCCTGGTCCTGAGACACCGGATTTGTTAAAGATCAGAGAAAGGCTATTTGATTTGGCGCACCTTTTGGTCTTTGATTTCCAGCCCAATGAAAACACTGCTCAAAAGATCCAGGTTGCCTGGGTGAAATTTCCAAAGAGTTAGGAAATCATCTTGCTCTGATTTGCTGAAGAACACTGGCAAAGTTCCTCCTTTTTCAACACACATTTTCAAGATCTCCGTCCATGTTTGTGGTACCAAATCAACAAGGTACCATACCTTCCGGGGTCTGTTTATTGAAAAAAAAGTTTTCTCAGAGTTTTTCAAGTGAAATCTAGTTGACTCACTTTGAGTTTCATAAATTGCCTCATGAAAGTTTGGAAAAAAATCATGAAACCAGAGTATGGTGGCAGTTATATTAAGACAGGTTGCCTGGAGATGACATTGAGTGTTCTTTCAATGCCATGCTTTGCAGCCACAGAGACAAAGTGCCACTTGTAGGGAATGAAGAACATAATGGGCCACATCCAACTGACCAGCATTGTGAGCAGCTGGTGATCAATTATTGCTGGTGGATTGTTGCAATGAAAAATTAACTTGACTGCAAAGCCACTGTTTGGGTCTAGTTCCTCAAACCATTGCCTCATCAGCTGAAAATATCAGAGAAAAATAGAGAAATGTGAATATTTTTGTTCCTTTACAATTTCCGCTGAACCTGTTCAAAAGAAGAGCCTGTAAATCTTGCTTATTCTTTGGCCGTTTCATTAATTACTTGAAAGACATAAATTTATGTACATGTAAGAGCAACAACATGCATGTATAGATCACAGGTTTCAAATCAAAATCGTTGTTGGGGACTCTTTTTTTTGGTGGAATAATAAATGAACACAATGAAACAAAAGTTATGAGTTCAGCATTCTTTTTTCCATAATTGAGAACAAATAAAATCTCTCTTTGGCACCAAAGGAACAGAGGTTTCTTTCAACACAAATGCCGAACACAACAATGAAGCCTACCATTTCTTGTCTTTTCATCTTTCTGCTGACAAAAAGACTTGAGAGATCATATCTGTCAAGCACAAAATGTCTTTTTGAAAACACAGGAAGCAAATCATTTGATTTGGGGAGGATAGAAACCTTTTTTTGCTCAATTGTCACATCTATCCAACTGTGTGAATGATAAAATCTCTTGAGATAGATTGAGAACGTCTTTGGTGAAATTGGAGTTTTTTTGGTAACTAGCAGATGGAAGTTCACTTTTTCATTGTTCTTGATTGAGAGTCTGTATGTTCTGTAAGTACATGTTTGGGAGAAACTTTCCTTTGCTGACAAGAATTTTATTCCTTTTGAATCACAAATGAATGAACTATTTTGTTCAAAGCAAACATTGTAAAACATTCCACAAATATCTATCTTGGGCATTACCCTTTCCAAAAGGTAATAAAATTTGTGAACCTTAAATCTTTCATGCAGAAACAAATATCTTGATTTTTCTGTCAAGAATGCACATTTGCATTTGTTCTCAATAACTTTTTTGTGAAACAGGAAATGGGGCTGAAATGATCCTTTAATTTGGTATGTGAATTCTGTCCCTGGTTTTGTTATCAATGGAGAATGGATGCTTTCTCCAACATGAAAGTGACCCCAATATATGCTTGCCTTTGGAGATCCCATGTACATATCTGCCTTTGGATAAAAAGAAAGAAAAGTACATTTGTTTCTCTCCATGTGCTCAGACCTTGTTTTACAATTTGTAATTGATGTCTGAAGTTTTGTCACAACAGAGCTGACTTCTCTGTATTGATAAGAAAATATGATTTGAGATGAATGGGAAGAGATGAAGCTTCTGCTGGGACTATATTGAGAGCTGTGGTTGTGACAAACTGTTGGGCCTTCTGTGACAGTTTTCTTTCCCAACGAAAAGCACACAACTCCACCATACCTGCAGTCATGTGCATGTCTACCATAAAGAAACAAATCAGTCATTGTGGTGTTTACAAAGTGGTTTTCGGGAACTATCAGCTGCAGAATACGAATATTTTTGCCTCCAAACATTCTTTGAAAATTGACATTCGTTGATACATTGGAGGGTAAATATAATTTACTGTATCCTCTGATAGGCTTTGCTTGGAACTGCCATAGTTTGGTTGAATTATTGACAAAGACCAGCTGCAACACACATTGAAACGAAGATGAGACAAATGTTCCATTTGAATAATACTTTGACTGAACTAAAAAATCAGGCCCATCAAAGATTCTGGCATCTGTTATGTTGACAAAATTGACAACAAAATGAAGATGTTTCTTCTGCCTGAGCCAAAACACATGCAACAAAAACTTAAATTGTATGCTTGTTGTAAGAAATGAGGGCATTGGCTTCCATTGTTCTATGACTTTCCTAGTTTTCAAAACATTCCTGTCTTGGACACAATACAAAACTTTAATTTTGTAATTTGAGCAAATTGGTGCAATTTGTGCTTCAATTGTAACTTTCTGAAAACAAAGAAAAATACTGAACAAGGAATGCTCTCCATAGAAAGAAACTGTATGCAAATGTTTGGCTTTGAAGCCATTACTTAATAATTTGACACTGTTTGACAATGTTAACTGAGAGAAGTGAATGAATAGAAATGTTAGATTGATAGACAAGGCTTTATGGACAGTAAAGCACCAGTTAGAAACCAGATGAGAGCTATCCTTAAGGCTTCTGAGCACTCTTCTTGGATGAAAAATGTCACACAGCTCTAGTGGATGTGGACTGTTCAAACCTCCTGTGGGTATTTGAATGTGCGCAACACTAATTTCCTGAACTACTTTGCTTCTTCTGAAAAACTTTTGTGAATTTATCAAAAGTGTATTCAAAGTATTCAACGGACAGGAATTGTGCAGGCTATTGCTTCGGAGCAGACACCTAAATTTGACTGATAAGTCCTTCTTGATGTAAGAATACCAATGTCTTGGAGTAATTTTCAATATTTTGGAAAATGCTTTAAATTTTAGTGATTGGGTGTTGACAAGAATGTTGTGTTGGAAGAAACAGAAATTCACAATCAATAGAACTCTGAATGCGTAATCTTTCATTTCATTTCTTTTTCAGAACACAATACTTATTTTTTGCAGAAGTTACATCAACACTGTTTCTCAAACATCAGAAAACTATTTGCCTGCCATTCTTGATTATAATTGAGAGATTTCAGATAAATCTGAGCAAATATATATCATTTCCACAGGGCAAACATTCCAAGGAAAATATATTTCAGCATCTCTTTCTCATTCACACTGAGAACCAAATCATATCTTTCAACGCGAAATCTTTATGTTTGATCTGGGTCAGAACTGCCAACATTATTTTGGTGAAGAAATTTGTCAGCAATACTGAAAGGTGAACATTTTAGTGTGGCCTGATAAAAGCTGGTTTTAATGCTTTGTTTCGTGAAATGGCAGTTTTCAATTTCCTTTGCCACTTCACATTTCTGATATCAGTTTCTGACATCAGTTCATGTTCTAATGACAATAACTCAAGGTTTCTTCTGTCAGATGCAGCTACAGAAACCAGGTCAAGAACCAAGCTATTTTCTCTGCCTGGTATTTGAAACACCAGAGCAGATTTTAGAAGCACAAAACCAAAAGGCTAAACTTGGATTCAGCCATTTTAACAGACCAACATCCAAAATCTGACAGCTCCCTTTCAAACAAAGACATTTTTCCTGCAAGGGCTTCTGACTTTTTGAATCAGGCGAACGAAGATCAACACACGAAAAGTTCACGACACCATTTTTTGATTTGTTTTTCGGGCCATTTTTTTGACCTGTGTTGAGATCGGTTTCCAATCAGCTGTCTTGTGTTGGAACAGAACAACAAACAGAGCTAGATGTCGTGGATATCCAATAAGCCAACTTGCCTTCATGTCGGAGGGTCACTTTTGGGGGACCACTTTTTTCAGGGTCCCACATTTTCAGGGGTCCACTTTTTTGGGGGGTCACTTTTTCAACTTTGGCAACTCCTGTTTTGATCTCACTGCTTTTTGCTGCCATATACAACATAATGAGAAATCCACCAAGTTAAACCCCACCCCTGAAAAGGAGTCCAGAGACAAGAAGTCTGTTTCAAGAATGATTGCAATCAGAGTCACCAATATTTTGTGCTGGTATCCACCATCAATAGTTTCTGCCCTCATACTTGCAAGCCATGACATCCCTTCACTTGCCTTGGCTTGGGTCACCTTGGTTGTTTTACCCATTAACTCTGTACTAAATCCTTGCTTCTACTGCTTGTATTATCTGCAATGTTGTTCCAAATCTAAACCTTGAGAACTGGGTCTCATGCTGGAAGAACTTTAACTTTCCTTTTGAACAGGCAATGGTGTGTTCTGTGAGGACTGATCTGTTGTGCTCGAATTGACATTCTGACAATGTGAAAATTATGTTCAAAACAGAAACTGGTCAGTCTTTAAAATATATTCAGTAAAGTTCAAGTGTGCCAAGGATTGAGCAGGTTACACTACTGACAGTGCGATCTGTCTTCTCTGTTTCTCTCATGCGCATGCCTGGCCAAGCTGCTTCCTGAAGGTGGCAGGTCACCACACGTGTTCTGCGGGGGAGAGAAGCTTGAGACGAGTGGATCCAGGTGCTGACCTCTGCCGCAGCTTCTCGGATGTTTCCTGACATCTCCCCCCATTTTCGGAGAAATTCCAATTTTGAGGGAGTTTCCCTCAAAACGGGGGCAGACTTTTTCTTTCACCTCCACCAGTGAGTGGGAAGTGACCCTGTCTTTTTTCATGGTGAGCGGTTGTTGAAGTGGGTGAACGATGTTCATCTGTCGTCAAAAATGGGAACCACTTCAGTCATACTGGATACAATTTATAGATTATTTGACAACGTGTACGCAAAACCAGTACACCACATCCAGGTGACATTGAAGAGCTTCAGTGCGCGCCTGTGATGTCGATCAGACCACATCACTGGGGATGATGAGCCAATGTACTGGTTGCCCCCCCCCCCATCACCCAACTGGTGTGTGTATCGTGAAGGGTGCGGGTGTCTGCACAATGTGAGGAAGTTGATCTGCGTTCCTACACCTCTGTTGTAGGGTCTACAGTATGCGTGTGTGTGTGCGTGTGTGTGTGCGTGTGTGTGTGCGTGCGTGGTGTGGATGTTCCTCATGGTTGGTCAGCTCCAGTTTGGGCATATCCAGTGGAACCCCGTGCATCCAATCCTCAGCACTTCCCACACAAATCAGCCTGTATCAAGTGTTTCACAATACCTTGCCATGTTGTTCCAAAATATTCTCAAATGAGTCAAGCGTGGTAATTCAAATTAAATTGTATCATGACTGAAAAAGGCTCTTCAGAAAAGACACGCGTAACTCCCCTGTCATGTGCTCTTGTCAACACACACCTGCAGTCCAAATTCCGAGGGTGGGGTGAACAAACTTTCTCGGGGCTGTTTGGACCCCACAAATCCGCCCGTACCCTGCTGCCCCCTTCCGATAACAGACACCCTCCAGGAAGCGCCACATCCTCATGAGCGCAACAACATTCGTCCCAGAAATCCCGTCAAGCCTCTCGATCCTTAGATCTAAAACACAGATTGTGTTCAAGACAGAGAGACCACAATACACCCTACAATAATGTTTACACTGTCCAAAAAGGGTTCCTTTGAAAAAAAAACTTTGATCGAGGAAAGGGTGAAAGTTAGTGAATTTGAATGGGCCCGTTTGTGGGGCAACACAGCGCGCGTACAGGCGAATCCGTTTGATACGTTCAACTCGTTCCCCACTGATCCGTCTCCAATAAAGCATCAAAGTCCTCTATTGGAAATGCATTGTTGTTTCCCCACTGATTTTAACACTGCTTTGTCTGACATCAAAGCTCAATATGAATCAGAGTCGCCACTTTGCTCTTGTTACCATCATGCAACCCCACCTTATTGGACAACTCTTCAACTTCTGTAGAAACTGCCAAATTATCGGGGAGGCGCCCCCCCCCCCCCAGAAGTTGCCAGTTCATCACACTGGCCAATCCTGTGGAATTGCGTGGGTTCAACTGTATTTCAAAAATGTCTGACGACATGTAGAGTTTTAGAAATGTGCACGCTCCGGTTAGCCCGCTCGCCGGTCGAACGGCGACATGCTGCGTTTGGCTCATCCCAGCAGAGATTCAGAGGTAGCGACTGAGGAAGTCAAGTCGAATCAGACAGACAAGGCAGTGAAGACGTAGGCCACATTGAGGAGTTGGAATGTTCAATAACTGGACCCACGTGGACAGAGGAGTCATTCCGACAAGGTTCTCACACGTAAATAATTCATGTGAAATCGCACAATGACTTTTCGAGACCTTTGGTCGAGAAAGCAGTTCTGGGATTGAACAGGAACCCTTTTTGTGGGGTGAGAACCCATTTCTACCACGACGCGAGCACAAACAACAGAGTTGTAGGATTCCGAATCAGTGATGGGAAGTGACTCAGACCAGAGCCTTGAGCCCCCAAACTCCAGCTGACAGTTGTACCCAGGGGAAGCTCGAATTTCCCTTCAATGAGAGACATTGAGCACAGTGTGGTGAGCTGGACTTGTAGGTGAGGAGTCAGGGATTCAGACACGGCGGAAGTGGAGTTTCGAGACAGCAAATACCCGTCCAGGTGAGTGAAAATTTCTCACTGGCCGTGTGGAGGGGCTGCCTGACGGCCTGCGGGGTTTGGATCAAACCCAAACGGCCTGGACATCGTCAAACCGTTTCTTTCGAGGTCAGAGTTCTTGAGAGTTGTGCGATTCGGGGGACGAGGGGCGTTTGCGCACGCAAAATGCAAACACATGCAGTTCAAGTATTTCATTTCAAAATGGCACCGTGGATTCTCCCCTCGCGATTCTAAGAGAAAATCCAGGACGTTTCGTTGAAATGCCGCGTGAACATCTGCGTTGAATAGTGTTTTGTGATTGGCTAGTGCCATGGAAACGGTGCTCTCTTCGACGCTGCCGCGCGATGCGCATCCCATCCCTGTGCCCAACCTGTTGACAGCCAACACGAGAAAAGATCCAGTGCTGACAAGAAAGTTCTGTCGCAGAAAGTAACATTTCCAGATTGAAAAACCTTCATGTTGGTGAGTTTTTCCCACCTCTGGATGAAGGGTGACCCTTGGATCAGTTTCTGCACGATTGTCTGCATTTGGTTCTATTGAAGGGCACGAGAAAGTTGTGTGTGGGCGCCCCTTGTACTTTCAGCTTTGAAAATTTTAACAGCGGGCCTGACCCTTTGTGTGTGCCCCACGAACACTTTGCAAATTTACTGTGATAAGGAGCACCCCAAGCCTTTTACGTAGTGCCACGGATGCCAAATAGAAAGGCAACAGAAAGGCAACACAATGTTGCTGGGACGCAGACAGGTGGTCCCTGGACGGACGCTGAACGCAACACAAACTGCAGGAAAGTTGTGCTCCAAACTTCGGGTGAATACTTCAGTTTGACATGCTCATGATCATGTCGCGAGTTTGTGGCCATCCCACCTGTGCGGGGCTTTGTGCTTGAGAGGCGTGAAGTTTTCTTCCTCAGTGTCAGCGAAAGAGAAAATCAGACAAATCTATTCCTGCACTGTAAAACAGGCGGTTCCAAGCGGGTTGTTTGGCTCATGCTGAGTCAGTACGGTTCCAGCTGATGGGTTGTCCAGGGCCGGATCTTGGATCTAGTCTCAGGGTGGGCGAGATAACTGCCTCGAGAGAACCAAGTCCAATGTGGAAAAAGCTTCGGCTGGAAAATGTTTATTTTGCGCGCCTGCATGCAGCATTAAAAACGCGGAACGCATGGGTATTGACAGCTGGAGCGCGGGGCCTTTGTTTTTCATTGCGCGGTGTGGATGGATCTGCAAAACACAGTGGCTGGCCACGCCCCAATATCTCAAATTTATCACGCACTGGCCCGCTCGACAGCCAAAGTGCGGCGAAGGGGCGTTCCTGAAAAAAATATTGGGCGCTTGGTGCCTTCTCTGGACCCTGTCAAGATTCCACACAGGGGGAGCTCTGGAGGGGGCGGACGATGACCCCCCCCCCTCCAATGTTGGGGGGCTGAACCCCAACCCCACTGATCGGGTACCGAGACAAATGAGTCTGGTTCAAGTGATTCGGACGACTCAGTGTTGTTCTTTGGTGTGTGCGTGTGTGTGTGTGCGTGTGTGTGTGCGTGTGTCCAGTGTAGGAATGTGCACTCGCCTGTGTCTGTTATGCCAGTTTGTGAATTGAGTCTGTCTGTTGTGTGTGTGTGTGTGTGTGTGTGTGAGTGTGTGTGTGAGTGTGTGTGTGAGTGTGTGTGTGTGTGTGTGAGTGTGTGTGTGCGTGTGAGTGTGTGTGTGCATGTGTTTGTGCATGTGTGTGAGTGTGTGTGAGTGTGCGTGTCAGTGTGTGTGTGCGTGTGTGTGAGAGTGTGTGTGAGTGTGCGTGTGAGTGTGTGTGTGCGTGTGTGTGTGAGAGTGTGTGTGAGTGTGTGTGTGCGTGTGTGTATGAGTGTGTGTGCGTGTGTGTCTGTGTGTGTGTCTGTGTGTCTGTGTGTGTCTGTGTGTGTGTCTGTGTCTGTGTGTGTTCCCCTCCCAACAGTTCACATCATGGATGGTCAAGTGCAGTGGACAAACAGAGCAGACCAAAGATCGCGCATTCTGATCTCTTCAACTCTGATCATTTCCTGTTGCGTACAACACTCTTCACACGGTTGGCCTGAGATCACACGGTTATCAGTCTTGTATCTCAGGCACTTATTGATCTTGCTCGCAATGTGTGAGTCAAATTCACAATTCATGAACTATCGCAGAGGTAGTGAGCCGAGGGGAGGCATGAAATAGCAATGAACAAGAATGACTGTAAACCGTTGTTCTGTCAACAAGCTGGTGTCAAGCTTCTTTTTGAGCCGTTTGAGACGATCACCCTCAAAGTGGTGAGGCCATCAACACGTGCCCAGCCAAACCCACCCCTGGCCCCCTTGTTGAAAAATTCTCACAAGTTTAGCAGAAAATTTCAAACGGGAAGTGATGATCCACTTTCTGGGTGAAGTCACCCACGTGAGAGATGGTCTGACGCACGTGCTGTCCTGATTCACCCAGTGCTCAGAGGAAGCAATGGTTCTGTCTGAATCACCCATGGTTGCATTGACTCCAATGATGTTGTGAGGAAGACATTGGAGAGTTTCAGCACTTCGCCCCGTAGCCACAAAACGTACACGTAGCATGCAGCTTGTCAACATAATTTACCAGTTTTGGAAGAGTCCACAAACCAAAAATGCATTTTTATTCTTCACCAAAAGTACAAAAATGTCAGGTGGTGAAAGGACTCACCAATGTTGAGGTTAGATCTCAAAAATTATTTTCATTCTTTATTTTTATACCTGTGGACTCTTCCAAAATTGGGGAGTTGCATCAAGAAGCTACGTGCTGCGTGTACGTGTTAAGCGGTTTTCACGTTGGTGCCGACGTCAAAATTTTTTGACGTCGACAGCAACTTTTTTGACGTCAACAGCAACTTTGTTTTCACATTCAGCGTGACATCGACGTCAAAAGGGCACTGACGACGTCAAAAGTGAAGTTGACGTCGAGAAAAATGACGCCGTCAGTGCCCAACGTGAAAGACGCTTTACGTCTGCGGAGCACTTTGCTGAAACTCTCTACACGAACGTGCAACAAGGTATTGCCTTTTTCTGATACTTTTGAAGCGCAGTCCACACTTGGGCCCTCGAGTCGCTGATCCGGGACAACAAAATATAGACACGAGTCCATTGTTCTTCCCAGAATCACACAAATACTCACAGGAAATAGTCGGGGCCCAACACACAAACAAGTCGTCCAAGTGCTCCGTTTGTTCACTTTTCCTGCCATTCTGAAAACGGGCGAGAGACTGCACATGTGCAGCCAGCAACCAACCTCTAAGGATTCACATAAAAGGGTATAATTCAGTTTGCCAGAGCGACAGGCGGACCAAGTTTCTCATGTTTGCCATGCCAAAACTTTTTTTTAGACTTCGGAAATCTGTGGAAACTGCGTGGGGGGAGGGGGGGTGAAATAGTTTGAGGGGTTTGACGCCTGTTTCCCTCTGAATCTGAATCTGACAGCCATCATGAAACAACGTAATGCAGCTGATTCGAGCAAAATTACAACTCAAAAATTCGAATGAACTGACTGGGGAGTTTAAACAGCGACGTTTCATGAAACGTCGGAATTACTGTTTTGACATTTGGATTTTGAAGGTTATTTTTTTGTTGTATATTGGGGTTTCCAACACATAATATTTTAATCCGTATTAAGAAGGAGTTCCCAAGCTCAATTGGTGAAGATATGGATCAAATATGTGCAAAAATGTTTGTGTTTTTCACAAAACTGAAGTTTGGAAACCATGTTTTGAAGTTTGAAGTTCAAACATCAAAAAGATGAAAGGCGACGTTTGCCGCCAACGTCGTGTTTTAACTCTCTATTGTTTCCGTGTTTGGTTCACTCACGGCAGCAGCTTCAGAGTTGAAGTGTCTTGACGGCCGCACGCACCCACTTTCTGTGGCGCGCATCCAACAATGAGTTTGAACCATTTGAGGTGACGCGGGGTGAATCATGTGCCCCACTGAATAAGGAAAACTATGGTTGTATTTGACATGGCATGGTTATTTTTGCGCTGACATGTCAACTTTTTTACCTCTTTGATTTGTGATACTGAAGTATGTTTTCCAACATTCTTTGTACGCGCCGACCAAGTCCAATCCTTCTTCAATTGATTCTCAGACTTACGATCAAGATTTGCGCACATCCACAGGCAAAGCAAGGACGCGAAACCGCTTGTTTCCCTCAGGGGGTTTTCGATACCAAAAGCACCTCAACAATACTGTCGTCCCCGCTTAATTCGACCCCGGTTAGTACGTCGCCCCGCATAATCAGTCGTTTTTTCCATGCCTCGAACTTAGTCCATTTGAAAAGCATTGAGTTCACCCCGGATAGTTTGTATCCTCTTAATTCGGACACCCCGCCTATTTTGGCGGTATTGAAGTAGAATCTGAGATCCTGCACCTCATAATTTGACAACTTTTTGATGACTCTTGCGACCCTTCCTTTTAATCCAACACACGCAGATTCATGTTCTCTTAATCCGACAGCCTATTTTCACGACTCTTGCGGCTGTCGAATTAAGGGGGGTCCCTTTA
>JAAUXT010126707.1_pt1 | contig 20271 bp, 23 predicted proteins | sample 7278171 | NCBI WGS metagenome assembly JAAUXT01 (sample SAMN14350112, study PRJNA611818) | marine sediment metagenome | isolation source: surface marine sediment (1.8m) | place: French Polynesia: Moorea | collected 2018-08 | reverse complement strand
TGGGACATGGGACAAAAGGGGGACATCTTCTCCAAGTTGGCATATATACCCAAAAAAAACCTTGGCACTACCACTAAGTGCTCTTCCCTAAAGGGACTTCGCACAACAAAGTGAGACTGTGAAACTGTCCCCAGCGCCAACAGTCCACAGTTGGGTTTCGCAGACTGTCCTGCAAAATTCTGCACACAAAAAACCAAAAACCACTGCTGTCATTTGTTTCTGAAGCGAACACAGTGGATATCTATTTTTCGCGTCTTCTGCTTTTCCACGGCTTTCTGTGGGCGATTTTACATACCATGCCGGTGGTCAGTCTGGTTGCAGTGCCAGGGGGCCTGTTGCCAGAGGCTGAAATCCAAAAACAAATTCAGTTCAAACTGGAGGTCCGTTCACATTGACAGTTTGACAGCTTCGGCGTTGGACAATTTGGCAAAATTTCGTACAAGTTGCAGATGTTCCACCATTCCGGCCCCGTTTGCCTGGACGATTAAGCACCTCATCTCTCTACCCCCGCCCCACGCTTTCAGCTGGTTGCTCAGTTTGTTCGCTACCCTGAGGACCGATCCTGATCGCCGCCCCCTCCCCCTTCGGCTTCATTCTGGATTCGCCAGACAATCAGTCTATTCGAAGAGATCCCACCTGTGCCAATGGGGCGCCCAGCGGATGAGCCGGGCCTCCCGCTTCTGCTGCCAGGCCGCTGCATCCTGCCTCAGCTGACAAGCTGCACTGCAAAACACAGGGACACACGCTTGCAAACACCTGTCAAACAACGCGACATAGACTTCAAGATTCCCCTCCGCTTCACAGAAGAGCAATGTTTCGCTTCAACACTGGCAGATCTTCGTGAACCTGGTAGACCATTTTCATCACCTTGCAAAGAGAAGGGAGCTCGCAAATCTTCAAAACAGTAGTTGTTTAGCCGTTGCGAGTGTCAACAATCGGAGGAATTCAGGTTCCCGCGTGAAGACGCGAGATAATCGTTTATCGAATAGATTACGGATATGCAGAATCCAGAACCAACTAAGCATCACGCCGTGCGGCGAATTTCATCACATAACCCTCGGATTGTCAGCATAGTGAAGATGAGACGAGAGTTCGTTTGCGCAGCAGCGTGCGCGCGAGCAGAGTGTTGCAGACACCCGAAGCACTCGAAATCCTTCCATTGTGTGTGTCCAGAGAGATATTAGATCTAGACCAGGTGGTTGTGGCTTTTTAGTCGCGTAAGGCGCGACTAGTATTGTCAGTATGTCTGTCTGTGATGCATGATGCTGAGTGACCCCCCCATGAGCAGTTATGCCATGCCAGGTTCAGGGCTGGAGCACATAATGCATTCTGATTGGCCAAAAGGCTTCAACAGGGCCTAGAATTAGTATAAGTATCATTAATGTACTGGCAGCTGAGGAGGCAACATCTCATTTGGGCTCTTGAGAGAGAGTAGCCATTTTGGTTTTCTTATGTAGGGGTAGCCATTATACCTGCATGGGGGCTACCATTTTGTTTTGTGGCTCTACTATGGATACCAGATTATACAGATATATGTAGGGCTGCCATTTTGTTTTATAGCTTTTGGCTCTGCTATGGATTTCTTCATCTACAGCCTGAGCAACATGTGACCTCCTGGTCATCTCGTTTTTGTACAAACTATGAAATTGACAGTCCATCCCAAAAAAGTAAGCTGCACATTCCAGAAATCTTTTGTTATGTGCAGTTCAGGTCCCAGGAGAACCCATCCTCACAACTGCTGCTACTTGTGGCACCGCAGTCGGAAGCAGCCTTGGCTCGGCCGGACTGCCGCAGTGGAGTCAAACTCAAGCGTATGCTTTACAAACGTTTATTTCACTCCTGTCTTAAGCTATCCAGCTCTAGACAGACACAGGGTGTCGTGGTCATGGCTTTAAGTAGGCAGTGCGAGTTGCGAGCCCGGTGCACAGCTTCAGCTTCACACAGCTCCGCTGAAGCGGCTTTATCAGTACTCAGCACCTCGCCCAAAAGCTGGATCACACGTGTGGGAAGAGCCAACTCTTCCACACGACACTTTTGACCCACCAAGTGTAGATCTACCTGCATCCAATCACAGCAGCAACATGAATAACACTTTTGCCCCCACACCAAAAATCCTCACACCAATGGTCAAACAAGATTTACATTCCAAAATGTTTATCTATGTGTACTTTTCATCATACTGATCCAGAATGAACCAAAAAGCATTCCAAATGAGTGCAAAAATGTCACACCCCAAACCCCATTTTTCAACAAAATTTCTTTGTTTGACTTTGACCCCCACGTGATCCCAAATAAGAAATACAAAATATTGTTCAATGCCTCAAGCATTTGTACATATTGTGCACAAATATTTTGTGTGGAAGAGAAAAATTACATGGGTTCGTCATGGAATTGCTTGTAAATAATGCTTGAGGCATTGAACAATATCTGTGGACACTTTTGGTCCAGAACCTGAAAACAAACTTTCAATTTCAATCAACTGAAACCAGCAACAGTACGTTACCTGAAGCCTCTGCAAAAAGATTAAAATCATCAGCAAAAACTGTTGACTTGATATTATTTGTTTCTGAGATGTAAAACAGAAACCAAACACACGTCCAAAAATTTTAAACCCACTATTTTATGCTTTCTGCACAAAAATTACAAAATGTTCGATTTTGTTCTTTTGTGACCTTGGGTTTGGACCATCGGCAAAACAAAAGCACTACGTACAGAGCGTGCAACAGAAGTTTGTGCACAATGCCTTTTGGTGACACTCTAGGTGCCCATTCCGTTTTCATTTCAGTGACCAGAACAAAATATATGCACTGTCAAATCACTTGAAAATGCTTTCACGAACAACTTTGGAACAATCTCTTGTATTCTCTGAATGATCCATTCTTCACACATGCCCATGGTGGCTTGCTTCACTGTCATTGTTTACAAAGAGAACCAAGTCCTACAAGTGCAAAAACAATGATTTTCTGCCACTGAGAATGGGGCTCTTTCTTTGATTTCTGTGCACAAAGTGTCTAGCAAAAAGGTCTGGTTTTGCGTGAGTTTGCATTGGATACCCACCCTCACTCCCACCCGTGCGTACTCGTGGTCATATAATTGGTGGAAAGACAAGAGTGGGTACAGTCCAATTGTTCTGGGCCCTTGTTTTGTCTTGCTTGCCTGGCTCCACAAGTACGCACTGCGATGTGTATCCAGAAGCTCTGTCATTGTGCGAAGTCTCTTTCGGGAGAAGCACCTAAATATTTGGTAGTGCAGTGTAGGCAGGCTGGACCAGATATCCCTGTCCCCTGTCCCCCTCCCCTCCCCCTGCTTGTCTCCCTCCCCTGCTTGTCCCCTCCCCCTCCCCATGTTTACCCCCCTGGTAAATATCCCTCTCCCCCTGGCAAATGCCCCCCTCCCCATGGTAAATGCCCTCCCATGGACAATCACTTCCACTGAAGATAGAGTAAAAATCTTGGGCTTATACAAAATGTCTTTGAAAGCACTTTTCAAAAAAAAAATTGGTTGCTATGGTAACTCTTCCCCAGCAACCATAAGTGCAAAAAGGTAAAAAAAACAAACAAGTGCAACAAGGTCAAAAATAAAGAAATGGCTGTTTTAAGCCTGTCTCTTTGGTCAAAATATGGTTTTCAGTATCAGAACAGAACATTGAAGTGAAGCACTGCTCAAAGCAAAAAAATATGGACAAAGTTCAAAATTCCAAATGGTTTCTATGGCAACCACTTTGGCAACCAGATGAAAATTGCTGTATCTGAGCTTCTATTCAAGATACAGCTTTGATATTTGGGTTATCACAATTTTGTTGCTAGGCAAGCTTTTCCCTGGCAACCAGTTACAAATTTTGGTTCTATAGTAACCACCCCAGCAATGGACTGTATCTCAGCTTCTAATTGAGATAGAGTTTTGATACTTGATTCATAAGAAAAGTCTATGAAAGCACTTTGCAGATCTTGCAGTTTGGTTGCTGAGGCAGCTTTTCCCTGGCAACCACAAGTGCAAAGAGGTCAACAAGCAAGAAATGGCTGTTTTGAGCAAGATTTTCAAATAACAACGATATCTCTGGTAAATGAGCACTTACACTGAAGTACAAAGAAGTCTAAAATGCAACATTTGGTTCCATAGCAACCACCCTTGCATCCAGATGCAAATGGCTGAATCTCAGCTTCAAAAATTGAGATAGAGCTTTGAAATTTGGTTATTTGTGGGTTTGCATGAGAGCGACTTCGCACTGCAGGTACCTTGAGCACTGTTTCTCTTTTTGGTCATGGTCATGATCATGGTTTTATTTTTAAACGGTACTATTTCCAGTGCAAGTAGTACGTTTTCAGGTGATTTGAGGAGGTTGCCCTGTTTTATGGGAGCTCAATTTTTGAGCGACCTGAAACAGGGTGACCCAAACAAATCACCTTCAGGCAGCATCAACCAAAAGTATGTATACACCTATTTCATGATCAAGATGAGGATTAATTCAGGATCTTTTGAGCTGTTTTTGGTTTAATTTGTGTTATAGATAATGTATGAGGAAGGATAATATGCAGTTTGAATTTTCATGTTCTTTAGGTTAAAAAGTTGAAATGTGAAGGGGTGAAAAATTTGGGACATGCTAAGACAAATTGGTCCTGTCTTAGAAAGTATAAATATTTGGTGAAAGAAGTGTATTGAATGTAGCTTTTTGTATGGGTGTTTGAATGGTAGCATTTGATTTTTGATTTTCAAAAATTTTATATGGTTTTTAGCTGGGGTCAAAGTTTGGGTACAAATTTGGGATTTTAGGAAAGTATTCAAAATAGATATTTGGCAAAGATTTTGTCAGGCTTTGTGTACAGTCAGGTGAGAAGTTTCAATGTACAGATAATTTGGACGGAAGGGATGCTGGTGATCCCAGTCCCCACAACGCTTCCATAAATGGTTCATCCCACCACCAGGATGGCAACCTCTCTGAACGTTGTCCCGAAACCGCCCTCCCTCTCAGCATCAAACCCTGTTCAGGTCTGAGTTCCGATGTGGGCTGCTCTTTGAGGATTCAGGATTGCGGTCATGGTCATGAATCTTGAACCTTGGTGAGACCTCAAACGTTTGAAGAAAAGACAAGCAAGGTGTGCACCTTTTTCTTCAGGGACTAGGGCCCGGTCCCTTTGAGTGTGGGTCTGGTTCGTGGACTTCCGACGTTTGTGGGTGAACTGTCTGCATCGAAGCCTGCTTTTAGCCTTGTGTATTCTGATGCAGTCGGTGTTTGCCCGCCGTGTGCATCGCTTTCCGATCAAATCCACATTAATTTTTACCAACAGCGGCGGAAGCTTTTCATTGCTATTCTGTCTACACACAGACTGGGCCCGGGGTTTTAATTAAGTTTTGTTTGGCTTGTGTGTGTAACAGACATTCAGGGAAGCACCTGCGTGCTCGAGTGGCCATAAAGTCCGGGGGAAGACTATTGTCCAGGGATTAGTGTCCATTGAAAGCTGCACTCCAGCGTGCCATCAAACTCTGTTTACTGGGTTCGCATATGGTTTTGGCCACGTCTATGCCCATGTAAATCCTCGTATAGGCCGCGTTATGGCTGCGGGAGGAGCGACGATGGATGCTACACTGGATTGCAGACTGGATTCTGGACTGTACATCCGGTGAAGCGAAATACGGGCAACGGTTCAGGAGCGGAGAGGGCCGCGGGTGCATTCACTCCGTCAATTGTTCTCTTCTTTGGCTCAATGCCTTCCCTATGAGGGTTGGAAACCTCCAACGTAAAAAAGGGCCCGTTCCTGGCTCAGATGGAATTGTGAGGTCGGTGAAATTTCAGAAATTCAACAAATGAGATTCTTGAACTGGGCTGATGTGTTTTCAGAAGACAGTCAAGATCTGCAGTTGAGTTGGATTCGGGTCAGAAGGTCAGAGGGCCTCTTCTTGGTCGTGACCCGAGGCCATCCCAAAACTGCCGGATCTCACTCCAACTTGAGCAAAGATAACCTCTCACTTCCAGTTTTGTTCCGACAAAACTGATGAACTGTGCTCGACAAACTATCCTGACAAACCTGCAGAAGGAAACACAGTGTTGACCTGCGCTGACCTTTCGTTTCACGCAGGCAGCTTTGTGGAAACTTTTCAGTGGGCGACGACAGATCAATGGGCACGTTTCGCAGAATGAAAAGCACGCAGAAGTCTACAAATGGCAAGCAGTGCACGGAAGAGGTTTCCTGTGTGGTGTTCTCCGCAGCCGGATCCAAGAGGCCCGGAGCCAAACACTCACACCTGAAACATTTAGCACCCGCCAATTTTTGCCGTCATGACTGCACATTTTCATTTTGGATCTTGTGTGTGTGTGTGTGTGTGTGTGTGTGTGTGTGTGTGTGTGTGTGTGTGTGTGTGCGTGTGTGTTCACTGAGTTCCACGTCCTTCCCCAGCTCCAACGCGGGTTGGATCCGATCGGCGTCCGTACAGGCTGGACCCACTGATCCGTACACAAACACCTCGCATTCACGAGGTTTTTCTCTGCAAACCTTCAATCTCTTTGTCGTCTCATGGGTTGCTCGCGATGGGGGGGGGGGCAGGTGGGGCGAAAGCCCACCCGGGGACAGGGTGGTGGCTCACCTTTGATCAATTCCAAAATGTGCGCCATGCAGAGAGCAGATTCATGACTTTTGGGGGAGACCCCAAGCGGTTCTGCCCAAAAATAAACAAACAAGTTAAGTATTTCTGCACTGAGTCCTCCTGTTCCAGGGGTGGAAACTCTAACGGTGAAAATTGGAAGGCGAAATGAAAAAGATGGAGCACAAAATGAGAGGGGCGAAACAATTTGCGCGAAGGTCAGGCGGGTGTAGTTCTTGACCTCTGCATGGATCCATCCCTGAGCTCTGCAGAAGTTCAAACTCATTAATGCCGCGAGTGCTGCAACTGCAGTGCCGGGTTGTCATATTAGTGAATGACAATTGCTGAAGATTCGCAGACACAGAATGAATAATTCAGTCGTTTCCTGCCGCAGACACCGCGAGAGGGAAAATGAAGAGGCTCTCAGCGCCCATCTGTGAGCATCCCCTCCTCAACACGTCCGTGTGCGCGCTGCGCACACACACACACGCACGCACACACACACACACACATACACGTTTGTTTTCAAGCAATATTTAGGTATCAAAACATTTAAGAACGTTTCAAATGAGTTCAAGTGTGAGAAAAAAACCAATTATTGTTGCGCAAGTGCAGTCCCAATTTGGTTTCCCTGGGGTCGGTCCAGACAGCTTCCCTGGGATCAGATCCAGACAGAGGTGAGATTCCAGCCATAAACCCTCGCGTCAAGATCAAGCTTCCCTTGGGTCAGGCCCTTTCAAGTAGGAGCCGGATCCATTCAGGCTCCTCTGAGGGTCAGGTGCAGTCAAGTTCCTTGGGATTAGGGTCAGGCTCCCTCAGATCCAAACAGCCCTTCGGGACGGGTTTCTGTCAACCCTTGGATCGGATCTCACTCTGGCGTTCGACGTTTGCCCTTCAAGGTCGTGAACCGCTGGAGACCCAGAACATGTGCATTGCAGCTAGCCTGACACCCAACAGGTTCCGAGCTCAAGGTCTGCATGCGCCGCAGCACTGCAGGAGAAAATCGCAGAGAATGTGGGCAGATCAGGAAATTTCGGGTGTAGATCCAGGATTTGGTTGATTCTGTCAAACGCGTCTCCGTAAAGGCAAGTGAGGCACTGATAACCGCCGTTGTTTCGCAAACGTCACCTGTTGGGCACTGTTCTGACGACGACAGGCATTCTGCCCTTGGATTGTCTCCTTGCAACGGAGAGCTCAAACCTACACGGACAGAGGAGGCTCCACCCGGGATCTTTACAGGCAGGGTTCAAACATTTCAACAGGAAAAATTAAAAATTTGCACTTGACGTTGCAAAACTGTTGGCGGGGGTTGCAGAAGTCAGACAGCAGGTTCCTGGGACATCTCTGCTGGATCTGACAGAGGATCCTGAATTCCCTGGTCTGAAGGGTTGAGGCCCCGAACCCGCGACCTGCACAGCTGTTTCTCTGGCTCCGTGGCGTACAGGCTGTCTGCTGAACGCTCTTCCATCTTGTCCCGTATCTGCAGAAACCCGTAATTCAGTGCATGGTTTTGTGTGGGCCTCTCGTTCAGTATTCCTCCCATACTCACTGAGTGCGCACGCCGACCCGGCTGCGCCCGCCGTGCGAAGCGCTCCCCACACGGCGCATCAACACAGCAATACAATCAATACATACAGCTTCCCATATACTACCTCCTCGCCTTTCCGTCTCGCTCTCCGCTCCTTCCCTGCTGCATGCGCCCGGCCCCGGCCCCACCGCCGCGGCCGCCCGCCCGCCGCCGCTATACGACCATAGACGGCACGACTTCACTGCGTTGCACACATCGGCCAGCACAGCACTGCACTGCACTGCGCACGGCGGTGTGAGCAGCTTCAGGCAAAGGCTTTTCTACCAGTTTCGCACAGGGACATCACAAACAGCCGCTGACTGAGACACGGGCTGGATGGGCTGAAGGCAATTCGAACCGCCTGTGCCTCGGGGCCCAAGATTCAGTAGGACCCACCCCAGTTTGGTCTTGCCGCTCCGTGGTTCCGTGGGAAATACAAAGACTCCGCCCTGTGATACACACTCTGCACGCATGGAGGGAGCTTCAGATACAGCGGAACCGAACTGCAGGCTCCTCTCACGCGATGGGTCAGGCTCTCAATGAGGATTAATCTTCCCCAGCACCTTGGATGACGTGATTCCCAAATAGGATATTCGCAGACGTTGAAAGGAAGGATACTTGGGTGGCGTGGTGGGTTGGTTCCAGGGTGCGTCCGAATTCGACTGCGGTGCGACGGACGCGTGAGGGATCCATGTCGGCCCGCTGCGCTGGACCCGGATCGGAGGAGCAGCCTTCTGCACTGCGGCAGGTGAGTACGAGAGGAGAAGAGTCTGACAGCCTCGAGACGGGTTCAGGGTCCGCTCCACGCCGTGCCCGATCGGCTGAAATTTTCCCTTTGTCCCTCAGAAGGGCCAGACCAGAGTTTTACCGACCTGAGGCTGAATATTTGGCGGTGTGCACCTGACAGTCCGATTGGAGGGGATGAAGTGCAACTTTTCCGAAGTCAGGTGGGACTCTGTGACCGCCTGGATCCGTCCTCAGCCCCGGCGGTGTGTTCGATGGTTCGAATTCGGTTGATTCAAAAATCTCGCCACGTTCGAAAACATCTTGTTGCTTTCGATCATTGACACCATGTCAAAACTGGCATTCCAATTCTAGTTTTGGTAGAGTTGGTCTCAATTTACTCGAGAAGTAAACTTCGAAGCAGGTTTGGCCACTTCTGTCGGATACGAGACCTGGACCTGATCCCAACAGGTACCGGTAGGAGAGGCATCGGGTGAGTCCGGTGCGCTTCGCTCTCTTGCATCTACCAGTGAGAGTCGCTGTCCATCCAGATGCACGGGCAGGTCCAGGGGCGGGGCACGGCGGCCTTCTGACACACGCAACCAAACACCTGCTTCTTTCGTGCGCCTTGTGCGCAGCATCTTTTTCTTGTTGCTTCTTGGGGTTTAAAATTGGAAAAACCCCTCTGATGGGCGTTGAAGTCCATTTGACCAAAATCCTGGGTCTTCCCCTGCGTTCTGTGAACGACCGGCGTTCGGCAGTGCATCAGGAAAATCCACTGCGCAGTGCATCACGCTGCGAACGAACACTGCGCAAACAGCGCCATAAACATCAACGTTCCCCATTACAGCTGTTTGAACTCCATTCTTATGTAGTCGTCTGCAATAACAGCAGTTTTACACGCTGGGAGACCTATTTTTGGAAACGACGATGACGTGATCGCATTTCTATTCTTCTCAGAACTCGAACCCTGACTCACCTGAGCCTCGTTGTGCTTGTGTCCCGCGCACCACGCCAGAAGCGAAGCCATGGACCCAAAGGCGCCCAGGGTTCGTTGATGGTCAAGTTGATCTTGTTTGATGTTGACGGGAGATTCTCCTTCCTTGGCGGGAGATTTTTCCTTGTTTGGCGTCGGACGCTGATCTGACGCCGTGATTGACGTGTGAATCCGGGCGGAATCGGGATGAGATCTGGATGCACTGGACCTCTATCTGCATCCCCACATTGCGCACCTCCGTGACCCCTGGACAACAGCGGAGTGTGGAGACGCTGGGGCAGATCCAGGGTGCACTGGGTAGCAGGCGCAAGCCTATTGCGTGTCATGATGCAAACGTTTGCAGGGTTGAACCACGCACACCTTTGTCCAGAAGCGGTCGCCCCTGGACCTGATCCTGGTTCCGCTGCTGGATATCCACCCCGCAATATGGATGCCAGGGATTTAGGGACTTCTTTTTGTAAGAGGGCCCTGCTGGAAGCAATCTGCATGAGGAGAAAGCAGCTTGAGGCCTGGATCAGTGGATGCGTCAGGCCATGCTTCCCTGCACAAGAAAACCGCATGTCGCTCGCAGGCAAGGTGCACAGGGGTGTTGTGTTGTTGCTTGTGATGTGGACCTGTGGCCATTGACGCTGCCAGTAAACAACGCAGTTCCGTTCAATTGTTCTGTGCAGAGCCGGACACAAACTTGTGTTTTGCGCATCAAGTGTGTGCCCCGAACGTTTCTTGCATCCAGCGAGTACTCGGCTTCGGTGAAAGCCTCAGAAGCATCCGCGGGTTCTGCCGTACACTGGAGACCGGGACCCAGACAAATCTACGGTTCCTGTTGGATGCTGCTGATGACAGGGGCCAATCGCAGGGGATCGCATCAAAAGCCAATTAAAGAAGGGCCCGTCAGAGGAGGCCAGATGGAGGCTGAAAGGCAAGAGAAGCGCAGATGCTTTTGTGAACCAAGCGCTTGGAGAATTTTTTCTTTCACTTCAGTTGTGCATTGCAGGACTTTCACAACCAAGATGCGCACGTTGCCCTTTTCACGGACACGGCCTGAGACATGCTGAATGTCCCTGTTCAGCGCTGCATGGACGCTTGCCATGTCGGCACTTTTCCCACGTTCCTGGATATTGCTCCGGAGCGATGAAAAAAACAACACGCAAGTCGCTCGTGCTGCAGTCGAAGTGATTTATGCGTCGCCAAACAAGGCAAATTTGCACTTTGCTGTTTGCGCAAAGTAGCAGCGTTTTCTCCGGGAGCTGCTGCGGTGCCTCTTCAGAAGAGAACATTCTTCAAGAGTCGCTGAAGGATTTGGTTGAGTGGGGGATCCCAAGTTTACAAAAAGCTGTGGAAAATGATAATGAATATGCTTGATGATCGGTGCGAAAGCTCGGCGAGAAAAGCAGAGGGGTGCAGGGTCCAGACGCTCAGAACACAGGGCCCTTGATCGCGGAAAAAGAAATGCACAAAATTGTGTGGTCATGGTGTAACATTGACTTGATGGTCCTCTGAAAATGACCCTTTCTTTTGACTTTCTCGGGAGATCTCTGGATCCGCCTGCAGATCTCAACGGGACAATTCTTCAAGCCTCCGGTGGCTTTGTCGTGGGCACGGCACCTCGTGACAGAGCTCACCCCGCGATATGGATGAGGTGCGCGGGCGGATCCGTCGAGGGGCGAGCGTGCTCCTGCGGTCGATGCCTCACGCCGGGTTCACGTGGAATGCGTCAAGCGTCGTGTTCCTGCACCAGCGACGCTAAGTTCACCTTTGCCACGTTGTCCTGCAGTTCTGAGTGGATTGGACACAACATCAACTGAAGTCGCAGTGTATACATCAAACAAGGTGTGCCTGTCCACGTCAATGGGCGCTGTGTGCCAAGCGGCGACGCAGCGCTCGTTGTGACTTCTGCAGGGACGTTGCAGCAACGCAAGACAACTCCAGTGTGACCCCGGCCTGACGCCACCAGCTGTCAAAAGTCTCCTCCGGAAATAATGGATTGTGCCTTTCATCTTGACTCGGTTCGCCATCTGCTTGAACAAAAAAAGTCAGAGGAAAGCTTCTCAAAGGAAAAGCACCCAAAACTTGCAACGTTTCTTTTTTTGGAGTCCGAGCCCCCTCAACCGAATCCGGATCCGTCCCTGCCTGCCCATCAGAAACTAATTGGTGATTTTGACAGCGATTTTGGTCAAAAAGCTCCTTGGGCATTTTCCGCTGTCTGACGTCTGATGGAAGGTTTACCACTCCAGATGAGTAAACGAGATTTTCCGATCCATTTGGTGCGAATAGGTTCGATGACAGTATCCAAATAAGTGGGAGGAGGGAAATGCTTTGATGTGCCACTGGGGGAAGGACGCAGAAGGGCCGATCAAGCGGGGGTTGGAGAGGGAGGGGACGGAGAGGAGAGACAGGGGAAGGGGAGGCATTGAGGGGAAGGGAGGCTTTGATCTGTGTCTGCAGGGGGACGGGCGGAGAGCGTAACGCCTCATTGATCACTTGACGAAGCATCTGAACCCACATTGATCCTGTCAATCAGGATGATCAACACCTCTCCGCGCACTGCTGATGACTGCCTGCAGCATCCTCCTGCGGTTCTCTTTGCATTGGAGCGTCAAGGCTGGATTCAGTTGGGTTGGGATGAACAGGGACCAGGCCAAGCCTCCTTTCCGTAGCGTGTCAGGGAGCCCCTGAACAATGTGGTTCTTTTCACTTGGGTGTTGAATGCCGGGACGTCAGTGCAGCCGTCAGGTTTGTCTTGGTGGAACCAGGGTGGTGTTCAACATGTGTTCTGGTAAAGGCTTCGCAAACCCCGTCAGCCTTGGACGGCAAATGTTTTCCTTGCAGTTCCGCGCAGCTGTTGCCACTGTGGCTTCACATAGACCTACACTCCGAGCCTCAGCCTCAGTGAGAAGTGAGCCTCAGCCGGAAGACTGAACAGGAACTTTGATCCGTGGACTTCCCGTTTGCAAAACACGTTCTTGCTGCGTGCGAAGTTGAAGTGATGTTCTGTTTAGGTACCTCGTACAGAGTGAATTTCATCAGGCCTGTGATACTTCAACACGACAAAATGCTGCATTTGGTCTTCCAGCCACTTCTGGCGTCACTTTCGGCGCCACTTCCTGCGCGTCGTGTCACGTGACGCAGCCGAAACAACCGGAGTCCTGCGCGCAGGAAATGAACTCGATGTTATCACAGCAAATTCAATGGGATGAATTATTGGAAAATTATTGGTATTAACACGATCGATTGATTTATTGATTTTCTGCGCTGTCGGGATAAAGGGGATCATGTTCCTATTGGACCTGGTTCTCAGGGTTGTTTCACAGTCGGTGCATCGTGCGTTGCAATGTGTTATCGCAGAGGTGAGGAGGGTTTTCACAGCAGGTACGTACGTCGCGCCTGCGGGTCTCACGGTTGATAAGTGCGTCACGTGTTGCGTCGCGTCCCTGTTCCCCGAGTCGATCAGTCTGAATTCACTGAATGGTCACGCGTTCTGTCTCCAAGCACGTCATCAGGTCCGTCATACAAGCGACGTCAAGCGTGCGTTGCGTTGCGCCCGTGCACGGAGTCATTCTTTGCGTTTTGCGGAAGTCGGGTCCTGGTTCTGCAGTTAGCGACACAGACCCATAATGAGCCTCACACATGAACCCTGACTGCGTGACGCATTTCGTGTGAACCAGCTGTGGAAATATCGGGTTAATTGCTCTTTGGTCGGATTAATTGGGCAAAGTTATTGCGAAAAACACGATGTTATTGACTGCGCTGCACGTATTGATTTCTTTGTGAAGAAATCAGAGATCTTGGGACTTCGTTGACAAATGCGTGAAATTTCTACGAGTTGCAAGGGTTCCGTCGAAGTTCGCGCATGGCTTTTTTCTGCTTTGCGTCTCTTCCGTACCGTGGGGCACATGTGACCCGGGGCGGACCTGACGGCTACAGAGGAACCGGCCCCGCGGACTCTTGGAAAAGTCTCTCGTCCCAGGCACGACCGTCGTTTCCTCGCGGTTGCCGGCGAGTCAAAATGTGAAAGTCTCCAAAAGAGAGGTCAAGTTTGTGTCCAAAACAAAACCAAAACAATGCTGTTCGAGTCGCACGGCGATCTGTTCTAATGTGATGGGCTTTCGAATGAACCAACACTGAAATAACAGGGTGTGTGCGTCGTACGAGTATTCGTTTCAGCACAAACCAGGATCGTTGAAATTGCAGGGGCGTTGGAAGTGCAGGAGTGTTGGAACTCGGGAACGTTGGAAGTGCAGGAGCGAATCAATATTTCATGCTCAAAAGAACCGCGGTTTGTTTCCTACGCACACACCGACAGCTCAATACATTTTGCACCACGATATCTTTATGCATGAGTTTCCCCAACGAACATGTTGTTCTGCGGACCTCAGAGATCTTGGTTCACTGTATTCTGAGCACACCAGGGACGGAGTATCCACAAGTTTCTGTTGTTTCGCGGTGGCCCGGAAGAGGGTTTAGTCTCACCTGATTTTCTTCAGAGCTGGGTGCAGAATTTGGGAATGGAGGGCAACACCCTTCTCCGAGGACGTTCAAGGTCAATATTTTGGCTTCCAGATATGGGGCGATTGCACTCGCAGCTCAAAACTGGAGGAACAAGCGTGTTTGGTCAGGTTCGGGGAAGCGGGACCCAGGTTCTCGTGGAATCAGCCCCTGTCTTCATGCTGGTGTCTCGTTGATTCTGAGAACAAATGAGGCGTACAAATGAGCCGTCCTCACAGGACGCGCGCTGCCGTCGTTCTGAAGGCATCTACTCCCTGTCCTCTCTATTTCGTGTCACAGAACGTGGGAGAAACCTCTCATCCCGAGCAAATTTCCAGATCTCAAAGGCAGGCAAAATTTTTGTTTGAAATAAACACGTGGGTTCTCGAAAATGGGGAGGTGCGCCCCATCCTTACTGTTGAGAGGACGGGCCCAGGAATCAAAACTGGATCCGCCCCAGGGAGAGTCTACCCCTGTCGTCCCCTCGCCTTTTGAGAGCCTCAAATTGTGTTGTTGTTGTTTGTTCCCTGGTGCCTTTCAGAAGAACTGAGCACAAGGACAGGTACCTGTTTCACAATGGATGCGTTGCGTTGTTGAGAGCGTCCACAGGGGTTGGGTCCAGGAGACGCAGTGTCGTTACGGAGATGAAACAGATTCGTGGCGTCCTTTTCCGACGTGCTCCAATTGCCAGACAGGTGACACATCATTTGTCACTTGTCATTGGCTCCCAGTACACAATTGAGTCTTCTGGATCACCGATCTGGCAACTGGGGCATCGTGCGCACAGAAATTCAGGGCGCGCTTGACCTGCACATTGACTTGTGCGGCTACGCGTGTACGACGCAACAAGTAGGCGCTGCCTGCCTCGTGTTCGACATGTATTGTGCATCCATGGAGACCACAAGCTTCTCACAATGACGCAACGCGTGCCAGCCCCAGCCACCCCCCAGTGTGAACCAAGCCTATCATCCGTTATTTTTTGCCATGAGCAAAATTGATTGGGTAAATTGACACGGGGAATCTGAGCGCTTGCTTCATTCAATGGTTAACACAACTCGACTATTGATGTCCGTACGGAGAAGCTCAATGGGGTTTCCTTCCGTTCGTCTCCACAGCCACAGCAACAACAACAGAAAGGTGGGAAGATCTACGGTGCTGCAGAGGTGCTGAAGTGCAGGGCTGGTGCAGGCAATGGTTGAGAGGTCCGTCCCTAACTGGAGTCGACGAGGTGGGGCAGGACTTTTGAGTTCCATGGGGTTGCAGTGGGGTTGTGCCCCTGGGTGATCTGAATCTGCTGTTGAAACAGAGTTGGGTCTCTGGATTCCCACTGCCAGGTTGGAGCCTTGAACATGCTTGGGACACTTGGCCAGCATTTTCAGCACTTCGTCATCAGTTATGATCTTCTGCGATGATATTACACCTTGCCGCTCGTGTGAGTGGGGGGGGGGGGAGGTGGGAGCTCCCTCGTCCCGAGACAAATGTGTTTCTCCTGACTCAGAACCTGCCATGTTTTGATTCCATCTGCCTGGTCGGGTTCGGGGGTTTCTCTGCCGAAACCTTGGTCAGCCACAGAGCATACAAGCTGACTCTGATTCCAGCTCAATCGGATGTCAGAATCGTGGTTGGAATCGCGATGTCTCAAAATAAGTCGGTGGAAGAGGTCCGACGCGCCTCCGACCCTGTGTATTGCGGAGAGGAAGAAGATCCAGGATTTGGCCGAGGGATCGACACCCACGAAGTTGGTTCCATCCGTGTCAGTCTTGAACACACGTAAACGAGTATGTCTCCCTGCTGTGAGTCAAAAAGTAAGAGTGAGTTGATTGGGGAGGGGCTGCTCAGGCTCTCAGATCCCCCTCCCTGAACGCGCTCCAAGACGACATTGCGCGCATGACAAGTAGCGTCTCATTGTCTGGAATCTCCCTCTGCATGCATCACTGTGAATCAGCAGGAAATGGGGCACAAAGCTGCCGCAGCTGCTGCAGGGGCGGCTCCGGCGGGGCCCGGGGACCCAATGTGACGCACGGACTGAGGCTGGTTCAGCTGATCCAAGGGTTCACGTACTTCAGCGACTTGGGAAGAGCCAAGGAGCCAAGGAGGGTGGGCATCGCGGGGAAATCTGAGGGACCAAAGATCCTGGTGGTGTGTGACCAGGGACAGTCCTCGTGGACCAACTGATCGCGTAGTGATTCGAGACAGGACACAGCAGTGTGTGTCTTCGGCCTGACCCCTTCACCCAAGGGATCCGAAAGTCCATCAAACATGCCATAAATTCCTCCAAAATAGGTTCTGCCATGTTTCATTGGAGTTGTGGGTGGGTTACAGCCAACCGCCCCCGAGCTCAATTTGGATCCACGTGAGGCCCCCTGTACGAGCTGGAATGGTTCCGCAGATCGTGCATGCGCAAACTGCAGACAACATCATGGAACAGATGTCTGCAAAAAGAGAGAATGAGAGCGAGAGAGTCAATGGAGAGAGACACAGAGAGAGGAAGGAGAGGGAGAGGGACAACGAGATTGAGAGGAGAGCGAGAGACAGAGACGAAGAGAAGAAGGGAAAGAAAGAAGAGGGAGAGAAACAGAACAGAGATGAAGGAAGAGAGACAGAGACAGGTACAGAGAAAGCGAAACTGCGTAGACGGCGAGAAAGTGTGAGGGACAGAAGCAGAAGAAAACGAAAATAAATGCAAATTTTCCCTTCCTCTCTGACGCAGCAATTAAACAGGGACGCTGCCTGGCAAAGGGAATTCAATTAAGTTTTGGAGAGGAAAAAAGGCAAAAAAGGCAGACAGGAATTTCTGGCGTGACACAACACACAAGCGTCTCTCATTTGGAGAGAAGCGTCTTGAAAAGAGGCTGCAAATTTCTACTGATGTCTTTGCATCTCAGAGCAGAACCACGTGGAGGAAAAGTCCACACACACCTGGGGCCCTTCTGGTTGACCCGTGACCTTTCCACTCCCTGTGCCGTCAGGAGCAAATATAGTTTTATTTTCCTCTGGGAAAGTCCAAAGTTGATGCCACCCTCTTCCTGGATGTCGGCCTCCTGGCTTCACTCCTCTCTGACGGGCATTGTTGAAATGATGCAGGAAAACCATGCTGTGGTGCCATAGCCTTGAGGACTTGGTGCTTGATGAAGGTGGCTCAGCGCGCTGAGGAACATTGAGGGCGACTCCCGCTGTGGGCAGTGTTCGGGGCGTGAGTGACGCGGCCATTGTTGTTCTCGTGCAGAAAAGTAACCAAGGCGGCAGCCTGGCCCCTCGGATGGATCCAGCATGTGGTCCAAGGAAACTCAAGACCGCGAGTCAGTGGCATTTTGTGAATGACGTGAGGGGTTGGGGTTTGGGGGTTGGGGGGTTCGGGTCAGGACCCCTGGGCTCGAGGACCGGCTGGACTCCTCTTCCCAAACATTCCACAGTGATGATGATGAAAGCCCACCTGCTGCTGACATGAACATCCCAAAGCAAATGCTGGTCGGGGCTCAGTCGGGGCCGGGTTTGGATGGGTAGAACAGTGAAGAACAGTGCCAGGAGATGGGAACTTCGATTTTTGAAGACCATTGTGAATTTTGTTTTTCACGAAATCGCCCTGTCCGCGGGTGAGCCCGAGCGGGGCAACCCGAGATCAATCCTGGATCCAGCTCTGCTGGCCCTGGTCCCGTACATCACACTAGAAGAACCACGCTGAAAGCGGCAGTGTAGCCCACGCTGTTAGCGAAATGAACGTCCTGAAATAAACCAGAGCCGCGCGGCTCCCCGTCGCTCCCTGTGGAGAGGCACAAATCGAATAAACCGGTTTGGTTCGCGGTGTGAGAAGCAACACAACACATGGCGGTGTCGGCAGCAGCCTGCAGCACTTGGGACTTCCGCTGGTGGACTTACACTCTCCACCAGAGTTGATCCAGGAGAAGGGCAGGGAACCTGAGACCTGGGTTGGGCCACATAACCTGGGGCCTGGGGCCTGGGGCCTGGGGCCTGGGGCCTGGGGCCTGGGGCCTGGGGCCTGGGGCCTGGGGCCTGGGGCCTGGGGCCTGGGGCCTGGGGCCAAGTTTTGTTCGGGTGTCAGGGTGGCATGGGGTTCCGTGGATCTGATTTTGCTGTGTCCGTAAAAGCGATGAGTTCTGCACAAAGCGAATGCATCTCTGTGTAATGATAGTTTCTTGCAAATTACGTAAGAGCAATTCGTGAGTAAGTGACAAGGACCTTCACACCTTTTGTGCACCGAGATCTTAAAGAACACTCAACATGCCACCTCTGGTACGCTGTGAACAGCACTGAGGCCTGCTCACACTCAGTACGTCAAGCAACAATGGCATGAGCAAGCGCGACAGCACGATCTCAGTCGCACGCACAAAAACACCACAAATGCACAACGTGTCCGGTGCAGAACAGACCCCGACGTGACGAGCCACTGCTGGCCGTGGAACACCGCAGGAGATACGGCGGCCGGGTTGCGGGGCGCGCGCCGCTCAATGGAGGCGCTGTCCCATAAAACTAACATGCTGCTATAAACAGAAATGTCTGATTGGGAGATTGCATCGTCCGACGCATAATGGCTGGGGAATGGGGTCCGCACGTTGAGTGCTGGCTGCACGCTGCACGCTGGGTGCGTCGTGCCTTCGTTGAGCCAATGCGCAAGTCAGTCGGAGCTGCGTCACCAGGGATGCGTCTTGCGCCTTGTCCCTGCGTCACAGCGTCGTGTCCCTGGGCGTGTCCCGTGGCTCAAATGTGCGTTAACACCAAGAAGTGCTGTGTCGTTGACTTGTCAAGGAACGCAAGGCGTGGCGCAGCTTGTGCAGACCCTGGTCCTGCAGTGAGGGAGAGGACAAGTGCAGGAGAGACACTCCAGTGCGACACTCGTCGGTGCACTGGAGTCGAGCACGTCCCCTCCCAGCGGGCGGCTCCCGTTGTTCCTGACGGGGATTGAGGTCTGTTTCACATGGGACGCGCCACACACTCCTTCACGTAGGGCTGGGCCGCACTTACGTTACGTCACTGCAGCAGTGAACTGGCAATTAATTCACGAGAACATACAAGAATGTGTCTTCAAAGAAAGGCAATTTTCATGTCGCTTGCAATCAAGACGAGCAATTAACTGGGAACCTTGAACTGAAGATTGCCACTTGAATTGTCAACGGTGGAGGAGGAAACGCGTGGTGCGTCGCCGTCTTCGTTTCCTGGCCAATCGGTCCTGCGTGGTCCTCGAGTCGCGTTGAGTCGCACAGGGACGCCACGCATGACGCACCCACTGTGGTCAGGCTTTCCCAGCGTGCAGCCCTGCTGTCCCTGATACGTGTATGATTTGGAAATAAAGTGATATTATGCCCCTCTATTTGTGCCTAATCCAGCGACAAGGCCCCTTGCAATGTGGACTGCTTTATGTCTGGGGAGTTCCAACTGTGATGTCGAAATATTAGTATATGGCACTCTATTTGTCCGTTAATGTGGTTTCTGCTCAATGGCGTTTTGTCGGAGTCCACGGGCTCCAGCAATGACAGTTTGTTTGTTCATCGTTCTGCGCAATTTACGTTAGGGTTCACTCTCCCATGGCGGAGAGTGACTGCGAGATAGCGTCACGCGACGACGATGAAGGTCAATTTTGGCATGTTGGCGAGAGCTGGGTCGACTCGAGAGCGCAGAGCGCTCGAGAGCTGGGTCAGCTCGAGAGAACATATCAAAATTGACAGACATCGGAGTCAAGTGAAGCATGTCGAGTATGTTAGTCGTCGCCATGGATGACTGAACACACGTCTCCTCTGCGATGGCAGGCCGGCCTCTTGAGTCAGCTGTTTCTGCAAGTGGGTCATTGCGCTTGAGCGTAGTCATGTGACTTGAATGTTGGTTTGTGAATTCGTCGACATAACATGGTTTTTTACTCACATTTGTGTCAGTTGGTGATGTCCAGAACAAGTGTTTTTGTTGCGGGCGA